>Ga0209227_1002563_pt1 | contig 12882 bp, 9 predicted proteins | sample YNPBryantNP2012_FD_185815 | JGI IMG/M metagenome (GOLD analysis project Ga0209227, IMG submission 185815) | Anoxygenic and chlorotrophic microbial mat microbial communities from Yellowstone National Park, USA - YNP Bryant NP 2012 (SPAdes)... ...
CACAGATGCGCAGCGGCGGCGCGCTGCTCCAACACGGAGCCATCCCGCTCACCGGCGACCTGGCCGCTATCGCCGGGGTGCTCGCCACCCGCCCCGACCCGGCAGCCATCCGCGCGCGCACCATCACCGTCAGCGCGGCGCTGGGCCGTCCCGTGAGCTGGGAAGAGATGGCCCAGGCCGTATGCGCGGGCTTCCGCCACGCTTTGGGGATCATCCTGGAAGCAGATGACCTGAGCCCCGCCGAAACGGCACGCGCAGCGGAGCTGACCGCGACCAAATATGCCCATCCTGACTGGACCGGCAAAGTACCATGAGCCTGATTGTCGGGGTCTGCACCATGAAGCTCTACCTGCCCGGTGTGCTCTCGCTCAAGGAAAAGCGCAGCCGGCTGCAGCCCCTGCTCACCGGCCTGCGCCGCACCTACGCGGTGGCTGCCACCGAATTCGACGAGCAGGATGTCTGGCAAACGGCGCGCATAGCCGTCGCGGCTGTGAGTAACGAAACAGCGCAGGTCTATCGCATCCTGCAAAGCTGCGTCGCCTGGGTGCAGAACCAGGCGCGCGATGTCGAACTGCTGGAATGGTCTGTCGAGTTGCGCTGAAGGTAAGCTGCCATGGACGTGATCGAGCAAATCAAAGAGCGTATTCCCCTGGCTGATTACATCGCCCGCACGGTAACCCTCCAGAAATCCGGGCGCAATCTGCGCGGCCTGTGCCCTTTCCATCAGGAAAAGACGCCCTCTTTCTTCGTCTTTCCCGACGCGAACCGCTGGCACTGCTTCGGCTGCGGACGCGGCGGAGACATCTTCAACTTTGTGATGGAACAGCAAGGGCTGGATTTCCGCGGTGCGCTGGAAGAGCTGGCCCGGCTGACTGGCGTGGACCTGCACCCGCAGACGCCGGAGGAACGCGCCGCCGCAGCGGAACGCGAGCGCCTGCTTCAGGTGCTGGAAACGGCCACCCTGTATTACCATCGTCTGCTACTTTCCGCCCCGCAGGCGGCCCAGGCACGGGAGTATCTGGCGCGCAGGGGATTCACGCCCGCCACCTGGGAGATGTTTCGCCTGGGCTATAGCCTGCCCTCCTGGGACGCCGCTCGCACGCATCTGTTGGGCCAGGGCTTTACCCTGGAGGAGCTGATCAAGGCCGGGATGCTGGTGCAAAAAGACGATGGGGGGACGTATGACCGCTTCCGCGGACGCCTGATGATCCCCATCACCGATGTCCGCAAGCGCGTCATTGCCTTTGGGGCGCGAGCCTTGCAACCCGACGATCAGCCCAAGTACCTGAACTCGCCTCAATCCCCTCTCTTCGATAAAAGCCGCGTCCTGTTCGGCCTGGCGCAGGCCGCTGCGGCCATCCGCGAAAAAGACGCCGTGATCATCGTTGAAGGCTATACTGACGTGATGATGGCGCATCAGGCCGGCTTTGCCAACGTCGTTGCGCCGATGGGTACCGCCCTGAGTGAGGCGCACCTGCAGCAGCTCCAACGCCTGACGCGCCGCTTCATCCTGGCCCTGGACCCCGATGCCGCCGGTCTCAGCGCCACCCTGCGCGGCCTGGAGACGGCCCGCGAGGCGCTGGAACGGGAGACCGCCTTCAGCTTTGACCCCCGCGGCCTGATGGCTTACGAGCGCCATCTCAAGGCCGATTTGCGCGTGCTCACCCTGCCGGACACGCGCGACCCGGACGAGCTGATCCGCGACGAGCCGCAGCGCTGGCAGGAACTGGTGAGCCACGCCCGCTCCATCGTCCAGTTCGTTTTTGAGTACCTGCTCCAACACGAAGACGCCAATGACCCCAAAGGCAAGGCGCGGATTGTGGATCAAATCCTGCCGCTGCTGCGCGAGGTGGCCGATAGTGTCGAACGCGAGGCCTACGCGCAAACCATCGCCGCCCGGCTCGGCCTCGATCCCTGGCTACTGTTGGAACGCCTGCGCGTGCGGGAGCGTGTGCTCAATCTCCGGCAGAGGCCGACGACGGCTACCCGCCTTCCCGTCGCCCAGGCCGACCTGGAGGATCACATCCTGGCCATCCTGTTGCGCGATCCTGGCCTGGTAACTCCGCTCAACGCCTGGCTGACAGACTACGAGTTACCTCCCTTCGCTCCGAGCGAGGACCTGACCGGTCAGGCCCGCCTGCTCTGGGAAGGCTGGCAACAGGCCAGCGCCACTCCTGACCAACCGCTGGAAGCCTGGCTTCCCGGCGCGCTCAGCGAACATCTGGCTCGCCTGCAGCAGACCCCCTTGCCCGACGACCACCGCGAGCTGGAACGGGCCCTGCGCTTGAGCCTGCTGCGTCTGCGGGAACAACGCCTGCGGGTATTGATTCAGGCCCTTGCGCAGGACGTGCGGGAAGCCCAGGCGGCGCAAGATGAAGCGCAGTTACAAAAAGCCATGCATCTGTTCAACGTCCACACAGCCGCCTTACAGAAGCTCCACGCTGCTCAGGCGGAGCAGAAGCCCCGACCCTCCGCCGGCGCTGGACGATAGCCCCTCCCCCTTCACTCACGACGGCGAGGCCCCCAAAAGGCGCAGCTTGAATTGACCGGGGCGAAATCAGTTTTAGCGGAAAAACTGAAGAAAAAAACGAAGACCAGGGAAAAATGGACCTGTGCTGGCCACCCAGCCAGAGTATCCTTGAAGAGGAGTGATAAAAGCTATGGACCGTTATCCACAGCCCGATGAGCAGGATGAGCTTTTCAGCTCCGAGCCTGAATTCCCGGAAGAGGAAACAGCCGGTGAAGCCGACGAAATCCAGCCGGAGCTGCTGGAGATTGAGCCTGATCCGCAAACGCCTTTGAGTGACCTGGTTGCGGAGGCCGATCGTCCGCTCGACGAAGCGGAACTGGAACGTCTGGCCCATCTCGCCCACCAGGAAGAAGCGCTCGTTCCTCCAAGACTCAAGGAGGAAGAGGAAGAGGAAGAGGAAGAGCTGTACGAGGCGGAGGAGGAGGAATGGGAAGGCCCCAGCGCTTATGAGCTGGAACGCATCGAGCGGGAAAAAGAGTACGATGACCTGATTAACGATCCCGTCCGCATGTACCTGCGCGAAATCGGCCAGGTGGATTTGCTGACGGCGGGACAGGAAATCTGGCTCAGCCTGGTGCGTGAAGCCTCGCGCCGCAGCGATGAGTTGCGCCGCGAGCTGGGGCCGATGCCTTCGCCCGACGCCATCACCGCCACCGCGCTCAAGCTCTACGGGGACGCCGAAGCTGCCTGGCAGGCCCTTTCGGAAAAGGTCTTCAGCGAGTGGCTGGATGTGCCGCCCTTGCTGGACCTGATCGAGGAAATTCGCCGCCATCAGCAGGATTTGCTCAGCGAGGGACCCTCACCGCTCTACGACATCCTGGGGGCAAACCGCTGGAGCAATGACGACGAGCTGCGCACCTTCGTGCTCTACCTGATCGAGATGGTCATCGCCCTTTACCTCCTGCCCGCGACGTTTTTGTCCCGCCTCCAGGAGAGCTGGGCCGCCCATCCGCAATGGCCTCCTGCCGTTGAGATGGCTTCCAGCCTGGACGCGGAGCAGGTCTGGGAATGGTGGGATCAGGTGGAAATCCTGGCCGCCGAAGCCCAGCAGCTCCTGGTGCGCGCCAATCTCCGGCTGGTCGTCAACCTGGCCAAGCGTTTCCTGGGGCGCGGCGTCTCCTTCCTGGACCTGATTCAAGAAGGCAATATCGGACTGCTGCGCGCCGTGGAGAAGTTCGACTTCACCCGCGGTTACAAGTTCTCCACCTATGCCACCTGGTGGATTCGCCAGGCCATCAGCCGGGCGATTGCCGATCAGGCCCGCACCATCCGCATCCCGGTGCACATGGTCGAAACCATCAACCGACTGGTCAAGGTCCAGCGCCGCCTGATGCAGGAGCTGGGGCGTGAGCCTACCCTGGACGAGCTGGCCCTGGAAATGGACCTGCTGGACCCGGAAGAGGTCAACATCATCCTGCAAGCGCGCGTAACCGAAACGCCCCTCCCGCCGATGTTGGAGCGCAAATTACAACGGGCGGTCTCCAAAATCGAGCGCATCATCAGCATCTCCCAGGAACCTATGTCCCTGGAGACGCCGGTAGGGAATGACGAAAACAGCGAGCTTTCGGACTTTATCGAGGATGAAAACCTGCCCGGCCCGATGGATGCGACCTCCGGGCAGCTCCTGCGCGAGCAGTTGCAGTTCATCTTAAACGAGCTGGGGGAACGTGAACGCGAAGTGCTGGAGATGCGTTTCGGCCTGAAGGACGGCCATCCGCACACCCTGGAGGAAGTCGGCGCGGCCTTTAACGTCACGCGCGAGCGCATCCGCCAGATTGAATCCAAAGCCCTGCGCAAACTGCGCCATCCGGGACGCAGCCGCAAACTGCGGGATTTCCTATCCTGACGTAGGGGCGGCATCCCCATGCCGCCCCATCCCCATGCCGTCCCGCCATATCCCAATATAACCGTAGGGGCGGCATCCCCATGCCGCCCCGTCCCCATGCTGCCCCAACGTTCACGCTCCCATCCCCGACGCGCGAGGCCGATCCTGTCCCGTCAGCACCAGCCACACGAAAAGCGGCAGGACCAATTGCCGGCGCCAGCGCCAGGGCTGAACCATGAGGCGATGCAGCCACTCCAGGCCCGCCTGCCGCATCCACCGCGGCGCGCGCGGGGTGACGCCGGCGACGAAGTTGAAAGCGCCACCGACGCCGATGCCCAGGCGCGCTCCCGTCCGTGCCAGATTCCGGCCCAACCATAGCTCCTGGGCCGGCGCACCATACGCCACGAACAGCAGGTCCGCGCCACTCGCCCGGATGCGCTCGACAATGGCCGTTTCTTCTGCTGGAGCGGGCGAGCCGGCGTAGCACCCGGCTATCTGCAGGCCAGGATAGCGCGCCATGAGCACAGCCGCGGCCTTTTCGGCCACGCCGGGAGCCGCCCCCAGGAGAAAAGGCCGCCAGCCACGTTGCGCGGCGCGCGCGCACAGCGCCTCGAATAACTCGACACCGGGCACGCGCATGGGCGCCGGAATGCCGCGCCACCGCAAAGCCCAGACCAGGCCGATCCCATCCGGCACATTCAGGTCCGTCGTCTGCAAAAGCTGCCAGAAAGCCGGGGTCACCCGCGCGCTCATCAGCAGTTCGGGATTGAGCGTGACCACCAGATGCGGACGGGCTTCCTCCGTCAGCCAGCGCTCGATGCAGGCCAGCGTTTCCTCCATGCTCAGCGCCTGCACCGGCACCCCCATCACCCGGCCTAGACGATCCCGCGTGCAGCTACCCAATCGCCCACCCACAGATAGCGGAAATCTTTACCATCGGCGCACTCGATCGCGCCGTAAACGCCGTAAATTAAGGCTACCAGAGGTAAGGGGACCAGGAACAGGGTCGCTACCAGGGCCAGGGGGATGAGGAGAAAGCCTACCACGATGAAGCTCAACAGGCCCACGACGCCCCACATCAGGCCCAGAATCAGGCCCACACCGCCCCAGGCAATAAGCTGAAACAGAAACGCCTGGAAGGCATGAAACCCGACGTAACGCGAGCGGTTCTTAAAAACTATGTAGATGACCAGAGCGGCGAACACGCCCAGAAAGCCGGTGACGAGATTGAGCAAGACGCTCAAATGGGCCAACATGGCCCAGGTGCGCTCGTCCGCGGGTGAAAGCGGCTGCGGCGGCACAGGTTCAGGTACCGTATAGCTTGTCATGATTGCCCTCCTCAAGTCAAGGCTAGTTTACCATACGCCCAACAAATGGAAAAGTTGCGCGATGTGTCGGCACACGAGCATCCCCGCCCGCTCCGTGCATCCCAGCCAGATGCCCGCATTTTTTCGCGCCGTCATCATCCCCACACCTCTACCATTAACGCAACAGGCAGGGCGTCGCTAACGCCCTGCCTGTGCCTTGCCAAGAGCAAAACTTCAGGCTAAGCGCTGAAGTAGCTCGGCCAAAGCGCCCGGCGTGTAGGGCTTGAGTACGACATCACGCACGCCGTGATGCATCAGCTCCATGGTGCGCTCGACCCGCAGGGTCGAACTGACGACGATGGTCTTGCCCGCAGCCCCCGCTTTGGCCAGCTTGCGCAGGACGCGGGAGGCATCGGCCTGTTCCAGGATCGCATCCACCAGAATCAGGTCAAAAACCTCCGGCTGAGCACGGTCGTCCGGGACGCGACTCACGCGACTGCCGGCGGCCTGCAGGGCCGCACTGGCCATCCGGCTCCAGGGATCATCATCGTCAATCAGCAGGATGATCTTGCCCGCCGGCAAGGAGGCAGTCGGAAGCGCAGCCGTGTAAAGGGGCAGTTGCAGCTCGAAGGTGGCGCCCCCTTCGGGATTGTTCCAGGCCGTGATCTTGCCTTCCACCTGATTGAGGATGCGGACGGTGGCGGAAAGGCCCAGGCCAGCGTGGCTGGCGCCCTTGGTGGAGTAGAAAGCGGCCCAGATTTTATCCAGATCGCCCTCCGGGATGCCCGGCCCGTTATCGGCGATGCGCACCGCCACATATTTCCCATCCTCGCTGGGCGCGACCTGGAGGGCGATCCGCGGCGCTTCCCGCCCGGCGACGGCTTCCAGCGCGTTTTTGATGACGTAAGTGAAAGCACGATGGAGCTGCGTCGAATCCGCGCGCGCGTAAGGCAGGTCCGCAGCCACGTCCACGGTCAGCATGGATGCGGGGACTTCCAGCTTGGTCAGCACATCGTGCAACACATCGTCCACCAGCACCGGACCGGGGAGCGCCTCCAGGGCCGGACCGATGAGGTGTTCCTGCACCTCCAAAATCAAGGCGGCGCTGTTGCCTATCACATCCAGGTCCTCCAGCACCGATTCGCGCAGGGCTTCATCCGCGCTCGTGAGCGCCTGCAGGTCCTCGCGCAGGCGCGAAACGCTGTTCACGATGGGGAAGGCTTTGTTGCCAATCCAATGGATGGCCTCGATGGTGGCCGTTGCCAGCGCCTCGAAGGTCTTGGTGCGCAGCAGCTCGGCGTGGGCCGCTTCCAGCTCCTTGAGCAGACGGGCGTTGTTGATGGCGACGGCCAGTTGGTCGGCCATGGCCTGCAGGCTGGTAATGTCATCCTCGTTAAAGGCGGCCTCTTCCACGCTCTGCACGGTCACGGCGCCGATGCAGCGCTCGCCGATGATGAGCGGCAGGGCCATTTCCGAGCGGGTATAAGGCAGGTAGGGGTTTTTGAAGTGCACCGGCTCCTCGCCTACGTCCAGCGCGATGCGCGCCTTGCGCTGGGCGATGGCCGTGCCGATCATGGAGTGCCCTCCCACGCTGAGCTTGTGGCCGGCAGCGACCATCTTAGCCCCGGCTTCCCCCCGTCCCGCCCGCAGAACGGCCCATTCGCCGCTTTCGTCCACCAGAAACACGCCGGCGTAGTAGAAGCCGTACACATCGCAGATGATGTCCACCATCTTGTGCAGGAGTTCATCCAGGTCGAGGATGGAGGTGACGCTGCGTCCCACCTCGGCGGCAGCGGCCAACAGACGCGCCCGGCGCTCAGCCCGCGCCAGCAGCTTCTGATTTTCGCGGTGCAACTGCGCGTTGTGAATGGCGACCGCCAGTTGATCGGCCATCATCTGAAGCTGGGCAATATCGTCATCCGTGAAGGCCGCCTCTTCCTCGCTCTGGACGGTGAGCGCGCCAATGACACGGTCGCCGACAATCAGCGGCAGGGCCATTTCGGAGCGGGTGTTGGGCAGATAGGGGTTCTTGAAGTGCACCGGCTCTTCGCCCACATCCAGCGCGATCAGGGCCTTACGCCGCGCCGTCGCCTGCCCGATCATGGAGTGGCCGTCCACCTTGAGCTTGTGCCCGGCGCGGAGCATCGCCTGTCCGGCTTCCCCGCGCCCGGCGCGCAAAACGGCCCACTGGCCGGTCTCGTCAAGCAGAAAGACGCCAGCGTAGTAGAAGCCGAATTCCTCACAAATCACATCCACAGTTTCCTGGAGCAGACGGTCGGGATCGAGGATGGAGGTGACGTAGCGTCCTACTTTGGCGCCCGCCTGCAACAAACGCGCCCGACGTTCTGCCAGATTTTGCTTTTCCGGGGTCATAAGCGGCTCCTTTCGTCTCTAATCCAGATCAAGCAGATCGTTGATGAGTTCGATCAGGCCCTCTTCACGCCCTTTGACGAAGTAAGCGCGCGCGCCGGTTTCGACGGCGTGTTTGGCGCGGCTCACCTCATCAAAGGCGGAAAGGATCACGACCGGTAAATCGGCCTGACGCTCCAGCAAGGCGGCGAGCAGTTCCAGGCCAGCGTTGGGGTTATCCTGCCCGGAAAGATCGGGCATGTGCAGGTCGAGAACGGCGATGTTAAAGGGCGTTCCGGCCTGCCAGGCCGCCTCAAAGGCCTGCAAGGCGCTTTGCGCATCCGCGACGGCTTCCACATCAAAACCAGCCCGCAGCAGGCTTTTTTCCATGCTGCGTCGCACCAGGCGTTCGTCATCTACCAACAACACGCGAATGCCTTCCACCATAATCACCTCCTGTGCTATAAAATGAACTCCCCAGGGTCACCCGGCCGGCTTAACCGGCAGGACAATGGTGAAGGTAGTGCCGACTCCCAGCTCGCTCTGGACGGTGATTTTGCCACCGAGCTGTCCGATGATCTGCGCGCAGGCGGGCAGGCCCAGGCCAGTCCCGCCGCGGTCGCCCTTGGTCGTGTAGAAAGCCATCCAGATTTTATCCAGATTCTCCGGACTGATGCCCGTGCCGGTATCGGTCACGTCCACGGCCACGGTTCCCGCCTCATCCCCAGGGCGCGCGGTCACCGTCAGGCGCTTAACGGGACGGTCCTCCATCGCTTCCAGCGCGTTCTTGATGAGGTTGATGAGCACGCGGTCGAGCTGCACCGGATCGGCCAGCACCGGCGGCAAATCGGGCGTGGCCCGCACTTCAACCGCGATGGTTTCGGGGATGAGCATGGCCGCCACGGATTCGCGCACCAGGTTCTGCAGGTACACTTCGGTCACATGGCGCTTGCGCGCCGGTCCGATCAGGTCTTCTTTGATGTTCAGAATGGCCCGCGCGCTTTTTTCGATGATTTCAAAGTCCTCAAAGATCGAATCCATGCTCAAAAGCCGCTGGAGCTGCTTGAGGGTGCGGGAGCCGAATTCCTGAGCCAGGGCGGTCGGGTCCACGATCTGGCGCGCGGCGACCTCGTCCCAGGCCGCGCTGAGCAGGCGAGCGTAAGGATGCTCCCGCAATTCCGGCAGGGCCTGATCCAAAAGCTGCCTGACCAGCCACAGATAGCGGGCCAGGTCCTCGCGGATGCGCGCCACACTGCCGGGAATGGGGGCAGCGCGGTTGCCCACCCAATGGATGGCTTCGCCGGTCGCGGTGGCAATCGCTTCGTAAGTTTTGGTGCGCACCAGCTCCTCGTGCGCTTTTTCCAAATCCCGCACCAGGTAGGCGTTGTTGATGGCGACAGCCAGTTGGTCGGCCATGGCCTGCAGGCCTGTGATGTCGTCCTCGGTAAAGGCGGCCTCTTCCACGCTTTGCACGGTCACCGCGCCGATGCAGCGCTCGCCGATGATGAGCGGCAGGGCCATTTCCGAGCGGGTGAGGGGCAGATAGGGGTTCTTGAAGTGCACCGGCTCCTCGCCTACGTCCAGCGCGATGCGCGCCTTGCGCTGACTGATGGCCGTGCCAATCATGGAGTAACCGCCGACTTTAAGCCGATGCCCCTGCGCCACCATCTGCGCCCCGGCTTCCCCGTAACCGGCGCGTAAGACAGCCCATTCGCCACTTTCATCCACCAGAAACACGCCGGCGTAGTAGAAGCCGTAAACCTGACAGATCAGGTCCACCGTGCGGGCCAGCAGCTGATCGAGATTCAGAATTGAGGTGACGGTGCGCCCTACTTCAGCCGCAGCCCGGAGCAGGCGTGCCCGCCGTTCCACATCCATCAGCAGACGCTGATTCTCCTGATGCAGCCGGGCGTTGCGGATGGCGATGGCCAGCTGGTCAGCCATGGTGCGCAAGGCATTGAGGTCATCTTTATCGAAAGCGTCGGGGGCGGTGCTTTGGACGCTGAGGGCGCCGATCACATCCCCCATGGCCAGGAGGGGCAGGGCCAGTTCCGAGCGCGTTTCGGGCAAACAGGGATTTTTGAAACGCACGCTCTCCTCTTCCACATCCGCGGCGAGCACCGGCTCGCACTGCACCAGCGCACGCCCGATCATCGAGTTTCCTCCTACCCGCAGGCGATGGCCTTCGGCCACCATCCGCTGGCCCGCTTCGCCCCGCCCGGCGCGCAGGATGGCCCATTCGCCACTGTCATCGAGCAGAAACACGCCGGCGTAGTAGAAGCCGAACTCATCGCAGATGGTGTTGACCATGGCGACCAGCAGTTCGTCCAGGTCGAGGATGGAGGTGACGCTGCGTCCCACTCGCGCCGCCACTTCCAACAAGTGCGCGCGGCGTTGGGAGCGCGCCAGCAGGCGCTGATTCTGGGCGTTCAATTCGGCGTTTTCCTGCAAGGCGGTGGTCAAAGCGCGGACCTTCTCCTCCATCCGCGCCACCAGGCTTTGCAGGTACGCCTCGCGGAAGCTTTCATCCGTCAGCTCCTCGCGCTGACCGCCCAGGTAGGCCGCGATCTGCTGCAGAAACTCATCGGGATCAATGGGCTTGGCCAGGTAGCCGGAGCAGCCGGAAGCCAGGGCGCGCTCACGCACATGTTCGGTGATGTCCGCCGTGAGGGCGATGATGGGGGTGTCGGGCAGGAAGGAGCGAAGGCGCGTGGTCACCTCGTAGCCGGAGAAGTGCGGCATGTGCAAATCCACCAGGATCAAGTCGGGCCGTTGCGCGCGGGCCAGCTCGATGCCCTGCAGGCCATCCGTCGCCTCGATGACGCGATACTGACGGGAAAGCAGGCGCGAAACCAGCCGCCTCACTTCAGGCGTATCGTCAATGCACAAAATAACGGGTTTTTCCGAACGCTCCACCGTATCCCCCCGGAGAAAATCCTATCCCCACTTTCTTTCAATTATAGCCTGAAAGGTCGGTTTGGCGAATACGTCGCATCTCCAGCTTCCAGCTAAGACGGCGGTGGCCTTGAGCCAACGGCGACTTCTCCCCAACCAGGGCGCTTGCCCCCTGGGATAATAACGCTGATGGACGGGCACGGTAGACCGATGGCGTCCTGGGTGTTCTGCGGTGAACTGAAGGAGAGGAACGGGCGGGCATAGGACGGGTGGACATGGGGATGCCCGCCCTACGGCCCTACGGCACCAAGACCGCTATGCGGTTGGGCGTGATGGCCCTCCTTATCGCGAAGGCCCTCCCGCCTGGCTTGACCCCTGTCCGCAGGCCGTTATAATGCCCGGAAAAAGGAGTCAGCATGATCACGGTCGGTCGCAACATCCGCATCTGGGGCGCCTGGACCCTGCCCCTGGTTTACGCCCTGCTCATCGGCCTGGGCGGCCTGGAGGGCGTGGCTTTGACGGTGCTTTCCCTGGCTTATCTGGCCCTCTACGCCGGCCTCACCCTGCCGGCGCTGGAAGCGGCCTACTCAGGGCTGTTCGGCGTGATCGCCTTTCTGCCCATCGCCAGCTTCCCCTGGGTGCTGGCCGGGGCGCATCTCACCCTGCTGAACTGGAGCGTGCTCTGTCTGGTCCTGGCCTGGGCCTGGGAAACCCGTCGGCGGCCTGAGTGGCCCCCGCCTTCCGTCGCCTGGCCACTGGTTGCCTTTCTGGCCCTGGCCAGCCTGAGCGTCATCGTCAACAGCGCCTGGCTTCCGCCGCGCCTGACGACCTGGCGCCGCTTTGTCGAGTATCTGCTGAACGCAGGCCTGATCCTGGTCCATCTGAACGGCGTGCGCACGCAGGACCGGCTGGAACACCTGCTGCGCTGGCTCATCCTTTCCGCTGCAGGAGCCGCTGCCCTGGGCCTGATCCTGCACCTGCTCCCGGATGCGCAGGCCGAAAGGTTCCTCTTCAACCTGGCCCCGCTGGGTTACCCCCGCACCGGCATACTCCGGCATCTGCTGGGAGACCCGGCTCTGCCGTTGCGGGCTACCGGCACGCATTTCGACCCCAACCTCTTTGGCGGCTTCGTCGCCCTGGGCCTGATGCTCAGCCTGAGCCAGCCTTTCGCCGCGCGCCGGCTCTGGCCCTGGCCGGTTTTGTTCGCTTTCTGGGGAGTCAGCCTTGCGGCCCTGATCGCTTCCTACTCGCGGGCGGCGATCGTCGGCAGTGTCGCTGCGCTGGGCCTGATTGCCCTGTTCGATGCGCCCTTGCTGATGCTGGGCCTGGCGGCGGGGACGCTTCTGCTCCTGCTGTTGCCCGTCACGCGCCCCTACCTGCTGCATCTCCTGGCCGGCTTCGCCGGGCGCGATGCCGCCACGCAGATGCGTTTTGAGGAATACCGCTCCGCCCTGGTCTGGATTCGCCGCTATCCCTGGTTGGGGGCGGGCCTGGGCGGCGTGCCCGATCCCGACCTGACGCCCCGGATCGTGTCCAGCGCGTACCTGTTCATCGCCGAGCGCTGGGGGCTGCCCGCCCTGGGCGCCTGGCTGGCGACCCTGGCCGCGACGCTGCAGATCGCATGGGTGAGCTGGCGCCGTCTGCCGCTGCACCTGGCGCCGTTGGCCCACGCCATCTATGCTACCCTGGTCGGCCTGTTGGTCATCGGCCTGTTGGATCACTACTGGGTCAATCCCGATTTTTCGCACACCGCCCTGCTTTTCTGGCTCACAGTCAGCTTGGTCCTGGTAACCCACCGTCTGCAGGCGGATCGGCATGTCTCGTAGGGGCGAGCGGTTCGCTTGCCCCGGTTCGCCCCGGCGAGCGGTTCGTCCGTCCCGGTTCGCCCCGGCGAGCGGTTCGCTCGCCCCGGTTTGCCCCGGCGAGCGGTTCGTCCGTCCCGGTTCGCCCCGGCGAGCGGTTCGCTCGCCCCGGTT
>Ga0209227_1002565_pt1 | contig 12879 bp, 7 predicted proteins | sample YNPBryantNP2012_FD_185815 | JGI IMG/M metagenome (GOLD analysis project Ga0209227, IMG submission 185815) | Anoxygenic and chlorotrophic microbial mat microbial communities from Yellowstone National Park, USA - YNP Bryant NP 2012 (SPAdes)... ...
CTTTCATACTGCCATTGGTTACAAAGGTATAACGGAAATACTTGGGTGAAGGTATGATAGCCGCCAGAAAAATACTTTCCTGCAAGGTAAGCTGCGAGGGTTTTTTGTTAAAGTAAAACCGGGCCGCCTGCTTTATCCCATAAATGTTAGGCCCCCATTCGATGATGTTGAAATAAATTTCGAGCATACGTTCTTTGGTTACGATATGCGAATTTTCGAGCAGCCAGGTAAGAAGCACCTCTTCGAACTTACGCGACAAATTTTTGTTGCGCGACAGAAAAACATTGCGTATCAGTTGCATGCTAATGGTACTGGCGCCCCGGGCAAAACGTTTTTTGCGAATGTTCTCGGCCAGCGATTTGGCAAAGGCTTCTTCGTTAAATCCTCTGTGATAAAAAAATGTACCGTCCTCTGAAGTCAGCACGGCATCGATCAGATGCTTGGGGATATCGCGCAAACGGGTATAGGATGCTGCATTGGAATCGACCCGAATTGCTACAGGGGGAAAACCGGGTTCGTGTCGGTAAACGGTAAAAGTATCATTCAGCATGGGCAAATATGCCGGACCAAATTGTTTTATCCGAAAACCTGAAGGCTGTAGCTGTGAATACAGATATAAACTATCAAGCATGCCAAAGGGAATACGCCCCCGAAAGGCAAACGACAAATTACCCTCGGCCTTCAACCCAGTGAGATGCCGGAAAGCTCCCTTGGGCAACGCATCAAACAGTTGTTGGGCAGGAAACTCAATGTGCGGAATGGCAAAATCCAGCGTAGGATTAACCGTATCGTAATCGTAACGAACAAACAGCGGAAACGTAAATCCATTGAAAGTCAGCCGCGAAACACTATCGATACACCAGTAGTCTTTTTCTGTTTTAATAAGCAACGACAGACCAGAGGTATCAAACCGAACTGCTTGTTCCGATAGCTTAGGATGAAACAGCGAAAGATCCCGTGCCGAAACAGAAAACAGGAGTGTAGTTGCATTGGGCAGTTGACATTCGAGATATGCGCTGCTGAACGAAAGCATCAGATTCCATTTCTGGCCGGAAAAAGGCAGAGGACTATCGCCGGCCTGCCGATTCCGTATCGATATGGCAAGATGATACTGGCCTGGAATTAATTTTCCCTGGCACTCCAATGTACTCGTTGCATTGGCATCGGACAGGTGCAAGATACCCTGCATACGTTTATCCTTTATGGTAAAGCTGTCGATTCGGGCACAAAACCACTGGCTGCTGTCGATATACCGGAAAGTAGCAGAACCTATCAGGCAGGTAGCCGGCAATTTTCTGAACAAACCACGCAAACGGTTATTAATGGTCAGCTTTTCCGAATGATGATCCGAAGCATACCCAGTCGTATCGTTACGATGCAAAAAATGAGGTCGGTAATTGACTACCATCGAATCGATCTGCAACTTTGCCAGTTGAAATTTTCCTATAATCAGCGGCAACAGTTTTAGCCGAACTTTTATATCATTGCCCCAAAAAAGGGTATCACCACTGGCATATGTAATGCAGACCTTCTGGAAAACAGCTCCCGATAACCCTTGTGATCTATAGCTTCCAAAACTGATACTGACATTCCATGTATCGGTAAGATGATCGACTGATTTTTGTATTGCCCAACGAAACGCAATCCGATGCACCCCCCACAACAACAACAGAATCAACACAAAACCCGCAAGATATCGCACATAAACCAATTGCTTTTTCATAAACGTTCAAATTAAAAAAAACACGGGAACAACTGCCGGCCACCCCGTATCACCCTCTTTTTGTCATTCCAAACAATAACTCGTATCAGATTAATGGCGCAAAATTAAAAAATGCCCCGCCCGAAAAATAATTTTTTTATAGATAACCCCAAATTATAATTATGCCAATTGTTTCCTGATAACCTCAAAGGTAAGCGAACAATAACACTTGCAGCAATGATATATAGAATGCTAAGAATTGGCGAAAAAAGAAATATTCTGCGTTCTTATGCATATACCTTCGCGTTTTATGCGGTTTAATTATTGCTCATCGCTTATAAATTTTAATTCCTTGCTCATCCGAATACTTTTTTTAAAAAAAATACCGATATTTACTTTTTCAAATTCAAAAATGTTAAAAATAAAAATGTATGAAGGCAAAAACTCTAGTATTTTTGTTATTTATTAACATTTAGTGGTTCAAGCTCAAAACAAAATCTATCCTTATGTGTCCAGTGGATTAATTGCTCACCTGGTTAAGTATGGGCTCAATACAGAGGTAGGCATAGCTGGAAATCTTAATCGATTGGAACTGGGGATTCATTACAGGCAATCGACCTTGATTCAAGGCGAGGCAGGTCATGCTAGCATATTGGCTATTACCCCAAATATTTCTTTAATTATTGCTAAAGACGAAAAGAATGTTTCAAAATTGGAACCGGAATAGGATATGGTAATTACAGAAGGTATAAAAATTAATACGGTCCACATGAAGTTTCGCCTGGTCAGATTGTATATGAACAATCGTTCGAAAAATCTTATAATTTCGTTATGTTTGACATTTTGAGACTACAATACGAACACAAATTTGATAAATTTAAATTCGGAATTATTACAATTATCAACAGCGACGATTTTGTCCATCAATAATTACAGGGTTTATATTTAGTGTTGATCTCAATTAGGTTATCGATACGATTGATTTTTTAATAAGAAGTATAAAGTCATCTTATTTTTTGGGCTTAAGTAAAAAGGAAATACATTTAATCGAGATATAAAAAGTAAACTACAAAAAAAGGAAGGGCTTCACCCTTCCAGCAGCTTATTAAGCTTTTGCACAAACACACTTTTTGAAACCGCTCCTACCTGCTTGTCGACCACCTGACCGTTTTTAAAGAAAAGAACGGTAGGGATGTTTCGTATGCCAAAACGCATAGCAGTAGTGTTGTTGCTATCAACATCTACCTTGCCGACTACTACCTTACCGGCGTATTCTTTCCCCAGTTCTTCGACAATAGGCGAAATCATACGACACGGGCCGCACCATTCAGCCCAAAAGTCAACCATTACCGGTTTGTCCGATTTCAGGACCAGTTCATCAAAATTACTATCCGTAAGTTCGAGTGCCATAATTGTAAATTTTAAATTTATTGATACCGATATACTAAAAACCGTTCATTTCAAAAAAAGTTCAGGCAATGCTAAGATGTATAAAAGGATAAGCATGGATAAAGTTAAGAAAATCATTTGAAATTTTAATTTTATAGGTACGCGAAATGCAATCGACCTTCATATTGTTTTCGGCATCGAACAGGGCAATTCTCAGGGATAATTTACCAGGATTATTTTTTACTTGTTGAACGAGCGTTTGCACAAATTCATCGTCGATATGGTCGTAGGGGATAGTAAGCTGCACGCTTTTCAGTAGTTCATCGCGAACGTCGGCCAGATGCATTACGCGGTTAATTTTAAATTCAAGTTCATTGCGATTGCCAAATTCGCGCATTTGAATTTTGGCCTTTACCAGAACCATCCAGTCCTTTCGGAACATGCGCTCGAACTGGTCAAAATCCTTGCCGAACAGGTTAAATTTAAACGTTCCGTTATAATCCTGCATCGTAACAGCAAGGTAGGGTTTGTTATTTTTGGTGATACCGGGGCGCGCCTCCACTACTAGTCCCCCTACCACCACCTCTTTACCTTTCAGGGGGGTAAGGTCGTTAAGGTCGGATAGTTGGTGGGTGCAAATATTTTCAAATTCAAACCGATAGGGATCGAGGGGATGCCCCGAAAGGTAAATGCCAATCAGATCCTTTTCGCGATTGAGCTGTTCGATAATCGTCCAGTCTTCCTCCACCGTCGGGACTTTGGGGGGAGGTATCTGCAACCCATTTCCGTTATCGATCATAGAAAAGAGGCTCTGTTGCTGCGAACGCTTTTCCTCCTGCATACGGGTGCCATACTTGATCAGCTGCTCGATAAAGTTGGTCTGCCCATCGGTAACAAAGTATACCGAACGTTTTATGCCAAAGCTATCGAGTGCACCGGCAATAATCAGGTTTTCAATCACCTTGCGACTAATCGACGAATAGTTGACACGACTGAAAAAATCGTACACATCCTTATAGGGTCCATTTTTGTCGCGTTCGTCGATAATTACCGACACCACCCCTTCGCCTATGCCCTTGATAGCTGCCAGTCCAAAACGAATATTCCCTTTTTTGTTGACGGTGAAAGTCTCGCGACTTTCGTTGATGTCGGGACCCAAAACCTCTATACCCAGTCGCCGGCATTCTTCCATGAAGAAAGTTATTTTTTCAATACTTGCGGCGTTGTTGAGTACGGCTGCCATATATTCGGCAGGATAGTGTGCCTTGAGGTAAGCCGTCTGATAAGCAACAAAAGCATAGCAGGTACTGTGCGACTTGTTAAAGGCATACGAAGCAAACGCCTCCCAGTCGGCCCAGATTTTTTCCAGAATTTTAACATCGTAGCCTTTCTGCGAGGCCTGTTCAATAAATTTAGGCTTCAGTTTATCGAGCGTTTTACGATCTTTTTTACCCATTGCCTTACGCAACATATCGGCATCACCCTTAGAAAAACCGGCCAGTTTTTGCGAAAGCAACATGACCTGCTCCTGATATACGGTAATCCCGTAGGTATCTTTCAGGTATTCCTCCATTTCGGGCAGGTCGTAGGTAACGGGCTCCTTGCCATGTTTACGGGCAATATAATTGGGAATATATTCCAGCGGTCCCGGCCGATAAAGCGCATTCATAGCAATCAGGTCGTTGAACGAGTCGGGCTTGAGTTCGCGCAGATACTTTTGCATTCCCGGACTTTCGAACTGGAACGTACCATTGGTTTCGCCCCGCTGGTACAATTCATAGGTCTTTGCATCGTCGAGCGGGATATTGTCGATGTCGATGGTAATCCCATGGTTTTGACGGATAAGTTCCAGCGCATTTTTAATAATGGTAAGGGTTTTAAGCCCCAGAAAGTCCATTTTAATAACCCCGGCCTGCTCGATGACCTTTCCCTCGTACTGGGTTACATACAAATCGGCATCCTTGGCTACAGCCACCGGCACTATATCGGTAAGGTCGGTAGGGGCAATGATAATCCCTGCTGCATGCACGCCGGTATTGCGTACCGAACCTTCAATTTTCCGGGCTTCACGCAGTACCTGTGCTTTAAGATCGTCGCCTTTGATAATCTCACGCAGCTTGAGCACATTGGCAATTTCATCGGCATTCAGTCCTTCTTTCTCGCGCAACCCCTTTTCACCGTCGATGGGGGCCTCAAAAATTCTTTGCAGGGTAATTCCCGGCCGTTCGGGCACCAGTTTCGAAAGCTCATTGGTTTCGCTCAGGCTCAGATCCAGCACACGCCCCACATCCTTGATACTCATCTTGGCGGCCATTGTACCGTAGGTAATAATCTGGGCCACCTGATTGCGACCGTATTTTTTTACGACATAATCAATCACCTTTTGCCTACCTTCGTCATCGAAATCGGTATCGATATCGGGCATGCTCTTGCGGTCGGGATTAAGAAAACGTTCAAAAAGAAGATCGTACTTGATAGGATCGATATTGGTAATGCCAATGCAGTAGGCCACCGCCGATCCTGCAGCCGATCCACGACCCGGACCAACAAATACACCCAACTCCCTGCCGGCTTTAATAAAATCCATCACGATAAGAAAATATCCGGCAAATCCCATGCGTTCGATAATCTGCAATTCATAATTGAGTCGTTCCTCAATGGCAGGCGTAAGCTCGTGATAACGCCGACGTGCTCCCTCGAAGGTAAGATGCCGTAAATACTCATCCTGACTGACAAAACCCTCGGGAATGGGAAAATGGGGAAGCAAGATGTCGCGCTGCAAATGAAGCAGATCGACCTTATCAACAATTTCGTTGGTATTGTCAATGGCCTGGGGTAAATCCTGAAACAGACGAGTCATCTCGTCGGTGGTCTTAAAATAGAACTGGTCGTTGTAAAAGCCAAAGCGGGTATTTTTAAGATTCACCTCATCGTCGTCGAGATACTCCTTAGCAATAGGCGTGCTCTTTTTCTCGCCTGTATTCACACACAACAGTATGTCGTGAGCATTGTAATCGGTCACATCGGTATAATGACTGTCGTTGGTAGCAATGATTTTTACATTGTACTTCTGCGCCCATTTCAGCAACACCTGATTGACCCGTTCTTGATCGGGAATACCGTGACGCTGGAGTTCGATGTAATAATCTTCACCAAATACATCGAGCCACCACTTAAATTCTGCTTCGGCTTCTTTTTCACTTTTGTGCAGAATGGCCTTGGGAACATGGCCTGCCAGACAACAGGTAGTAGCAATAAGTCCCTCGTGGTATTTCAATATCAATTCTTTGTCGATACGGGGATATTTGGAGTAGTATCCTTCGATGAATCCCAGCGACGAAAGCTTGACCAGGTTACGGTAACCTACCTGATTTTTGGCCAGTAATACTTGATGATAACGCTGATCTTTCTCGCCACGGGTAAACGAATGCCGCAAACGATCGGCCACCACATAAAACTCGCATCCGACAATAGGTTTGACTTTCACCCGCTTGTCGGCAGGATCGTCGGGATTAAGCCGATGATTATATGCCTCGGCTACAAACTCAAAAACCCCGAACATATTGCCATGATCGGTAATAGCCAATGCCGGCATTCCATCGGCAACAGCCTTGCTATACAGCTTCTTTATGTCCGACGCCCCATCGAGCAACGAAAATTGTGTATGAACATGTAAATGAGAAAACTTCATAACGCCGGTAAGTTACACACGAAACACTTCAAAGTTATACCTTATTGCCCATTTAAAAGGTCATTGTTGAAAAAAATTGAAAAATTTCAAAACAAACGACATTTGAGGTCTTGCCATTCTAACCCCATCGACGGTGCAGACCCATAAATCCACAATTTTTAGCTTGCAGTGATCCCGAACATATCCCGGCACATAAGATTATGTAGCAGAAAATAAATACTTACATTACTTTTACCGCTGAAAACATAGCAGAAAAATGCTGACATCTATTCGACGGCTGTTGACAATAATTGCATTAGCGGGAATGGTCATGGTGAGCTGTGGTCCCGAACCCCGCTACCATAAGAAACGTTCGATCGAAGGACGCATTACCCTATCGGGAGCATTTGCCCTTTATCCCATGACAACTCTCTGGGCCGATGAGTTTCGGAAGCTATATCCCGAGGTTGAGATCGACATTACCGCCGGCGGGTCGGGCAAAGGCATCACCGACGTACTATCGGGGATGGCTGATTTGGCTATGGTTTCGCGCGATATTTCGGCCGAAGAAGAGGCAAAGGGTGCATGGAAAATTGGTGTCGTAATGGATGCTGTTGTGCCCATCATCAGTTCGGCCCATCCACTGGCCGATTCGCTACTGAATAAAGGATTGACGCCCCGGCAGTTACAGCAGATATTTGTTAAGCAGTCGCTTACCCAGTGGAACGAAATTTTTTCTGTACCCAGCAGCGAAATGATGATCAATGTATATACTCGATCCGATGCCTGTGGTGCAGCCGAAATGTGGGCTAAATTCCTGCATTCCCGGCAGGAAATGCTTGCTGGCGTGGGCGTATACGGCGACCCCGGTATTACCATAGCCGTTAAAAACGACCCCCTTGCTATCGGATACAACAACCTGATCTTTGCTTACGACATGAAGACCAAACGGCCTTTTTCCGGAATTAAAATTTTACCAATCGACCTGAACGAAAACGGCGGGATTGATGATGCTGAAAACTTTTATGAACATCTCGATAGCCTACAGCATGCCATACAGGATGGACGGTATCCAAGTCCCCCAGCCCGGATGCTCTATTTCGTATCGAAAGGCAAACCCAAGGCCCGGGCTGTACATGAGTTTCTGAAATGGGTGCTTACCGAAGGTCAACACTACGTTCTGGCCTCGGGCTATGTCCCCCTCCCCAATGACCAGCGCTTGACCGAACTTTCTAAAGTACGTCTGATAATTAAACCCTTGCACCGACACAAGGCAAAAGATTCACTCAATCATTAAACCCAAACTAACGGGCTACCAGTTTAACAAAAGGAACCAACATTTCCTCCATCGAAATACCCCCATGCTGAAAGGTGTTTTTGTAATAGCTCACAAACTGATTGTAATTATTGGGATAAACAAAATAGTCAGAGTTGAGCGCAAATATGTAGGTAGTTGATAGATTAGTGCTGGGTAGATGTATCAGCGATGGTTTCTTTACCTCGTACACTTCTTTCCAGTTGTAGTTGAGATTTTTCCCACTTTTATACCGCAGGTTGCTGGTCGTGCGTTTATCCCCTATCACTTTGACTGGGTTTGTAACCTGTATCGATCCATGGTCGGTAGTTATCACTATCCGGTAACCCCACTCAATCATCTGGCGAATAATCTCGGGGATTACCGAATGCTGAAACCACGAAAGGGTAACCGAACGATAGGCAGCTGCATCGAGAACCAGCTCCTTCAGCACCTCGGTTTGTGTTCGCGCATGGGATAGTATATCCACAAAATTAAAAACCGAAACAATCAGTGGAACATTTTTCAACCCCGGTAACCTTTCCAGAAAACGCTGAGCGTATTTGTAGTTATTAATTTTTTCATAATGAAACGATAACGATGGAGCATAGCGCTTAATTTGATATGACAGCAGTTCCTCTTCATTAACATTTTTTGATTTCTCTTCTTCCTCGTCAATCCATAACTGGGGAAAGATCTGGTGTATCTCCATCGGCATCAGTCCCGAAAAAAGCGCATTGCGTGCATACTGGGTCGCCGTGGGCAGAATACTGCAATATAAATCTTCCGATGCAATGGCAGTAAAATCGGTAAGTGCCGGCATAATGCTCCGCCACTGATCGTAGCGAAGATTATCGATAAGAATAATGAAAACTTTTTCGCCCTTTTCGATCAAGGGAAAAATTTTTTTAGAAAAAACCGTGGGGGAAATGACCGGCTTGGCTGGGTTACGGGCATCAAACCAGTTTTGATAATTATTTTTGATGAAACGCCCGAAACCGGCATTCGCCTCCTGTTTCTGCGACTGTAATGTTTGAAGCAGTTGGGCTTCGGTACGTTCGAGCTGCAATTCCCAGAAAACCAGTTGACGATAAATATTTACCCAATCGTCAAAATCGTGGGCCGTATTGATCTGCATGGCCAGACGGGCAAACTCCATCTGATACGACTGGGTAGTAGCGCTGACCACCAACGGACGGTTTTCTACATGTTTTTTTATCGAAAGCAATATTTGATTGGGATTGACAGGCTTAATAAGATAGTCGTCAATCTTTGCCCCAATGGCATTGTTCATCACATTCTCTTCCTCGCTCTTGGTAATCATTACCACCGGTACAAAAGGCAATAACTGTTTGAGTGGCAGAATGATTTCAAGGCCACTTTTGCCCGGCATATTCTCATCGAGAAAAATAATGTCGACCTTTTGCTGCGAAACCACATTCAGAGCATCGTTGGCATTGGTCACCGTAATTACCCGATACCCTTTTGTTTCGAGAAAAAGGATATGGGGGCGCAACAGGTCGATTTCGTCATCGGCCCAAAGTACAGTTATGTCTTTTTGTGCAACCATAGCAGCCTATTTGTAAGTTTCCCTGAAAAATGTACGATAGGTTTCGATTGACCCTTCGTTCTGCAGCAGCGTATAATTGGCTTCGGTAATCACAAAACTATCTTCAATACTATCGACCTCTCGACGAACCTCTGGATCGGCCGAGATGGCATTGAGATAATTCATCGCCTCGGTACGGGTTTTGAAATCACGCACTACAATCAACTGATTTTTATTTCCCAGCGCTTCGATTTTGATGTTTAAATTGATGTTGGGATAATGGTCGAGATTGTAATTGATCAGATTAAAGCTCAACTGATTAGCGGGATTGATATTCGAACCCCGTAAGGCCACCACCACCCAATGTTTTTCTTCTTCCGCGGGTTGTCGGAAAATAGCTTTGGCAATTTGTTTTTCGGCTTCGGCCTTACTTTCGGGATGCACAGCATCAAGGGCAGCAATGATGTCTTTTGCCAGAGCTGCTTCTTCAGATTTGGGATAGGTACGAATAAAGTTGGCCAACCCTATACGCAGTGTATCGTTACCCATAATCCGTCCCCGTGACAATGTGTGCAGGAAGGTGAACTTCAACTTCAGGCTATGGTCGGGATACTGTGTTAATCCCTGTTGCGAAAGCTGCAAGGCCTGTTGGAAATTTCCGGCATTAAACTGCCGGTAGGCTTGTTCGTAGAGCCGATTTACCTGCTGTTCTTTTTCCTGCATTTCATTCAGAAAATTGGGGTTAGCCAGCAAGCGGGCATAATTACTTTGGGGGAACTGCATCATGAGTTTATTTTTGTACTCTTCGGCCCGTTCGGTATTGTTTTGTTGTCGGGCAAGCAAATAAAGCTGGAAGTAGGCTTCGGCCGCCTCAGGTTTATCGGGATAACGACGGATGATCTCCTGATACTGGCCGGCTGCCAACGAATACTCGTGCAGATCGTTCTTATAAATAGTCGCCGAAGTCAACAGATTCGTTAGGATTCGTTCGTGCGAAGCCTGCATGGCCGAATCGGTCAGAGGCAGATCCACTAGGTAATACTCTCGGGTTTTGTTACTGAGTCCCTTCTGAGCAGATTTTTTGTCGTTACCCTCGGTCTCTTCGCCTTCTCTGGCAGTTGGTTCCCCTCCATCTGTACTAACAACAGCCTTATTGCTTCTACGCCAGTTATCCTCCAGCTTACGATTCCCCCACTTGAGTCTAAACTCGGCCTCACCACTGCTCTTAGCCGATAGATTGTAAAAATACCATCCCCCGCCGGCAGCAGCATTGGTGGTCATGCTCCGTCCCTGCATTTCATTGTAGGCCATCAGGTTGCTCTGCTGCTCCTGCAGCAGTTCCTGTTGCCGACGAGCCTCCTCGGCCTCTTTTTTCTTAACATTGGCTATAATCTGATCGATAAACATATTGCGTTCGTTCTCGCTCATTCGGGCCACAAACTGAACACTATCCTCAAAGGTAATCCGCTGAAGACTCTTGGCCAGCATGGTAAGGCTTCGAGCTCTGCTGTTGATGACATCATAGTCAGGAAATTTTTCATCAATCAGGGTAAGGGAACTATCGTAATAAGCCTGCGCCATCAGATAATTCCTGTCCTTATAGTATAGATCGGCAATAGCCAAATAGCTTTTAGCCTTTTGACGGGTATTATCGCTACCCGAAGCAACCGACAGCTTGTAATACTCAATGGCCTTATCCTTATCGCCTTCGTTGAGGTACAAATTTCCTATAGCATAGTAAATCTGGTCGCGATAATCAACATTCTTTTCATCTGCAAGAAGCTTAAACAATCTTTCGCGGATATTGGCTGCATTACCTCGTCCCTTTTCAAAAACATTAGCCATATTGATCCGCGCATTAAAGGTCATCTCGTAGGGGGGATTCATGCGGATGACCTGATTATACTTCTCCATAGCTTTGGCAAAATTACCCATCTGCTGATAGAGTTGCCCCAGAATAAAAGTATAGCGAAGGCGATAAAATTTGTTCTGGGCCTTACGGGCAGCTATCTCGAGCTTTTCGGCTGCCTTGTCGGGCATCTTGTGCCGGATGTAATATTCGGCATAAATGGCATAGAGCAGAGCCGTGTATTTCTTGGGAAAATCTTTTTGTTCCGAAAGTTTTTCGAGTATTTCGCCCGACTCGGTAAACTCGTCCTCAAGAACAAGTTTACGGGCCAACAAAAGCTGTGCCGCGGTGATGGTATTTTCCTTGGGGTAATCCTTAAGCATCTGACGCAGTATATTGTTGGCATATGTAAGTTCGCCCTTTACCATGTAAGCTTTAGCCATAAGCAAATATGCGTCGTCGATCCACTTATTATACTCGCGTTTGTTGTAGAATGCCTTCTGTCGTTCGGATTTAATGCCCTTTTTGTAATCGGGTTTAGCGGTAATGGAGTGCAACGCAATGGTTTTGGAAGCCTTCTTTATAGCCCTGTCCATATCGGACGAAACACTATTGGCTGCATCGGTACCGGGGTAGATAAATACCGGCAGCAATGTTGTAAAATCATCGCGATGCTGCTGGGTCATCTTTTTGATGCCCCGCTTATAGCTGTCGTTGCCATTGAAATACACATTGTAATGAGCGGTAATGGTATGATACGTCCGTGAAATAAAGGTATTCCGCTTGGTGCTGCATCCCCACAGCAGCAACACCATTACCGGCAACAAAAGCAAAAAACAAAACCTAAATGTTTTTCTCAAGATCCCGAAGTTTAAAAATTAGTACGTTAAAATTGCTCATTTATTGTACACATAGCAAAAATAAGAAAAAAATAAGCCGCAAACTTTAAAAGTTGGCTAAGCGGGTTTAAGGGTTAAAGATTAAGGAAGCGAGTTGGGGGCAACGATATTCTGCCGGATAAAAAACTATTGGAAACGCATAATGCAAGCAAATAACATGCATCCAGTATGCAAGTGACAATTACACCACGTATATCAATTTGTATTTTGGGTAAACCAAAATTTGATTACCCACTGCATCCGTTATAGAAATAGATGTGGCCAAAATTCCACGCAACACGAAAACTCTGATAAGCTCGTCGGAATAAAGAATGGTCCAAACGGGCATTTTCAGATGATGAGTATTAGTAAAGACGGAACGAATCAAAACTTGTCATTCATCGAGATAGTATCCCAAAAATTGTGTATGAGATGTCTTTTATTTTCATACAAATGTATTCATTTTTTTGCTCTATAACAGGGGACGAAGCGAAGGCGTAGCCGAAGCGAAGTCCCCTGTTATTCACTCCAATTAAATTTTTCGCTCT
>Ga0209227_1002569_pt1 | contig 12866 bp, 13 predicted proteins | sample YNPBryantNP2012_FD_185815 | JGI IMG/M metagenome (GOLD analysis project Ga0209227, IMG submission 185815) | Anoxygenic and chlorotrophic microbial mat microbial communities from Yellowstone National Park, USA - YNP Bryant NP 2012 (SPAdes)... ...
CGAGCCGCCTCCAGGACGGCTTCATAGCCTGGTTCGACGCCCAGAGCCGGCATGTACGCGGCATAGGTGATGAGATCATTGCGGTCCACAACAAAGACCGCACGACGCCAAGATACGGATCTCTTTGATGAGACTGCCATATTTCTCCCCGAATTCACCGGTCAGGTGATCGGAGAGGGTGACAACCCGATCAATCCTCGCTGCCCCGCACCAGCGTTTCTGAGCGAATGGCAAGTCGGTGCTGATAACAAGAATGGCAACATCTCCCCCAAGCGCAGCCGCCTCTTGATTGAAGTGGCGCGTTTCCCGGTCGCAGACCTCGGTATCCAGAGAAGGGACGGCCGCAATAATTCGTACTTTGCCCGCCGTATCGGCTAAACCACGGAAGAGAGACCAGTCCAGGGTGTGGGCAGTAAAGTCAGGAGCAGGAACGCCCGGAGTCAGGTCTGGACCAATCACCGTAACATCCTGTCCCTTGAACTTAAGCAAGCCAGTACGTTCGATTTTCATTTTTTCATCCTTTCATTCAAACACCCCTTTCCTCAAGTCGGAGGAAGGGAGACAAGGCACAAACAGCGCCCCTGGCGCGGGTCGAACGCGCAGCCTACTGCTTAGAAGGCAGGTGCTCTGTCCATTGAGCTACAGGGGCAAACAATACGCGTCACTAATGAAAAACACTCACGAGATAACCACCGTCAGCCTCTCAATTCAATTGCCAAAGCAGGCGCTCTAAATGATAAAGCGATAGAGACTTTTTGCAAAGTCAGAAATCGCCGGATTTTACGGCAGGTACGGTCTGATTCCTTTGTAAATGCGTGGTCCAGCAATGGTCTTAAGAATCACCTCAGGGGGACGCCCCAGACGCTGCCCGATTTCTTCTGCCGACATCGGGGCATTGCCATTTGCCAGGAAAAGCCTGAAAACAGCCTCAACAAGCATCGTTTGCGCATTCAAAAACGCAGGCTGGCGGGCACAGTGGGCAATTAAAACCGCCTGAACAGCATCAATGGGACGGACTTCAGCAGTTTTGGGATCAATCCAATCCACAACTTCTTCTGCCGTAGGATCCGAAAACATCGCTTGATGTTCTGGACAAAGCATATCGTGCAACGCGATCCGCCAGTTGTTGTCTATAGAACGCCACCAATCGAAATCAACATGAAAGGGAGTCTGGAGAGTAGGTTTAAGCAGACTGAATTTTGTGGGTTCACTCATCTTCAGCCTCCGCGCTTGCAATGCGATAATGTAAATCACCAACATGCTTATAGCCTGACGTTTGTGCCAGGAACGCCAGCAACGGGCCGGGCGGACAACGGCGAATGACATTGAGAGCAGAGTACAACTCTAGCGCGTGCACGTGTCCCTGCACGTTGAGTTTGCTCAATTCTTGCATCATGTTGCCAACCAGTTTCTCAAATGGCAAATGCTGTTTGGTGATTTGTTCGGTAGCCGCATCCACGCCATTGACATCAGGGACAACGATAATCATCCGCTCGTTGAACTCAGTCGTCAGGTTTTGCTTCAGGGTCGCAAAGACAATTCCACCATCCGAGCCGACCAACACCGTGCGTACCCAATCGCGCAACGGTCGGCGCGTGCGCACTTCCACCACCACCTGCCCCGGTTTGGGGCCGCGTCGCAAGGTAATGAGGCTCCCCGGCATCGCTCCATACTTTTGGTACAGGGCGCCCACCCCCGCCACATAACCATGTTGACGCACCACCCAGCCCGGCATCTCATCTTTGGAGTGAGCATCCACCAGCGTAAAGCGGACACGCGGCGATTCATACGCGGTGGGGAAGAGGGAGCGTGTCCGCGCCGAAATCGGCAGCGTGCCAGCACGCCAGTGAGGATAACTCAATGCAATCGTCACTTCTGGCCCTGGCGAAGGAACTTTAACCTCTACCGATAATTCATCACCCAGCGAGGCCTCGAGAGCCAGCATCTCTTTGGTTAAAACCGAACGATCGTAAGGTATTTCGATATAGCGCAACGAAGGAGGAATTTGTTGAACATCCAGCGGTTCCAGGCGACGCAAAAACCACAGCACTTCCCCTGCCGGGCCAACTTCATCGAAGCGCTCATCCTCCTGCAAGGCATAATTCATCGAGAATTCCAGCAATTTGGGATTGACTCCAGCCGGCAGTTCTACCTGCTCGATCAAAGCCGCTGTCGGCAGCGGGCCGCCCTTCTTCTCGTCCAGGACCGCCTCGGCCAGGTTGAGATGACCCACATTCACATCCACCAGCAGGGAGCGGGGGAACCATCGCCCAGCAATCCGCACCAGCGTCTGATCTTGCTGCAAACCGTTCAAGAGAGCCGCTTCCAGGGCAGCGCCATAACGCTCCAGCACCTTTTCAGGAATCAAAAGTTCATCGTCCACCTCCACTTCCGGTGGATGATTCAAGGCGTGTTCCGCAAGGCCAGCCGCAAATTCGCGCTTTTGGCCATCCGAAAATTCGACCTCGATGACCTCAAAAGAGCCAACCTCTGGATTTTTACCAGGGCGGACACGCGTCACGTTCCCTTTTTGCCAGTCAAGCGTCGGGAAGATTAAACTCTCGCCCACCTTGTAGGTTTCAGCCGGCAAATATACCCGGCTGCCCCCTCGCTGCCTTGCCGTGAGCGCTTCACGCTCACGACGAATCCGTTCTGCTACCAGAACAGGGACAAGTTCTTTTTCCGTGAGGGGAGTTTCTTTTTCGAACAGGTAGTTGCTGAGAAACTCAAGATCGGCTTTGGAGAGAGTGAAATGACTCCAATAGTCGGGAGGCAAGGTAAAAGGATTGTGCGCCATAAAATCCTGCTATTCAGCGGGCCAGGCCCAGATAAAAAGTTGAAATTTAAGCGGTGATATTATACCCTACCTTGACAGACCGTTCTGCTTGACTTACGATTGTCTCGAGGTGAACAATGCGAATCGGAATGATGGCAGATGTATACAAGCCGCACGTAAGCGGAATTACTAACTACATCACGCTCAATAAACGCTACCTGGAAAAAGCCGGACACGACGTCTTTGTTTTCACCTTTGGCAACGAGGATTACAAAGATGACGAAACAAACATCATCCGCTCTCCCGGCCTGCCCCTGCGCGATACCGGCTATTACCTAAGTTTTCGATATTCGCGGCAGGCCAAAACCCTGCTCCAGACAATGGACATCGTCCATGTGCATCACCCCTTCCTGAGCGGACGGCTGGCCCTGCGTTATTGCCGCCCCCTGCGCATTCCGATTGTCTTCACCAATCATACCCGCTACGACCTCTACGCCCAAACGTATCTACCACTCTTGCCTGACGAATTCAGCGAAACCTTCTTACAGACCTACATGCCGTCCTTCTGCGACGCAGTTGACCTGGTAATCTCCCCCTCAAAAGGTATGGCCGGCATCTTACGCCAGTTAGGAGTGACAGCCCCCATCGAAATCATTCCTAATGGAGTAGATTTAACTCCCTTCTGCGAATCGTGCAAGGAATGCCGGCACGAGTTGAATTTCAGCCCCCAGGATATTCTGCTGATCTACTCCGGCCGGCTAGCGCCGGAAAAGAACTTACCTTTCCTGATTCAGGCCTTTGCAGGGGTTGCAGAAGCAATCGAACACACCCACCTCCTGCTCATTGGCGGCGGCCCCGAAGAAGAAAATTTACGAAAACTGGTCGCAGAAAAAGGGTTGACCCAACGCGTCCACTTTACCGGCATGGTGCCATACGACCAGTTGCCCCGTTACCTCTCGATGGGCGACATCTTTGTCACCGCCTCGATCAGCGAAGTACACCCCCTTTCTGTGATTGAAGCCATGGCGTGCGGCCTGCCAGTCGTCGGTGTGCACTCGGTGGGGGTCGGCGACACGGTCGAAGACGGGGTGACCGGCTTGCTGTCCAGCAACGACCCGATCGCCTTCGCAGCCAAATTGACCCGCCTGTGCCTGGACCAGCCTCTGCGCCACAAGATGAGCGCCGCGGCACGCACCGCTTCAGAAAAATACGCCATCGAGCGCACCACCAAAATCATGCTTTCTCACTACGAGCGCATCGTCTTCGACGGGCACAAACGCCAGCACGGCCTCCAGTACCGCATCAACAGTTTCGTGGAAAAATTCCGCTTATGAGCAGAACACAACAGGCAATCGGTCACTGGGGCGAAGAAATGGCCGCCCACTACCTGCAAGAACGTGGCTATACCATTTTGGAACGCAATCTCCGCACCGCCCACGGCGAACTCGACATTGTTGCCTGCAAAGACAACACTATCATCTTTGTAGAAGTCAAAGTCCGTTCCTCAACTGCCTTCGGCTTTCCAGAAGAAGCCGTCAGCCCACGCAAACAAGCACATCTGATCTCTGCTGCCGAGGCCTACCTGGCCCGCCACCCCGAAAGCCCCGAAACGTGGCAATTCGACATCATCGCCATCACTCGCCAGGCTGGTGTGCCTCCCAAAATTGAGCACTTCGAAAACATCATCGGATAGACTGTGAAAATTCCTCTGATTGTTATCGTTGGCCCTACTGCAGTAGGCAAGACGGAAATTTCCATCCAACTCGCCGAGCGGCTGGACGGAGAAATCGTCTCAGCCGATTCGCGCCTTTTCTATCGGGGAATGGATATTGGCACGGCCAAACCGACCGCCGCGGAACGCGCTCGCGTACCGCATCATCTCATTGACGTGGCCGACCCGCACGAGACCTGGAGCCTCGCCCTGTTCCAACAAGCCGCTGCGGAGGCCATCACCGCCATCCATGGCCGCGGCCGGACCCCCTTCCTGGTCGGCGGGAGTGGGCAGTACATCCACGCCGTGACGCGCGGCTGGACCCCTCCCGCTGCCGCGCCTGATCCCGCTTTGCGTGCCGAACTGGAATCCCAGACCAGAGAACATGGCCCCTGTTGGTTACACGAAAAACTGCAAAAACTCGATCCTGCCGCCGCTGAGCGCATTGACCCGCGCAACGTCCGCCGCACCATCCGGGCGCTGGAGGTGATCCAGTTAACGGGCAGGAAATTCTCCGAGCAGCGGGGACAGGCTCAAGGTCCGTACCGCACGCTGACCATCGGGCTGAGCCGCCCTCGCCCGGAGTTATATGCCCGCATTGACGCCCGGATTGAGGCCATGTTCGCCGCCGGCCTGCTGGAAGAAGTGCGTCGTCTGCTCGAGGCTGGTGTCTCCCCTTCCCTGCCAGCCATGACCTCAATCGGCTACGGAGAATGCGTCCGGGTTTTGCAAGGAGAACTGACGCTCGAGCAGGCCAAGCAAGAGATGCGCAGACGAACGAGGGTGTTCGTCCGCCGGCAGGCCAACTGGTTCAAGGCCAGCGATCCCACCATTCACTGGTTTGATGCCAACAGCCTGCAAGTGGACACACTGACGGCATATATCAAAGACTTTCTGCAATCCTCCTGACTCTATTTTTTGAGGGACAAAATGACCATCACGCTCAAAGAAGTCACCACATTATCCGATCTGAAAACCTTCATCCGCTTTCCAGTGCGACTCTACCAGGGCAACCCTTACTATGTCCCGGCCTTGTTCCCAGATGAACTCAACACCTTGCGCCGCGACCGAAATCCTGCCTTTGAACATTGCGAAGCGCGCTACTGGCTGGCGTACAAAGACGGTCGTCTTGCCGGGCGCGTGGCCGCCATTTTCAACCGCAAGCACATCGAAAAATGGGGACAAAAGTATTTGCGTTTCGGGTGGTTAGATTTCATTGATGACCCCGAAGTCTCAACTGCCCTGATGGAAGCGTAGAAACCTGGGCGCAAGAATTAGGGCTGGAAGGCGTCCACGGGCCACTCGGTTTCACCGACCTGGACCGGGAGGGGATGCTCGTGGAAGGCTTCAATGAGGTTGCTACCCTCGCCACAATTTACAATTTTCCCTACTACCCGACGCACATGGAACGTCTCGGCTATAAGAAAGACATTGACTGGGTGGAATACGAAATGACCGTCACCCCTGAGCCGGATCCCACCATTGCCCGGATTGCAGACATCGCCCGACGGCGCTACAAATTGCATCTGCTCGAAGCGCGAAACAAAAAAGAATTGGTAACTATTCAGGCTGTCATTGCGAGGGCGTTCTCTGCCCGAAGCAATCTCGTCTTGAACAGGAAAAACCATGCTTTGGGAGACTGCTTCACTCGCAAAAAGCGCTCGTTCGCAGTGACACCCCTGTTTCGAGTGGATGGCTGAATAGTTACAAGAATTGCTGAAATATGCCAGGGAACTCTTCGATATTCTCGAAGAATCTTACGCCATTTGTACGGCACGGTTCCTCTCACCCGAAGACAGGTAGAGAACTACGTGAAACAATATTTCGGCTTTGTCCAACCCGATTTTGTACCGGTCGTGTTGAACGAGCAAGGCCAGATGGTGGCTTTTGGAATCACCATGCCTTCTCTTTCTCGCGCTCTGCAAAAAGTGCGCGGCGAACTCTTCCCCGTTGGGTTTTTCCATTTACTCAAAGCCCTCAAAACTTATGACACCTTCGATTTGTATCTGGTAGCGGTGCGCAAAGAGTCTCAAGGGAAAGGCGTCAATGCGATTTTGATGGACCACATTCATCGCCTGTTCGTGCGGCTGGGCATCAAGAAAGTCGAATCGAATCCAGAACTGGAAAATAACGCCGACGTCCAGGGACAGTGGAAATATTATCCCCGTGTAACTATTCAGCCATGTCATTGCGAGCCGTTTTTGGGCGACCGCGAAGCGTACCCGAAGGGTAAGCAATCTCCCGTTTATCAGGCCAGCTTGACCGCTTGGGGATTGCTTCGTCGCAAAGAACGCTCCTCGCAATGACAAACACAACAGTTTTGATGCAAGACTGAACAGTTACATCCCCGTCGGAATCACAAGCGGCGAAGGGTATTTGTCAAATTATTGGAAAGGAGAACGGGAAATGATCATTGAAGGAATGAGTCAATTCAATCCTATCATGCAGGCTCTGCTTGCAACGCTGTTTACATGGGGCGTGACAGCGCTCGGCGCAGCAATGGTCTTTTTCTTCAAGGCAATCGAGCGCAAGGTTCTCGATAGCATGCTTGGCTTTGCTGCCGGCGTGATGATTGCAGCCAGTTTCTGGTCCCTGCTGGCACCGTCTATCGAAATGGCAGCAGAGACTAACATTCCTGCCTGGCTGCCAGCCTTTACAGGATTCTTGCTGGGCGGCATTTTTCTATGGGGAGTGGACAAACTCCTGCCCCATCTCCACATGGGTTTACCAACCAATGAAGCAGAAGGAATCAAAACATCCTGGCAACGCAGCCTCTTACTGGTTCTGGCGATCACCCTGCACAACATCCCCGAAGGGCTGGCAGTGGGGGTTGCGTTTGGAGCCGTGGCAGCAGGCATCCCGTCCGCGGCGCTGGCGGGAGCAGTGGCACTGGCCATCGGCATCGGGTTACAGAACTTTCCAGAGGGCGCAGCCGTCTCTATTCCCCTGCGGCGGGAGGGGATGAGTCGCCTGAAAAGTTTCCTTTATGGACAGGCTTCAGGAATTGTCGAGCCGATTGCAGGCGTACTTGGAACAGCCGCCGTCCTATCCATGCGCCCCATCTTGCCGTATGCGCTCGCTTTCGCAGCCGGCGCAATGATTTACGTGGTGGTCGAAGAATTGATTCCCGAAGCCCAATCGGGAAAGGATACTCATTTCTCTACGTTTGGGGCCATGCTGGGATTTGCCATCATGATGTTGCTGGACGTGGCACTGGGCTAAAAGATCTCCCTGCCCCTCTGCTGTTGCGGGTATAGCAAAGTCAAAAAAAGAGCGGTTTTCGTGCCGCTCTTTTTTGTCACTTGACTCGTACAAAAATGATGAACCATCTCTATCAAGTATGAGCACGCTGTGATTCAAAGTTTTCTCAAAGCCTGTCACTGCATGCTCAGAAGATTGTTGATCCTGTGGGTATCCTTCGCGGTCACTACTTGCCGCAATGACATTCTCGCCACAGAACAAACGAAATCGCAGAAGGTTTTCTAACAATACTCTTATGTCCTCTTTCTTGACGACCTTTTTGCGCAATGATATATTCAACAAAACTTAAATAATTAGAGAAATTAACTATGCAGACTTCTAAATCATTGACTGAGGTCATACGAGAATGGGCACAAGTGTTCATGCACCGTTCGGGCCGCGATTTCAAGCAGTTCATGGACGATACCGGCCTGACGTTTACACAAGTCAACCTGCTCATGCGCATCTTGCACGGTGAATGTTCGGGGGTATCCGACATCAGCAAGCAAATGGGCTTCACGCCGGCTGCAGCCAGTCAGGCGGTGGACCGGCTGGTGCAGATGGGTTTCCTGGAGCGAAGCGAAGATCCACAAGACCGTCGCGCCCGCCGGCTCCAGTTAACCGAGGCGGGTCGAGAATTGATCCAGAAGGGCATTGAGGCGCGCGGCAAATGGATTGAAAGCCTGGCCGATTCCCTGACACCTGAACAGCAAGACATGATCATCAGCGCGCTCACCCTCCTCACCGAGGCCGCCCGCCAAACAAAAGATTGACTTCCTCCCGTTCGTCTGCAAAAAATACCTTCCCGGAGTTCTTTCCCCTATGCTACGTATTCTCAAATATCTCAAACCCTACACCGGGCTGATTCTCGTCGCCGTTGTCCTGTTGTTCGTGCAGGCGAACGCCGACCTGGCTCTGCCCGACTACATGTCAAAAATCGTCAACAACGGCATTCAGCAGGGCGGGGTCGAGAACGCCGTCCCTCAGGCGCTCCGCCAAAGCACGATGGACAAACTGGTCCTGTTCATGAGCGCCGAGGACAAAGCGCTGATTCTCAGCCATTACACTCTTGTCGACCGGACTTCTCCCGATTACGAGAGGCTGGTTGAAACATACCCCATCCTGGCCGATGAGCCGATTTATGTGCTTAATGCCGCAGACCAGGCGACCATCGAACAAATGAACCCCATCCTGGGCAAAGCCTGGCTGGCAACTGCCAGCCTCGAGCGCATCGCGACTGACCCGCAGGCTGCTGCCGCGATGGGACAGGCACTCGGCCTGGATCTGAGTGCGCTCCCCCCCGGCGTGGACATCTTCACCCTTCTCGCCAAACTGCCAACTGATCAAGCCGCCCAGATTTCCACCTTAATCAATCAGCGTTTCGCTACACTGGGTGACAGCATGATCAATCAGATGGCAGTGGGCGCAGTGAAAGCCGAATACATCGCCCTGGGCATCGACACCAACAAAATGCAGACCAATTACATTCTGCGCATCGGTGGTCAGATGCTGCTGCTCACGCTCTTATCCATCGCCTGTACTATTACAGTCGGCTTTCTCTCCGCGAGAACTGCTGCGGGACTGGCGCGCGATCTCAGGCGTGAAGTCTTCCGCAAGGTAGAAAATTTCTCCAGCGCCGAACTCGATCAGTTCTCAACTGCTTCGCTCATCACCCGCTCGACCAACGATGTGACCCAGATTCAGATGGTCGTTATTATGATGATGCGCATGGTCATCTACGCCCCGATTATTGGCGTGGGAGGCATCATTCGGGCCCTGGGGAAAAGCACCTCCATGTGGTGGATTATTGCTCTGGCAGTCATTCTCCTGCTGGGTCTCGTTCTGACCGTCTTCTCTATTGCCCTGCCAAAATTCAAGAAGATTCAAGACCTGGTCGATCGGCTCAACCTCGTCTTGCGCGAGAACCTGTCGGGCATGATGGTGGTGCGGGCTTTCAATATGCAAGACTACGAAGAAAAACGTTTTGATAAAGCCAACCAGGATGTGACCGGAATCAGTCTATTCATCAACCGCGTCATGGTCGTGATGATGCCAGTCATGATGCTCATCATGAACGGACTCTCCATCGCCATTCTGTGGGTAGGTTCCCACCAGGTCGCCGAAGCGCAAATGCAGGTGGGCGATATGATGGCTTTCCTGCAATACGCCATGCAAATCGTTTTTGCCTTCTTGATGATGTCCTTTATGTTCATCATGCTGCCCCGCGCCTCTGTGTCTGCCGCACGCATTGCCGAGGTGCTCGATACCGACATGACCATCAAGGACCCGGAACAGCCCTTGTCCTGGTCCGATCCGTTCGTGCCAGAGGTAGAGTTCCGGAACGTTTCTTTCCGTTACCCTGGAGCGCAGGAAGATGTGCTGCATGACATCAGTTTCATCGCCCGACCCGGGGAAACGGTGGGCATCATCGGCTCGACTGGTTCCGGTAAATCCACCATCGTCAACCTCATCCCGCGCTTCTACGATGTGACCGAAGGCGCTATCCTGATCAACGGCATAGACATCCGCCAGGTCACTCAGCACGACCTGCGCGCCAAAATTGGCTACGTTCCCCAAAAAGGAATGCTGTTCTCAGGAACGATCGAAAGCAACTTGAAATACGCTGACGAAACCGCCACTTCCGACGAACTGAAAGAAGCAACCGACATTGCGCAGGCCAGCGAGTTCATCTTCTCTCGCCCAGAGGGGCTGCAGGCTGAAATTGCCCAGGGAGGAACGAATGTCTCGGGTGGGCAAAAGCAACGTCTGGCCATCGCCCGCGCCCTGGTCAAGAAAGCCCCGATTTACATCTTTGACGACAGTTTTTCCTCTCTAGACTTCAAAACTGACGCCGCTTTGCGACGCGCCCTGCACGAAAAGACCCGCCACAGCACCGTCTTCATTGTCAGCCAGCGCGTGGCAACCATCATGAAAGCCGAACAAATCCTTGTTCTCGATGAAGGCAAAATCGTCGGGAAAGGAAAACACAAAGAACTTATGGAGACTTGTGACGTGTACCGCGATATTGCTCTCTCGCAACTTGGTGAGGAGGCATTGAAATGAGCAATCAGACCTCTTCTGCCCCCGTCCAACCGCGCCGCCCCGCCGGGCCTTTCGGACACGGTGGCCCCATGGCCATGATGAAAGGCGATAAAGCACGTGACTTTGCAGGCACGATGCGCAAACTGATCGAGTATCTCGGTCGCTACCGCATCGCCATTCTGGTCATAATGCTCATTGCCATTGCCTCGACCATTTTCTCGATTGTCGGCCCCAAAATCCTCGGTAAAGCGACGACCAAACTCTTCGAGGGCGTCATCGGGCAAATTACCGGCACAGGCAACGGCATTGACTTCGAATACATCGGCAATATCCTGCTTACGGTACTCTTTCTGTATGTGATCTCTGCCTTGCTGAGTTACATGCAGGGCTGGATCATGTCGGGCGTTTCGGCAAACATCGCCTACCGCTTCCGCCGCGACATCGCCGAAAAAATCAACCGCATGCCGCTGCGCTACTTCGATGGAACCAATCACGGCGAGGTGCTCTCGCGCGTCACCAACGATGTAGACACCATCAACCAGACCCTCAGCCAGAGCCTCACTCAGATCATCACCTCGGTCACGACCGTGATCGGGGTGCTGGTGATGATGTTCTCCATCAGTTGGACCATGACGCTGGTCGCGCTTTTGATTGTGCCTCTCTCCCTGGTGCTCATCAGCCTGATCGTCCGACAATCCCAAAAATACTTTAAACAACAGCAAGACTACCTCGGCCACGTCAACGGCCACATCGAGGAGATGTACGGCGGGCATGTTGTCGTCAAGGCCTTCAACGGCGAGGCAAAAAGCATTGCCAAATTCGACAGCCTGAACGACACGCTCTACCATTCGGCCTGGAAGTCGCAATTCCTCTCCGGCCTGATGATGCCCATGATGACCTTCATCGGCAACCTGGGCTACGTGGCCATCAGCATCCTGGGCGGCTATCTCGCCATCAAGCAAGCCATCACGGTCGGTGACATTCAGGCTTTTATTCAGTACATGCGCTCATTTACCCAGCCTCTGATGCAAATTGCCAACATCTCAAATGTGTTGCAACAAACCGCCGCAGCCGCTGAGCGCGTGTTCGAATTCCTGGCAGAAGCAGAAGAAGAACCTGATCCTGCCGACCCCATCCGCCTGACCGATTTTCAGGGGCGCGTCGACTTCAAGAACGTACGCTTCGGCTACAGCCCGGATAAGATCATCATCCACGATTTCTCCTTCTACGCCGAACCGGGTCAGCGGATTGCCATCGTTGGCCCCACCGGCGCCGGCAAGACCACCATGGTCAAACTGCTGATGCGCTTCTACGATGTCAACGGCGGCGCCATCCTGCTGGACGGACACGACATCCGCCACTTCAAACGCGGCGACCTGCGCTGTATGTTCGGCATGGTGCTGCAAGATACCTGGCTCTTCAACGGGACCATCATGGAAAACATCCGCTACGGGCGCATTGACGCCACCGACGAGGAGGTCATCGCCGCCGCCAAAGCCGCTCATGCCGATCACTTCATCCGCGCCCTGCCTGGCGGGTACAATTTCGTCCTCAACGAAGAAACCAGCAACATCTCAGCCGGTCAGAAGCAATTGCTGACCATCGCCCGCGCCATTCTCACCGATCCAAACATTCTCATCCTGGACGAGGCGACCAGTTCCGTGGACACGCACACCGAAGTCCTCATCCAGAAAGCCATGCAGGCTCTGATGAAAGGCCGCACCTCTTTCATCATTGCTCATCGCCTCTCGACCATCCGCGATGCAGATTGGATCCTGGTCATGAACAACGGCGACATCGTGGAGCAAGGTAAGCACGAAAAATTACTGGCCAAAGGCGGTTTTTACGCCGAACTGTATAACAGCCAGTTCGAGAAACGAGAATAAAACAATGAACCCGGTTTCGGCCGGGTGCATTGTTTAACCAGGGCAAAGCCACACGAAACTTGTCAAAAGGCGTATTTTTTGGCCAGATATTCCGCAATGGCCTGATCGTAGCGGGCGGTCAACGCGAAGCCTTTGACGGCCAGGCGACGGCGGAACTCCGCCGGCACTTCGCCGCGGCGCAGGGCAGCCAGTACCGCCTCGTAATCTGCCG
>Ga0209227_1002576_pt1 | contig 12841 bp, 10 predicted proteins | sample YNPBryantNP2012_FD_185815 | JGI IMG/M metagenome (GOLD analysis project Ga0209227, IMG submission 185815) | Anoxygenic and chlorotrophic microbial mat microbial communities from Yellowstone National Park, USA - YNP Bryant NP 2012 (SPAdes)... ...
CAAAGGTCACGAAGGATTCGCTGATCTGCAGTTTCAGCGCAAATCATCCGATATTATACTCCAAAAGCCGCACTCTGGTGACAAACTGAGCAAAGTCGCAGTCTGAAAATCTTCGCAAAAATGATTCATTTCTCAATGTAGTAATTCCACGTGCAACGCTCAACGTGAAACGTTCAAAGGGTGACTGGTCGTTTGGATGGAACCATGGACTTCGAGCCTGGCACTCTATTTGCCACAGCCGGGAGTGCTCATTGCGCCGTAGGCGATTGAACAGGCAGATAAAACGTCCACCCCGGTTAATTTGCAGTCTTGCTTCGAGCATTGGAGGCCGGTAGCTTCCATTCCAATCCATATGCTGGAACGCTCTGCACGGGAATCGCGGAAGGTCAATCTTCGCTCCGTCAGAGAAGATCACCGACGTGTTGTATCGGTGGCACCGCCAGGCGGAGTCCGAACAAATTCGGCGAAAGGCAATTGCTTGAACCTATCGGCCCAAGAAACCCGCGTGCTCGAGTGCATGGCGCTCGCATGGGCAATCATAACGGCTGATCCCGCGCTCGTTTTTTCTCAGAATTCGCCCGTCTCATCTTCCCCCTCGGGCGAAATACGACGCGCTGCACCACTGCAAAAAGCTTCCGCATGGTACGATTCACTGAAGGGGATTCCTCTCGGTCCTGGCACGCTTGACATCGGCGCGAACGTCCGAACGCGTTACGAATTCACAGACAATTTCAATGTCCGGGCTTACGGCACCGAAGACGACGACAACCTCTTGTTGCTTCGCACTCGGCTGAGCCTTGACTATCACTTCGGCAAACCCGCGCATGCATATGTTGAAATGCAAGATGCGCGGTACTGGCTCAGCGACCTGACGCGCTCGAAGTTCACGGGCAGCAACCCGTTTTACGACGAGTGGGACCTGCGCCAGGCATTTCTTGAATGGGAGCACATTGCACGGTCCCCGCTTGGGTTCAAGGCCGGTCGTCAAACCATCACCTATGGCGACCGTCGTGTTTTCGGCCCTGGCGAATGGGGCAACGTGGGGCGGTATTGGTGGGATGCGGTCAAGCTCTATCTCGACACGGATCTTGTCAAAGCCGACATCCTGTATGGCCGGCAGATCGTGAGCGAACCTTCGCATTTCAATGACAAGCATTTTCCGTATCACATGGCAGGGGTTTACGCCCGGTTCAGAGAATTCACGAACAGTCATTTCTCGGTTCAACCCGACCTGTTCTACATCGGGCGCTACGACACCCATGGGAACCTGAAAGATGAAAAGGGCCGGTCGGGCGATGAAATCCGCCACACTTTTGGCGCGCGTGTGGAAGGCAAGGTCTGCAACGCATGGGATTACTACGGAACAGTTGCCGGCCAGTTCGGCACATACGGCAAAGGCGACATCGAAGCTCTCGGAATCATCGCCGGCGCCGGTTACACATTCAAAACCGATTGGTCGCCGCGGCTTGGAGCAGAGTTCTGTTACGCAAGCGGCGACGGTGATCCAACCGACGGCGTGCGAAACACGTTTGACAACGTTTATGGCGCCATCGACGCTTACGTTTACGGGTGGATGAACGTTGTGCCGTGGATGAACCTCGAAGATTACCAGGCGAGTTTCACTGTCCATCCCACCAACAAGCTCAAGGTCTGGGTCGAATACAATTGCTTTCGTTTGGCCGATCCCAACGACGCGTGGTACTACAGCACTGGAAAGGTCATGCGCAAAGACCCCACCGGTATGGCAGGCCGTGACCTCGGCCACGAAATCAATTTGCTCGGCCAATTGAAGGTGAGCAAGACAATCGATTTTCTGGCCGGCTATGGATGTTTTTTGCCCGGCAGTTTCGTCCGCAAAACACCCGGAAGCGACGACCCGGCTCACTGGGTGTTTACACAGCTCACATTCAACCTGTGACCTGCCCCTGTTGATTCCGTAGATTTACCATGAATCGACCGCGTTCCTCGATTGTTGCGTCGGGCACAGTGCCGGTTCTTGAATCGAGCGCCTGCGCAATCGCCGGGGCAATCGCCTCAAAAGCGCACGCCGCCGAGCTGCCATGGTAAAGATCGCGCACGCCTGCTGCGATCATCACCATGCCCTGCGAGTAGCCGCTTCGTATTGACGGGTGCGTAACATGCGGAGATGCTCTCCGACATGAGAATCGCAAAGACACTTCTCGCTCTTCTGCTTCTTCACGCCGCCTGTTGCGTCAGTGCTTTCGCCGGTCAGCCGCGGCCAAACATTGTTGTCTTCCTTGTGGACGACATGGGCGTCATGGACACCTCGGTGCCGTTTCTGACCGATGATGTGGGCCGTCCCAAGCGTTATCCGCTCAACGATTTCTACCGAACGCCCAACATGGAACGGCTGGCAGGTCGGGGCATAAGATTCAACAATTTCTGCGCCATGAGCGTTTGCTCTCCCACCCGCATTTCGATCATGACCGGCCAGAACGCCGCACGACATCGCACTACAAACTGGATCAACCCCGACCAAAACAACACAGGTCCTCAAGGTCCACCCGCCTGGAACTGGCGCGGATTGAAACCCGGAGACGTGACACTGCCCGGTTTGTTGCGCGCTGCAGGCTACCGCACCATCCACATAGGCAAGGGACACTTCGCCCCGCGCAACAACCCGGGAGCAAACCCCGCCAACCTCGGCTTCGATGTGAACATCGCCGGAGCGTCCATCGGCCAACCCGGCAGCTACTACGGCACTCAATACTACGGCGGCAGAACCCCAAACACCGGCAACGCAGTGCCCCATCTCGAGAAATACCACGGCACAGATACTTTCCTCACAGAAGCGCTGACCCTCGAGGCCATGGCACAGGTTGCCGCCGCCGTTGACAAAGGCCAGCCGTTCTTCCTTCATCTCGCCCATTACGCGGTGCACGCGCCGTTCGAGTCTGATCCGCGATTTGCCGAACATTATGCGGACTCGAGCAAACCGCCCCAAGCCAGGGCATTCGCCACTTTGATCGAGGGAATCGACAAATCGCTCGGTGACATGCTCGATGGTCTCGATCGACTCGGCGTCTCTGAAAACACACTGATCTTTTTCCTCGGCGACAACGGGACCGACGCGCCCCTCGGCCATCAGCACGCCGTCGCATGCGCTGCTCCTTTGCGTGGCAAAAAGGGCGCTCATTATGAAGGTGGAATGCGAGTGCCGTTCATCGCCGCATGGGCAAAACCAAACCCGGCAAATCCGAACCAAAAACGCCTACCCATTCCCGCCGGTGCAATCCAAAGCCAACTGGCCGCCGTGCAGGATTTGTTCCCGACGATCCTCGATCTCGCCGGCGCGAAGATACCCCGCGGCCACATAGTGGACGGGCGCAAACTCGATACGTTGTTGTCGGGCCGACGTGACCCCGCCCGGCACGAGGAATTCCTTATGCATTACCCGCATTCACCGCACCGCAGCGATTATTGGACAAGTTACCGCGACGGTGAGTGGAAGGTCATCTACCATTACATCCCGTCGGAATCCACCAAGGGCGCCCATTATCAGCTATTCAATCTCAAAACTGATCCGTCCGAACAGCATGACCTCGCTGAAGGACGTCCGGTGGAATTGCGGCGCATGATGCGCCGACTTATCGCGGCGCTGGAAGAATGCCATGCTTTATACCCCGTGGACAACGATGGCACCACGCCCCTGAAACCAAGACTGCCGTGAAACCCATAAGTTGCGGCTGCGCCGCGCTGGTGAGATTTCCCGGTCAGCCGCAGGGCGCGTGAATCCGCCTCGCGGCGTCACTGGGGCTGTCACTGGGGCTTTGCCAGTTTCACCCATGCAACGACCGGGAAATGATCGCTGGGGAACTGGCCATCTTGGGAGAATGTGACCGTTTCAGCGGCGGCCACCTCGGCAATGCCCCTGCCGAGAATCCAGTCGATTCTGGCGCCGCCCTGTTTGGGGCCTGTGAAACCGTGGAAAGTGTTAATGCCCTCGTTGCGCCGTTCGCGTGCGGCCAGCCACAGGTCTTGAAAAAACCCGGGCCCGACCAGGATATCGTAGGCCTTGTTCGCACCGGCAGTCGCGTTGAAGTCGCCTACAAGAATAACAGGCAAAGACGTGCGAAGCGATTCGACGCGTCCTCGTATGAGGTCTGCGCCTTTTTCACGTGCCAATTGCACTTCGTGGTCCAAGTGCGTGTTCCAAAAGTAGAATTCGGTGTTGGTTCGCCTGTCGCGAAACCGTATCCACGTCACCATGCGGCGGCACGTATTGCCCCATGTGCTGGAAGCGATAACGTTGGGCGTATCTGACAGCCAAAAGTGGTCGTACTCGAGCGGCTCGAAACGTTCCGCCCGAAAGAAAATCGCCATGAACTCGCCCCGGCTTCCACCGTCGCGGCCTGTGCCCAACCATGTGTATTGGGGCAGGTCATGGGCGATGTCCTTGAGTTGCTGGTAGAGCCCCTCCTGAGTCCCGATCAGGTCGGGCATGTACTTCTCGATGCACGCTTTCATCACGGGCCTGCGTTCTGGCCATGAATTTGGCCGCGACTGGCTTGCATAACGCAGGTTAAAGGTCATTATGCACAGGGTCTCCGAACCATCCACGCTCTCGCCGGTCCTTGCCTGCCCAGCAATCAACAGGGACAGACACACCCCGAGTATCAATTCATTCGTCCTGAACTTCATAGGCGCTCCACATGATCAGTGCTTGTTGCGGGTAGCCACTGGCATGCCCTCTGCTTCAATGCCTTTCTTGGGCTGACCCATATTCAAGCAAACGCCATCAGAATGCACACTCGGCCTCCCCCCGGCAAGCCCGCAGCACGGCGCGACCGCAACCGTATGATTGTCGCGAGATACAGGCGTTCGTTGCAAGCTCGGCACTCTGTCGCATCGCGGTGGCGCCACGCTCCGTTCCTACCCGCCATGGCACGGGCTTTCAGCCCTTATTCTGACTCCCTGACCACGCTTTACCTCGGGCGTTACCCAAGGCTGGTATGGAGCGAGCCTTTGGTCCTCCCCTTACGCCAGTACCACAGTTGCCGCATCCGACGCAATGGGTCCCATCCATGCGATCACAAATTTAACGGCGCCTTGCTTTGCAATCTCAACTGTGGCCTTCTCACTGACCCAAGCGCCAAGGGCGCGAACCATACCAGCGTGGTGCAACGCCCCACGAAACGGTCTCCCCCACATCACCTTACTCAATCCAAGGGCTGAAGGCCCGGCCTATTACGGCAATCCTTTCGCGGGTTTCGCTCCGCGACGGCACAGAATTTGACTATCGGTCGCAGACTCTGTATAACTATATTGAGAAATCGATCGTTTTTGCGAAGATTTTCAGGCTGCGAGTTTGCTCAGTTTGTCACCAGAGCGCGGCCTTTGGAGTATAATATTGTTTGATCTGCGCGGATACTGCAGATCAGCAGATCCTTCGTGACCTTGGCCTTCGAATTGTTCGGCCGCTGATCCGACTTGCATCTCTCCCCCGTTAGGCGACGGAGTCGCCCCTTTCAGCGCGGCGCGACGGAGCGCCCAGCTTGGAACGAACGCATTTATCTCAGCGCGATCATTTGGTTGCGGCTGCGCCGCGCTGAGCACAATGTGCGGGATGTATTTGGTGAAGATACGTCTCGAACAGACCAGGCATGCGGTGCGAAGACATTCGGCGAGCTGGTACCGGTCTTTGGGACTTCCAACCTTGGAAATCTCGCCGGCCAGACGACCGGTGGCTTTATGCCGATCAGATTTCATCGCCATGGTTTCGCTGGGAAAAGAACCTTGGACAATGAGAATGCACCAAATTCTTTACACGCGCGGCTTTCAATAGAGTTGACAAAATCAACATGCCATAGCAAAAGAGGGGCAACTCCGTTGTTTGTTTGGACGAATGTTTGATGATTCTCAGAGATCGGAGCGATGGCGTCTTTTGGTAGTGGACGACGAACTCGAGGTGCGGCGCCTGCTTGAAGGTATATTCAAGAGCCGCGGCCACGAGGTTGTTCTTGTCGGCGACGCAGCTTCGCTGAAGCAGTCTTTTGCCGGGCCTGCGCCAGACGTGGTGCTTTTGGACCTTCGTCTGCCGGATGCCGACGGCTTGGACCTGCTGCCCCAACTCAAAGAGACCTGGCCAGACACCAGAATCATAATACTGACAGGTTACAGCTCCATTGACACTGCAGTCGAAGCGGTCAAGAAAGGCGCCTTCTACTTCGTCGAAAAACCTTTTGAACCTGAAGCGCTTTTGCTACTCGTCCAGCGCGCCTTCGAAGAGAAGCACCTCCAAGAACAGAACGCTGCTCTGCGGCGTGTGATGTCCAAGTTAACCAGCGGTGCAACCCCCGTCTTCCACAGCCAGGCAATGCAGGCCATTCTGCGCACAGTCGAGCGCATCGCGCCAAGCGATGTCTCGGTCCTCATCACCGGCGAGAGCGGCACTGGAAAAGAAGTGGTGGCGGATCTGATCCACGCCCTCAGCAACCGCTCGAAGGGGCCGATGGTCAAGGTCAATTGTGCTGCACTCCCACGAGAACTCATTGAAAGCGAATTGTTTGGCGCTGTCCGTGGCGCCTACACGGGGGCGCATGTGGACCGTGAAGGGCTTTTTCGCCAGGCCGAAGGCGGCAGCCTGCTGCTGGACGAGATTTCGGAGATGCCCATCGACACGCAAACAAAGCTCCTCCGTGTGCTCCAGGAAAAGGAGGTAAGGCCGGTCGGCGGGCGGACAGTTTACAAGGTCAACTGCCGCATTATCGCTGCCACAAACCGCCGCATTGAAGACGCTTTTCGCGAACACAAACTGAGAGAAGACTTGTACTATCGGATCGGGGCGGTTCGGATAGATTTGCCGCCGCTGCGCGAGAGGAAGGATGACATCGTTCCCCTTGCCAAAGCCTTCTTGAAACGGTTTGCCAGCCAGGCGGGCTGCAATGTTTCGGAGTTCACACAAGCGGCCATTGATCGGTTGCTGAGTCACGACTGGCCCGGAAACGTCCGGCAATTGGAAAACGAAATACAACGGGCGGTTCTGGTCTGCGAGGGGACACAAGTGGATGTCAACGACCTGTCAATAGGCCTGAGCGAAAGCGAGTCGTCCGAACCGCAGCCAAAGTTGACACCGTTGGAGGATGTTGAACGCAACGCAATCATACAAATGCTCCGCGAGACCGGCGGCAACAAGGTGGCAGCAGCCCGGCGCCTTGGAATCGGTCGCCAAACCCTCTACAACAAGATCAAGCAATACCAAATCCCGGCTTGACACGGCGCGCAACATTTGTGCCTATCAAGCGCAACATGAAACGGCTTGCTGGTTTTCTGGTCGCGCTGGTCTGCCAAGCTGCGGTTTTCGCAGGGGGACCCAGCCTTGATGTCCCTGAACCGCAAGTGCAGATCATCTGCCCGCGCAGTCCATCTGTCCTTGAACTGTTTGGCACCCACGAACTACGACGTTACGTTTACCTCCGCACAGGCCAGTTGCTCCCCATAGTGCGCGCCGACAAAGCCAAACCCCCGTCCAAGGGCGCTTTTGTCGTCGCACGCAGTGACCGTCCTTTGGCCCTCAACACCGCCCCGGACACCAGTTCGCGTGGGCTTATTGCTGAGCTCGAAAAAGATCAGTTCTGCTTGCGCACCTTCGAGCTGGATGGACGTCCGGTCCTGTTGCTGAGCGGTGGCGATGATGTCTCGACCCTTTACGCTGTCTATCGCCTTGCGGAAAACCTCGGCGTTCGATTCTACCTTCATGGCGACACCCTGCCTGACGAGCGGATTCCACTCACCGTGCCATTCTTGTACGAACGCCATTCGCCCATTTTCAACCTGCGAGGCATCCAACCTTTCCATGACTTCCCAGAAGGACCGGATTGGTGGAACACTGATGACTACCATGCTGTCCTTGCCCAGTTGCCAAAACTGCGGATGAACTTCATCGGCCTTCATACTTACCCCGAAGGCGCCCCGAACGCCGAACCAACGGTTTGGATTGGGCTGCCGACCGATGTCGGCCCCGAAGGCAAAGTCAAATCCAGCTACCCCTCCAGTTATCAAAACACACTCCGCGGTAACTGGGGTTACACCGCAATGAAAACGTCCGAGTTCCTCGGCGGCGCTTCAGCGCTGTTCGAGCGCGACGATTACGGAAACGACGTAATGACAGGGCTTTGCCCCCAACCCGAGCTGCCCGAGGATTGCAATGCTGTCTTCGAACGAGCAGGCCAAACCCTCAACCGCGCATTCACATTCGCACGCGCTCTCGGCATAAAAACCTGCGTCGGCACTGAAGTCCCTCTCACAATCCCCAAGCAAGTCAGGGAACGTATCCAAGCCCAAGGCAAAGACCCGAACGACCCAGAGGTAATCCGCGACGTGTACGAGGGCATTTTCAGCCGCATCATGGCCACACATCCGCTGGACTACTACTGGTTTTGGACCCCGGAAGGCTGGACATGGGAGGGTACAACCAAACAACAGATCAATCGGACGACGGACGATTTGATTCTCGCCGCTGGGGCGGCATGGAAACTCAAGGCGCCTTTCCAACTCGCAACTTGCGGCTGGGTGCTCGGCCCACCGGAAGACCGCGCTCTATTCGACAAAGCCCTCCCCAAGGAATTCGCCCTGAGCTGCATCAATCGCGAGGTCGGCAAATCACCCGTCGATCCCGCATTTGCACTGGTCCGAAACCGCAGTAAATGGGCCATCCCATGGCTCGAGGATGACCCGGCGTTGACCTCACCACAACTGTGGGTGGGCCGAATGCGCCGTGACGCAGCCGACGCCCGTCGTTACGGCTGCGACGGGCTGATGGGCATCCACTGGCGCACGCGCGTTCTGGCGCCGAATGTCCTTGCCCTGGCTCAAGCAGCATGGGACCAGAACGCATGGAACCCAGAGCCGTTTGAACCACACAAACCACCCCCTTTGGCCGAGGGCCCGCTCGGAGGCGCAACCGCTGATTACCCGAACAATCCAATCGCAGACACCGACGACGACCGGCTTTATCAAACGGTGCGCTACAACCTTTCCGCCTATCACTTCAACCTGCCCGAAGGCACGTACACCGTCACATTGAAGTTCTGTGAACCCCATTACAACGCAGCAGGAAAACGCGTGTTCAATGTCAGCCTTCAAGGCCAGAAGGTAATCGACAAACTCGACATCTTCGCTCGCGTCGGCCAAAACCGCGCTTTGGATTTCCGGTTCGACAACGTCAAGGTCACCAACGGCTGGCTCGAGATCGGGTTTGCGCCTGTCGTCGAGTTCCCATGCATAGCCGCCATTTCAATCGAAAGCCCAAACCTAAATCGCCGCATCAACTGCGGCGGCCCGGCCTACAAGGACTACGCCGCTGATCCCCCAGCCAGACCCATCCCCGGCCCAACATTCGCTCCCGCCCTGGATTTTTACCTTGACTGGGCAACACAGGAGTTCGGCCCGAAAGTCGGCCCTTATGCCGCACAAATCCTCGCGCGCGTCGATTGCAAACTGCCGCGCCCGTCGGACTGGGTCAATGGCCCGGGCGGCATCCGCCCCGACCCCCGCCCGTGGGCTGAAGTCGCACCCGAGTACGCTTTTGTATCCGAACTTGAAGCCTTGGAACCCTTCGTCCAGGGCACCTCGAACCGCGAACGGTTCGGATACTGGATCGAGACTTTCAGGTACCACCGCGCCATGGCACAGCTAAACTGCACATGGGGCGCGTTGAACAAAGCGATGGACCGCGCCAAGATCAGCTCGAGCGATGTGCTCAGAGTCGAGTCGGCCAAGATGTTCGCCCTCCCACTCTGGTATTCACTGGCCCGCCAAATAGACCAAATCCACGCACATCTCCTTGCCACAGTCTCAACCACAGGCGAACTCGGCACCATTGCGAATTGGGAGCAACATCTTCTGCCCTCCTTGCTCAAAACCGGTGCTGACCTGTCTGAACTGATCGGGACCGCGCTGCCTCCGGATTTCTTGCCCTCGAAACTCTACTACGGGCCGACGCGTCTCATAGTTCCCACAAGGCGAAGCACTCTCACAATCGGTGAAGACCTCCAGCTCAAGATCATCGTTCTTAGCCAGGTCCGCCCCGCCGAGGTGTGGGTAAAATGGCGGCCTCTGGGGCCCGGTCCGTTCGCGCCAGTTCCTGCAAACCACGTTGCCCGTGGAGTTTATCAAGCCCGACTGCCGGGGAAACTGATTGCTGGACGCGACTTCGAGTATTTCGTCGAAACTGTCTTGCCCGGAGGAAGCAAGGTGGTGTATCCGGCGACCGCTCCGAGCCTGAACGAAAGCGTGGTCCTGCTGGGCACAGGCTTCGGATCCCCTTCCCGGTGAATTGTTGGGCTCCTGTTGCGTCTAATACTGCATCCTGCTAAAGTTTGACGTTTTTCGGATGAAGAACTGGATTCTCAGATTACTGGCTTTGATTGTCGTCGGCGGGCTTGGGTATGCCGGGTACACGCAGTACCGCGCATGGCAACTGCGCGCCAAAGACCCCAATAACGACCGCCCAACAACCGCACTCGTGATTCAGACAAACATCAGTTTCTCCGTAAACGCTGCCGGCGAAATAAGCCCCGCAGAACAGGTCTCGGTTCGACCCGAGATAAACGGTCGCATCGAAGAATTGCCGGTCGATATCGGCGACCGCGTCAAGAAAGGCGATCTGTTGTTCAAGCTGGACGACAAGGAGCTGCAACAGCAAAAGGCCTCAAACCTCACCGCCATTGAACGCGCAAAGCTCGAATTGGAAAAGGCCGAACGCGATTACCTCCGCGCAAAGGAACTGCTGGCTGGCAACCTGATCTCACAGGAATTGTTCGACAACACCAAAACAACCTTCGAGCTCGCCAAAAATTCACTCGAACGAGCCCAGCGAGACCTCGCAATAATCGAAGAACGCCTTACCAAAACAAAGGTCGTCGCCCCGTTCGACTGCACCGTCTTGACCCGCCCCATATCCGTCGGCCAGGCCGTGTCCGGCTCCGGCGGATTCAACAGCGGCACCGAAGTTCTCACAATAGCCGACCTGAACTACATGATCATCAATGCACACGTCAACCAGGCGGACGTCCCCCGGCTTTCCCTCAACCAACAGGTAAAGGTCACCATCGAAGCTGTCCCGGGATTGGAAGTCACCGGTATCGTCGAGCGCATTGCGCCCCAGGCCACAATCAAAAACAATATCAAAGGATTCGCCGCACGCGTCAGAATCGAGAACCCAGACCAACGAATACGCCCCGGCATGACCGCCAACGTCAAGATTCCGGTCGCCTCCGCTGAAAATGTGCTTGCGGTGCCCCTCGCCGCAGTTTTCACAGAACGCAACCCTGAAACCGGCGTACAAGAACGCTATGTCTATGTCCAGTCGGGCTCCGGCTTCGAAAAACGCAAAGTCCAGGTCGGCGTGTCGGATTTCTTCTTCGCCGAAATCCAGGACGGGTTGCGCCCCGGCGAAGTCGTCGCCCTCGAATTGCCCAAAGAGGAACGCCAGAAACAAATGAAAGCACTCGCCGGTGTGCGTCCGGGCGAATCGACCACTCCACAACCACGTGCCGGCCTCGCCTCGGGCGCCCAAACACCCCCGGCACAAGGAAGCCCAAGTGGCACTAAAACAAGTCCGGCAGCCGGTACCCCAAGCGGCGCTCAAGCCAGCCCGGCCCGGCAGGTCGGGACCGGCACCAGCTCCGGCGGGCGATAGCCGCCTTGACTCATCAACCGCATCTCCAATCCCCATGGCGCTCGTAGAACTCCGCAACGTAAGCAAAATATACCGCCTTGGCGGTGAGGAAATCCGCGCCCTCGACAACGTATCCCTGGACATCGAGGATGGCGAACTCATCTCGATTATCGGCCCGTCAGGCAGCGGCAAATCAACCCTGATGCACATTCTCGGCTGTCTGGATACCCCAACCTCCGGCACCGTGTGCCTGGATGGCATAATGATCCAGAACGCGTCCCAGCGCGAGCTGGCAGCGATTCGAAACCGCAAGATCGGGTTTGTTTTTCAGTTCTTCAATCTGCTCCCAAAGCTCAACGTCCTCCAAAATGTTGAGCTGCCAATGATCTACAGCGGCGTCCCGGGTGGCGAACGCCGCAAACGCGCTCTGGCCGCCCTCGAAGCAGTTGACATGGTCAACCGCGCTCGGCATCGCCCAAGCCAGCTCTCGGGCGGCCAGCAACAACGCGTCGCCATCGCCCGTGCGCTCGTCAACAATCCAAGAATTCTTTTCGCTGATGAACCCACCGGCAACCTTGATTCTCACACAGGCGAGGCCATCCTGAGCCTTTTCCGCAAACTCAACCAGGACGGTCGAACAATCGTCCTTGTCACACACGATCCCGAAATCGCCGCCGTTACCCCGCGCCGAATCGAAATCCGCGACGGTCGAATCGCGTCCAAGATTGATCTGACCCTGGCTGGTCTCGCCCGTGGTTCCGCCCAGGCAAGCCCCGCTTCGCCTCCGTCATGAGCAGTCAGTCCAAAGACATACTCATTCACTCTTCGGCGCAATTCGGTCCAACTCTGATCGCCGGGCTGCGCGAGATTTGGGCGCACAAGTTCCGGTCCCTGCTGACCATGCTCGGCATCATCCTGGGCGTTTCGAGCCTTGTCGCAATGAGCGCCCTCGTCAAAGGAATGGAAAAAGGCGCAAAAGAGGCGCTGATAGCTGTCGGGGGACTCGACAAGGTACGGGTTGAACCTCAGGAGTTGCCGGTCGAACAACGCCATCTTCAAGACCAGGCTGTCGGCATCACAATGAACGACGTCACCGTCATACAAAACGGTGCACCCCTGATCACCAGGGTTTCACCGGAAATGCGCGTGCCGGTCACAGCATCGGCCAACGGCAAAACATTCCGCGCCTTCATGTGCATG
>Ga0209227_1002588_pt1 | contig 12804 bp, 10 predicted proteins | sample YNPBryantNP2012_FD_185815 | JGI IMG/M metagenome (GOLD analysis project Ga0209227, IMG submission 185815) | Anoxygenic and chlorotrophic microbial mat microbial communities from Yellowstone National Park, USA - YNP Bryant NP 2012 (SPAdes)... ...
GGCCCCGGCGCGCGCCGCCACGGCCACCTGACGCAGGAACCCTTCGAAGTCCGTCCCGCCGCTGAGCAGCACCCACGGCACGCGCGAGGCCGCCGTCAGTTCGCGGCAGGCGACCAGCCAGGCCCCCTCGTCGGGCTCGGCGGCGACATCCAGGGGGAACTCCGCCTTGAGCATATCCACGCCAGGGATGGCGGTCAGGCGTCGGGCGGTCTCCACCACCACGTAGCGACGCTCCGTCGGAGCCAGGCGCGGCTGTTCCGGGTGCAGCGAGTAGGAGAGCGGCTCCAGGAAGAGAGGGAGATCGGCCTCGCGGCAGGCCTCAGCCACCTGCCGCACCAGCGCCTCGGCCTGCGGCGCGGTTGGCGCGTCGGGGTGGTAGTAGACCAGCAGTTTGACGGCGCTGGCCCCGATGCGCCGGGCGCGCGCCGGGTCCCATCCCGGCAGGAGCAGGCTCTGGCGGGCGACAGGGTCGCCGCCGTAGCCGGTGCGCTCCAGCGCCACCACCAGGCCGGTCGCGCCGGGGAGCACGCCGGAGGAGATGGCCTGCTCTGCGCCGTACTCCGGGTCGAGCAGCACGGCGGAGGCGACCGTCGCCAGGGCGGCGACGGCCTGTCGCTTGAACGCCACCAGCGCCCGGTCGGGAACCGCCGCGGGGTCCTGTGGGTTCAGCGCCCGCCGCAGGTTCTGGCGGTGGTCGAGCGCCAGGATGGAGAAGACCCCTTCCGGCGTGGCGCACTGCTGCAGGCCGCGCCGCTTGCCCACGCTGATCCGTCGGTATGAAGGTCGTGCGCTCATGGCCATCCCCAATAGGCTCAATCCGGCTCGTGTCCCTCGTTGATGATGAGCAGGCCCAGCGAGCGCACCGTCACGAAGGGGACGTAGCCGCGCGCCTGGGCGCGGGCGTAGGCGTCGTCAATCTGCGAGGGGACGCGGGTGTACTCGATGGTCAGCACCAGCCTCCCCGCCGCCACCCACTGGTCGAGGATCGCCTCGCGCTCGGCCACCCAGTCGGGCGGTGAGGGCTCGTGGTCGCGCGGGTAGCCGTAGTAGAGCGGCTCCGCCCCCACGCCGGTGACCGTCTCCATGTAGTCGGGGAAACGGGGACCCAGTTCGATGCCGTTCTGGGGGAAGACGCCGAAGCCGGGATGGCGCTGGCGGGCATATCGGGCGATGGCGATGACGAAGTCGGCCATCTCCCGCGCCGCCGTCTCCCGCCCCTGCTCCTCATAGTACTGGTAGGCGTCCACCCGATCCAGGTAGACGCCGTCGAAGCCCAGCGCCAGGACGCGGTCGAGGTACGCCGACGGCGAGCCGTAGATGATGGCCTGCCAGTCAGGGTCCCAATACCGCACCCACCGGTCGCCTGTCCAGACCGGGTCGTGCGCGTCCAGCCAGGCGGGGGGATTGTCGTACCATTCCCGCTGCCAGTAATACTCGAACGTCGCCGCCTGGCCGATGCTCATATAGCAGAGCACCAGTTTATCCCCGCCGGGGCTGTGGCGCAGCCGTTCGATCACCTCTCGATGGCCGCCAGCCGTGCCGAGCGGCACCACGACCAGGTCGTAGGCGGTCTCGCCGATGCGCTCGGGGTCGGCGTACTGCAGTTGGTAGAGAAAGTCATCTACCGCCAGCCAGTCGGGGGTGGGGGCAGTGGGACGGCAGGCGACCAGCAGCACGGACAGCAGCAGGAGGGGCGCCACCCAGCGGCTCATCTCACACCTCCAGGTGCCGGAACTGTGGCAGGTGGTCGCGGTTCTGGCGGAACATCTCGTTGACCATCTGGCGGATTTCGGCCAGAGAGAGCACCGCTGCCGTCAGCGGGTCGTGGGCGATGGCCTGGAAGGTCAACACGGGATCGCCGGTCAGCGCCGCCTCGACGGCCATCTCCTCGATGGTGGCGTTGAGGTGGGTCAGGGCGGCGCACTGCGGCGGCAGCGGGCCGACATAGACCGGATGGAGGCCGCCGCGATCTGCGTAGACCGGCACCTCGACGCAGGCGCCGGGCGGCAGGTTGGGGATCAGTCCGGTGTTCGGGACGTTGCCGTTGAAGCGAAACGGCTCTCCACCCTTGAGGGCGTTGATGATGTACGCCGCGTACTCCTCCCCTCGACCCAGGTTGATCGGGCGCTCGCTTTCGAACCAGCGGCGGGCCTCGTCCCGCCAGGTGTGCTCGGTCCGCTGGTACTCTTTCAGGATGTAGGCATACTCGCCCGGGTTCCAGCCGGTGCCGTGGGTGCAGTACTTCTCGATCAGGTCAGGCCGCTTGCGGAACCAGGGGTTGTACTCGGAGTTGTGGCCGCTGGACTCAGTGACATAGTAGCCCAGGGCCAGGAACATCTCGTTGCGGACGATCTCCTGCTGGTAGATCTCCGGTCGCTGCACCGCCTGGCGGATGAGGGGATAGGCGTCCTGGCCGTTCCACTCGAACTTGAGATACCAGGCCTGATGGTTGATGCCGGCGCAGGTGTAGGTGATCTCCGGGAACGGTGCGCCGATCCAGCCGGCCAGCATCATGGCCGTGCCCTGGACGCTGTGGCACAGGCCGGTCAGGCGGATGAACGACTCCCGCTGCATCGCCCGGCAGAGCATGGCCATCGGGTTGGTGTAGTTGAGCAGGGTTGCCGTCGGGCAGTAGCGCTCCATGTCCCTGACGATGTCCAGCATCACCGGGATGGTGCGCAGGGCGCGGAAGATGCCGGCGGGACCGCGCGTGTCGCCGATGTTGATGTCCACCCCGTACTTCTTGGGGATCTCGATGTCGTGCCGCCAGACCTGGGTGCCGCCGACCAGGATGGTACAGAGCACGGCGTCGGCGCCGCGCAGTGCTTCTGCCCGGTCCATCGTCGCCTCGACGCGGGCGGGGTAGCCGCCCATGTCCACGATGCGTTGCACCGAGCGGCGGGCGAAGTCGAGCCGTTCGGCGTCAATGTCCATCAGCGCCAGCGTCGCATCCTCCAACAGCGGGAAAGTGAGGATGTCCCGCGCCAGGTTGCGGGTGAACTCCAGGCTTCCCGCTCCGATAAAGGCGATTTTCGTCATATTCTCTCCGTCGCGTGTTGACTCAGCGGCTCCCGGCGGGCAGCATATTTGCAGTTTAGCAGGCAAACCCGGCAATAGCCTTTGCCTGGGGGGACCCCCTCATCCCCCTGCCCCCTTCTCCCCCGCCAGCGGGGGAGAAGGGGGAAAGGTGTGGGGGTTTGGGGCGGGCGGCGAAGCCGCCCGCCCCAAACCCCCAGTTCCCCCTCCCCTCTCCCGCCGCCGCAGGCGAGCGGGAGAGGGGAGGGGGCAGGGGGTGGGGTGAGGGAGTCTCCCAGAAAGGACGCCGGCCTTTGGCGGAAAGCCAGCCACTATTGCCGGAGCAATTTGTCAAACTGCAAGAAAGCCGCTCTACGGTGATTCAGATAGGCCCCTGGTCTGCCTCTTCGAAGATTGCTTACTTGAAGCCGGTCATCGTGACGCCGCGCACGATCCAGCGCTGGAAGAAGAAGTAGACGAAGAGGATGGGCACCACCACGAGCACCGCTGCGGCCATGGTGATGTGCGGGCGGGTGGTGTGCTGGGACTGGTACCAGGTGAGGATGATCGGCAGGGTGCGGCGTTCCACGCGGGTGATGACCACCATCGGCCACAGGTAGGCGTTCCAGCTGCCCATGAACTCGAGCGTGCCCAGCGTCGCCAGCGCCGGGCCCAGTTGCGGCAGCACCACGCGCAGGAAGATCTGCCACTCGGACGCGCCGTCAATGCGCGCCGCGTCCAGCAGTTCGTTGGGCAGGGTCTCGATGAACTGCCGCATCATGAACAGCCCGAAGGCGTTGATGAAACTGGGCAGCACCAGCCCCCAGAGCGTGTTGACCAGATGCAGCCGCACCAGGATCAGGTAGCCGGGGATCATGGTCATCTGCGAGGGGATCATCATGGACAGCAGGAAGAAGCCGAAGAAGGGCCGCTTGCCACGGAACTCGTACTTGGCGAAGAGAAAGCCCAGCAGCGCGCTGGTGAACAACTGACTGACTACATTGCCGACCGCGACGAAAAGGCTGTTGCCGTAGAAGCGCAGCAGCGGCAGGCGGGGGTCCTGCAGGATGGTGCGGTAGTTGTCCAGCGTGGGTTGCTGGGGGAAGAAGGTAGGCGGGACGCGGGTGATCTCGGTGGCGGTCTTCAGCGAGGAGAAGATCATCCACAGGAACGGCGTCAGCGTGACCGAGAGCCCCAGCAGCAACACGAAGTAGGCCAGGAAGCGGCTCAGATGACGCGGCGAGAAAAACAGCGGCGGGCTATGATGCGGGGTCGTCATGTCAGTACTCCCACTCGGTGCGCAACAGGCGCATCTGTATCAGGGTCACCGCCATCACGACCATGACCAGCACCAGCGAGGTGGCGGCGGCCCAGCCCATGTTCTGGTAGCGGAAGGCGTTCTCGTAGATGTCAAGCACCAACAGCCGCGTCTGGTGATTCGGCGCGCCGTTGGTCATCACCTGGATGATGTCGAAAACGGAGAAGGAAGAGAGCATCGTCATCACGCAGACGAAGAGCAGCGTCGGCCGCAGCAGCGGGATGGTCACGCGGGTGAAGACCTGCCAGGCATTGGCCCCGTCAATCATCGCCGCCTCCTTGAACTCCTTGGGGATGCCCTGCAGGGCAGCGATGAAGATGACCAGGTTGTAGCCGTAGTCCTGCCACAGATAGGCGGCGATGACGGCCCACATGGCCACGGAGACCCCCAGAAAGGTGGCGCGGGGGTCCGAGAGCCAGGCCACCGGCGTGCCGCCCAGGCCGCGGATGATGGCGTTCAGCAGGCCCTGCTGCGGGTGGTAGAGGTAGCCCCACATGAGCGCCACACCCACTGATGAGGTGACCACCGGCAGGAAGTAGATGGCACGGAAAAGGGCCTTGATCTGGTCGTGCACCGACTCGATCAGCGCGGCCAGGGGCAGGGTGATGGCCAGGTTGAGCGGCAGCACAGCGAAGGCGAAGATGAGCGTGTTCTTCAGGCTGACGCGGAAGAGTTGCGCCTCCATCGAGGTGCCCACCAGCATCTCGCGAAAGTGGTTCAGGCCGACGAAGGGGTTGTTTCCCCCCAGACCCAGGAACGGCCCGCCCACGCGTTGAGGGCTGTAGTCGAAGAACATCAGCACCAGCGCCCAGACGAGCGGGAACAGCGACAGCCCTCCGATGTACAGCAACGTCGGGATGCTGACGCCGAGGATGAAGCGCCGCTGCGCGGCCCATAGCCCGCCGCGCCGTTTCGCACCTTTCGTCATAGCGGCCTCCTCGCCCTCCGGCGGGTGGGGCGACCCGGTGGGGTGCCCTCACCCGCCGTTACCCCAGGGCGGGCTCGGGGCCCGCCTCTACCGGAATGTGGCGTTGGCCTCGGCGTCTATCGCTGCCAGGGCCTGGTCCACCGTCTCCACCTGCTGCAACACATTGAGGATGTGCGGGTAGATGATCTGGTACATTACCTGGTCGCGGTCGGGCATGGTCCCCAGATAGCGGCCATAGGGCAACTGGCTCAACTCCTCGGTGATCCAGGGCAGCGCCTGCGCCAGTTCGGCCGATTCGGCGTTCTCAGGGATGGCCGGGATGGTGCTGGAGGTGATGTTCCACTGCAGGGCGTTCGCCGGCTCTGCGGCGGCGAAGCGGACGAAGTCCCAGGCGATGTCCTGGTGCTCGCTGTTGGGGGAGACCGACAGCCCCCAGCCGGAGTCGGCGACGAAGATCGGCTCGTCCCCCACATGCGGCAACACGAAGTAGCCGAACTCGCCGAAGTCGGGGTAGTCCGTCAGGCCCATGGAGACCGCCCACGGGCCGATGTAGGCGATGGCCGCCTGTCCGGAGAAGAAAGCGGTGCCGACCCAGTTGGTCGTGTCGTTGAACAGCACCGGATCCACGACCTGCCACTCCGTGACGGTGGAGAGCATCCACTCCAGCGTCTCCCGTGCCTCGGGGGTGTTGAAGGTGAAGCCGGTGTGGTCGGCGTTCCAGTAATCGCCGCCGCGCTGCAGGATGCCGGCCAGGAAGGAGAAGGCGGTGGGGTCAGTGCTGATGAAGTCGAAGCCGGCCACGGTCATCACGCCAGCGGCATCCCGCTGCACCAGCGCCTGAGCATCCCTCAATACGTCATCCATCGTCTCCCACTGCGGTGGATAGGTCAACCCTGCGGCTTCGTACATGGCACGGTTGACCAGCACGCCGCCGTACTCGATGTTGAACTCCTGGGGCAGGCCGTAGAGGGTGTCGTCGCAGATGTAGCCGCCGATGGGCGCGGCGTAGTAGAGTTGTTGCGCCTGCTCGACGGTCATCACGTCCGCCGGGGCCGGGGCCAGGCGGCCCGCGTAGCCACACACCCACGTGCCGAACATCTGCACGATGTCGGCCTCCTCTCCCGCGGGCATGGCCGTCTGCAGGGTCTGGATGTAGGTGCTGTAGTCGAAGGTCTCCATCGTGATCGTCACATTGGGGTGGGCCTGGTGATAGGCGTCAATCAACGCCTGGTAGCCCGCCTCGAAGGTGGGGTTCTGATGCACCCATAACCGCAGCGTCACCGCCCCGGCCTCGGGGGAAGCGCCCGTGCTGGGACGGCAGCCCGCCATGCCGAGGATCAGTAACCCGCTGAGGAGCAACGTCAAAACGCGCCTGTTCATCTCTTCCCTCCTGCTTTATGGCTATATCACTTGGTCGAACCTCGCTGCCAGACCCTGTATCCCTGCCGATCACCTCCTCTCATCCCTCAGGCGTCGCCTCGATGAGCAACGAGCCGCTAAAGTCCACCGTCAGCGTGGCGGTGGGCCCCTGGACGATGCCCAGGTCCTGCCCGTTCACGTAATCGAACAACCGGTAGCCCCGTCCTTCCAGCCCGCGCAGTTCGACCGTGCCGGCGAACTCCTCTTCGGCCGTCGGAGTGTAGAAGGCGTAGTAGAGACGCTCCCCCTGGCGGATGACGTGCCCCTCCGGCACGTCGTAGGCGATGTCGTACAGGTTCAGGTATTCCCCTTCCGCCAGACGGTAGGTGTTGTAGATGCCGAACCACCGCGCCCACAGCGCCTCCCGCTCGGGGCTGAGTCCGTGCCACTCGCTCACCCGCGCCCGCACCGCCGGGTCCTCCGGCCAGACGAACTTGGTACCGGGCACGCCGCCCGCGCCGATGGCCGAGGCGAAATCGCTCCCGCCGTCGGAAAGTTCCACGTGGTCGGCAAAGACCGCCGCTCTCGGCCCCAGCAGCGCCTTGTAGAACTTGATGCGCTGCCGCACCTGGGCGCTGGAGGTGGGGTCGGCGGTGACCGCCTGATCATAATGGGGGAGGAGGCTGAAGGTGGGCGGGGTGCCGCAGGGACAGACCTGGGTCACGCTGTGCGGCCGCAAGGCGCGCGTGGTCTGGTGAATGAGACGGTAAACCTCGGCGAAGGCGGCCAGCGAGTCCTCGGGCCGCTCGTGGTAGGGGGAGTGATAGCATGGCGGCACGAAGTAGATGTTGTCCAGCTTGTGGCCGTCGAAGCCCCAGTCCTCTATGAAGCGGCGCGTCAGCGTCGCGATGTAGTCCTGCACGCCGGGGACGGCGGGGTCGAGCATGGCCAGGCCGCGGTTGTTGCGCGCGACGCTCCCATCGGCGTTGCGGCACAGCCAGTCCGGATGCTCGCGCACTACCTGAGCGATGGCGTAGTCATGGGACTCGTAGCCGCCGACGCCGTCCTCGACCGCCAGCGGGTACCACCAGATTTGGGCCCGCAGGCCCGCAGCGTGGATGGCCGCCACCATCTCGCGCATCTGCGCCTGGCCGCCGGGGAAGGTGTCGCTGCGGGGGTTCCAGTCGCCGTAGGCGTCGAACCAGCGGTCATCCAGGGTGACCCAGCCGATGCCCAGCCGCTGCAGTTCGGGGATCACGCCCAGGACCTCCTCGGGGCGCACGTCGAACTCGTACCCCCAGGAGCACCAGGCCGGCTCGTAGTCCGCGGCGTCCGGCGTGGCTGGACGCAACCCCTGGGCGGCCAGGAGGTCAGCGTAGAGGGCCAGCGGGTCGTAGAAGTCGCCGTGGTGGAGCGACAGGAGGGTGCGCAGGCCGGTGAACGCGCCGCCCGGAGGGAGGGTGACCCCCGCGCGGTCCTCCAGCGCCATCCGCACGCCGTTGCGGGCGCCGGCGGTGACGGGCATATACCACGGCTGCGGCACCGGCTCGATGTGCGCCAGGGCCACGCCCAGTTCCCGGTTCCAGGTGTAGAGCAGGGGGATGCCGCCCCCCTCGCCGCCATCCACGTGGCCCAGGCCGTTGTCGCGTGAGAAGAAGGAGGGCAGCGGGAAGGCAAAATCCTGCCCCCATCCCACCGCCGCGCCCTGGAAGGACCAGAAGTCATGACTGGCTGCGGATGGCTCCGCCAGCGCGCTGTCCAGCCGCAGCACGGGGTCGGCCAGGCGGCTGACGACGAGCGGAGCGGCGCAGAGGTTCTCGTAGCGCGCCTGGACGATGAGCGCCTGCGGCCACTGCGGGTAGGTATCCACCGTGAGGGTGCGCCGCAGGCACCTGCCGCCGGCCGTCTCCGCCACGCCGCTGACCGTGAGCCGCTGGCCCTGGCCCAGGTCGGTCGTCACCGCCTGGCGGCGGACGCTCTCCGGCGCCAGCCCGAAGCGGTCAACGACCTGCCCATCCGTCTCGACCTCCGTCCAGCCGTCGGCGACGATGGTGAGGCCGCTGGGCAGCGCCAGGCGGAAGTGCATCCCGTCGTCCAGCGTCATCACGATGCCCGCATGTTCGATCGTGAGCATGCTCTCCTCTGCCGACGGCTGACAGCCGACCAGGCTGGTCAGCAGGCTGGCGGCCAGCAGGCCGCAGACGCACCGCCAGGCGCTCTTGCTCATCCGCTCAGGCCAGGGATCAGCCGTCGTGCGTTGCCGATGGCCAGTTTCTCCAGCACCGCGCCCGGCAGGTTGAGGGCGTCCACCTTCCACCGTCCCTGGAGGGGGTAACCAGGGTACTCGATCTGCCGCTGGTCGGTCCCGAAGAACTGCCAGTGCATCTCGTAGAAACGGCGTGCCTCGGCCATGCCCTCTTCTTCGTCTTCCGTCTCGTCGAAGGCTTCCCACCCCAGTACCAGGTCGGAGCCGAAGAGGACGCGGTCCTGGTGCTTGATGAAGAAGGCGCGCGCCTCCTCCGCCGGGTGACGGCCGATCTCGCCGATGCGCGCCGAGGTGTCCACGTAAAAGTTGGGGTAGCGCTCCAGGAGGCCGTCCACATAGGCCAGGTTCTCCGGATACTCCCCCAGGTGCGCGCCGATGAAGGTTGTGCGGGGGTGACGCTCGATGACACGGCTGCGCTGGGCCAGCAGGCTGTCGTGGTCGGGGAACTCCGGCCGGCCGAAGTGCCAGTCGGGATGGCGCTGCAGTTCCTCCCAGCGCTCGTTGTGCTCGTCCAACGGGCCGAAGAAGGCCAGCGGGTCGGCGGTGTGGATGAGCACCGGCACCCCCAGTTCGCCAGCCTTAGCCCATAGCGGGTCCAGCCGGGGGTCGTCCACCGGGATGAGCCGCCCGTCGGCGTCCCGGTGGCGCAGGCCCAACTCCTTGAAGATCTTGAGGCCAGCAGCACCCGCTTCGACCTTGCGCTCCAGGTCTTCCGCCATGCGCTCACCGAAGCCGGGGGCGGTGTCCCGGAAATCGGGGGCGGGGAAGTAGACGAAGCGCCGGCCCAACGCCCGGCGGAAAGCGCGCATCCCCTCGGCGAAGGGAATGTCCAACACCTCCAGCAGGCCCAGGTTGACGACAGCCTCCAGGTGGTTGGCCTCCATGATGCGGGCCATCAACTCCGCCCGGTCGGGGCTGAAGTGGACGTGGGCGTCAATCGCCGCCGCTGGTTGCATGCCCTCACCTCACAGTTCGACCACCGCCGTCAGGTTGCGGGGCCGGTCTGGATCGAGCCCTTTCGCCAGGGCGCGGTGGAAGGCGAGACGTTGCAGCGGGGGGAGGAACAGCGGTCCTCGCTCCCATTCTTCCAGGCCGCTGCGCAGCTCGACGACCTCATCCGCCGGGTGGCCTCTCAACATCGCCGCCGACTCCACCAGCGCCAGTGTGCGTGCCCCCAGTCGTCGCATATCCTCCAGCACGCGCTGCTCCTCCGTTGCGGCGGAATCGGAGAGCAATCCCACAACCAGGGCGTGATCGTCCACCAGCGCCATCGGCCCGTGACGCAGTTCCAGGGGATGGTAGGCTTCGGCGTTGGAGAGGGACATCTCTTTGACCTTGAGCATCGCCTCACAGGCCAGGCCGTAGAGCGGGCCGCTGCCCAGGAAGAAGAAACGCTCGATGGAGAGATCGCCCGCCAGCCGCTCCGGCAGGTCTCCCAGGCGGGTCAGCAGGTCATCCAGCGCGTCGGGGAGGTGCTGGAGGCGCTCGACCGCCCTCCGATCTCCGGTCAGCACGGGGGTCAGCGCCTGGGCGAGCAGGAGCATGCTGGTGAAGGAGCGGGTCTGAGCGACGGAGCGCTCCTGGGCCTCGGCAGCGACCAGGGCAAAGTCGGCCTGGCGGGCCAGCGGGCTGTCCGGGTCGCAGGTGATCGCCAGGGTCGCTCCCGCGCTGGCCTGGCGGAAGCGGGCCAGCGCGCGCAACGTCTCCGTCGTCGTGCCGGAGCGGGAAACCGCCAGCAGCAATGTTTGAGCGGGTTTCGAGAGGGTGTTGGGGAGGAGCCACAACTCGGAGGAGGGCAGGGCGCGGGCCACGCCGCCGAGACGCCCGGCGAGGGTCGCCGCGACGCTCTGGGCCAGGTAGTAGGTGGAGCCGCAACCGATGACGATGACCTGCTCGAAGTCCAGCCTGGCCAGGAACGACTCCAGCGCGGGACGGACGCTGGCGAAAGCCCGCAGGGCCGCCCGCCAGGCCTGTGGCTGACTGGCGATCTCGGCAGCGGTGTGCGCGCCAGCGGTCACGCGGTTCCCTCCTCTCTGCCGGCGACGATGACGCGAACGCCCAACGCCTCCAGGCGCGCCAGCACCTGTGGATCCGTCTGCGCGTCCGTGATCAGCACGGTGATGCGCTCCACCGGGGCCACGTAGGCTGAGGCGGCCTTGCCGAACTTGGTGTGGTCGGCGACGACGATCAGTTCCGGGGCCATGCCGATGATCGTGCGGTCGGTCATCACCTCCGGCAGGTAGTCGTTGGTCATCCCTGCCTCCAGGCTGATGGCGCGCATGCCGATGATGACCTTGTCCACCCGCACCTCGCGCAGGGCCTGCTCGGTGATGTGGCCGACCAGCGAAAGTTCCGAGGCGCGCAGCATGCCGCCGGTGACGACGACGGTCACGCCGGGGAAGGCGGCCAGTTCCATCGCGACGTTGAGGGCATTGGTGACCACAGTGAGGTCCTTGCGGTCGGCCAGGCAGCGAGCGACGCAGGCGGCGGTGGAGCCGGAGCCGATGAAGACCGACTCTCCGTCCCGCACCAGGGCGGCGGCGGCGCGGGCGATCTGCTCTTTGCAGTCCTGCTGCTGGAGCGCGCGTTGGATGACCGGGGGTTCGGGGGCGGGGTGGGCGAGGGTGACGGTGCCGCCGTGGGCGCGGCGCAGCAGCCCACGGGCGGCCAGTTCACGCAGGTCGCGGCGGATGGTGGCCTCGCTGACGCCGAAGTGGCGGCTGAGCGCCGCGACTGTGGCCTGGCCATTGTCCACCGTCGTCTCCAGAATCTCACGCAGGCGTGCCTCTCTGAAAGTGGCGCTCATCTCTCCCCCAGGAGTGACCGATTCTGCTCGATTTCGAGATCATTGTAGCAAATTTGGTCACATTTGTCAAGTGATTCGTTCGGTTTTTTTCGTTATCGGTCGTTATTGGACACGAAAGGGACACGAAAGGGACACGAAAGGACACGAAAGGACGCGAAAGGGCGCTCCCTTTCGTGCCTTTCGTGCCTTTCGCGTCTTTCGCGTCTTTCGTGCCTTTCGCGTCTTTCGCGTCTTTCGTGCCTTTCGCGTCTTTCGTGCCTTTCGCGTCTTTCGCGTCTTTCGTGCCTTTCGTGTTCTCTGCTTGCCCGACCTGCCAGCCGTGCTATAATTAGCCTGAAAGATCACAACGAGGGGCCAAGGGGCAGATCATGAACAGTGCGGATGAACGGGCGCGGGTGCTGAGGATGATCCAGAATGGGCAACTGACCGCGGAGGAGGGAGCGCAGGTCCTGGAGGCCCTCAGCGAGGAGAGCCACATGCCGGAGCAGCGCGTCGCGGGCCGCGGGCGCGGGCCGCGCCAGTTCCGCATCCGCGTCACCGATCTGACCACCGGACGCCAAAAACTGGACTTCACGCTCCCCTGGAGCCTCATCGGAGTCGGCACCCGGCTGGGAGCGCGCTTCGCCATTGACGAGGTCAGGCTGGAGGACTTCGGCGACGCCATCCAGTCGGGCATCACCGGCAAGATCGCCGATGTCGTGGATGAGCAGGAGCAGGAGCGCGTCGAGATCTTCGTGGAGTGAGCGTCTAATCGGACGGCGTCCGGCGCAGCACCAACAGCGTCAGGTCGTCCGAAGGGAAGGAGTCCCCCACGAAGGAGACCACCGCGTCATCCAGTGCCTGCAGTAGGGCCTGGGCCGGCTGTCCCGCCAGACTCCGGATCATCGCCTGCAGGCGTTCCTCGCCGTAGAACTCACCCTCCGGCGAGAGGGCCTCGGTGACCCCGTCGGTGTAGAGCACCAGGCAGTCGCCGGGCTCCAGGTGCGCCGTCTGCTCTGGCAGCGTGATCCCCTCCAACACCCCCAGGGCCATCCCGCCTTTCTCCAGCGTCGTCAGTTCCCCGGTCCGTTGGCACCACAGGAAAGGCCGGTTATGGCCGGCGTTGCTGCAGG
>Ga0209227_1002590_pt1 | contig 12797 bp, 9 predicted proteins | sample YNPBryantNP2012_FD_185815 | JGI IMG/M metagenome (GOLD analysis project Ga0209227, IMG submission 185815) | Anoxygenic and chlorotrophic microbial mat microbial communities from Yellowstone National Park, USA - YNP Bryant NP 2012 (SPAdes)... ...
AGCTGTGGCCCAGGCTTCATACAGCGTCTCGGAAGGAAATGTGGGGAAATGGGCGGCCAGAATCCGACGGAAATGCTCATTGGAAAGCTGCGGATCGTAACTCAGCCGTCCCCACAAAAGGAAGCTGTACCACTGCTTTTTCATCACAAGCTGTCGGGGAAGTTCACCATCCACGTCGATGAACTCCCGGCCCCAACAATAACCATCCGGTCCCATGTAGAAACCCACCAAACGCTCAGGTCCCGGCATGTTCAGAATGTATTCCCTGGCGTAATCGGGATCACCCCAACGAAAACTGTAAATGTCGTCATTGCGGACCGTAAGCCAGAGATTCTTGCCAGGCGGCATGTTTTCCAGAGCGGATTTGATGAAAGGTGGATTGGGGATCGAGTACATATGGGCGATCGAATACTTGAAACTAAAGTCGAGCCTGCAAGGACAGTCTTTAAATTCTTTCAGGATTTCGCCCAGCGCGGTCTGGTGAAAACGATGAATGAGCCGGAAGGGCCGCTGCGGCTGGTCGGCTAAAGCGTCGCGAATGCCTTCGCCATACGTTTGCCAAAGCCACTGTTCTTTGCTTGGTGCACCCGGCTTGTCGGGCCCCATATTCTCGCCCGCGGTGATGCCGATACCCGCCAGGAGGGGATAGGTACGGACGAGCTCGCGGACACTGGCCCGGAAGTATCTAATGGTCGTCGGATTATCGCGATCCACGGTGATGCCGTATTTCCCGTCGGTGCCCCAAACGAAGATATTCCAGGTGAACCAGTACACTTCGATCCCGCGATCGTGGGCATATTGCATGATATCCCGCCAGAAAGCGATTTTGTCATCAATCGTCATGCGTCGAACGACCTCGACATCGGTCAGCATTTCCGGCCGAAGCATGTCCCGCCCCGTGAGGGCGAAGCTATCATCGAGCTTCATGCGGGTCCGCCATACATCGTCGAGGGCAATATCGGGAAACTCCGGCACACGGACAAGTGAAGGGAACGGATGCAGGTTCCACAAGCTGAGTACGTTGTACCGATGCCGGGCCATTTCATCGAGAAACTCGTACCAAAAGGCCTTGCTCCACACTTCGGGGATGTTGGCCTGAAAGCTGTCGCCGTTGTCAGAGTAGCTGGGTGTCCTCAGATCCAAGGGGATATTGAACTTGATCCCGCGACGCTCGATGTAAGGCCGGCATTCTTTGGTGGAAAGTTCTTCGATCGTCCCGATGCGAATGGCTTCGGCCAAATCCAGGCCACCGTACATGGCGCCGGTGGGATCACCACCTGTAATCAAAAAATTGCGAGGACCTTCAACCCGTTCAATGCGGTAAGCCTGGGCTGGAAGAGTCTTTTCGTCCACCCGAAACGTGACAACAAGCCGCTCTTGCGGCGAGCGAGATTCGATCGCAGATTGAAGAATTTCCTTAACGGCAAAGGCAATTTGCGGGATCTTGACATCGCCGCGAAATTCAATGTTGGCTGCCGTCTCGCCCCATGCCGCAGCATCAAAACAGCGGCCGACGATGAAGCAGACAAGAAAAAGGGCAGAGAAATGTTGACGCTTCATGACGGTGATCCTCCCCACACAGAAAGACCCTTATGATCGTAACCTCACGCAACTACTTTCAATCGACCGAAACCAAGTGGACTGTCGCATTCGCACATTGCCGGCAACGTCGCGGGTCTCCGGTTGCTACTCGGCTTTGTCCTGCTGTAATTCTTTGAGAAGAAATGCTGGACGGTTGGTGGTAATCGAATCCACCCCCAAATCGCGAAACATCCTGGCCCGTTGCCCATCGTCAATCGTCCAAACGTGAAACTCATAGCCTTCGCGGCGGAGCCGTTCCACGAAACTCTGATTGACAACGGCTGGGTTACCCTCGGTGTCCAGCCCGTGTGGTTTGATACGCGCGAGCGTTTCAAACACTTCCTCAACAGTCGGAACCCATTGGCCAGTTGCTTTGTCCTGTTTGTATGACACCAACCAGTACACCTTGATCTCCGGCAAGAGTGTTCGCACTTCCGCAACGGTCGCCTGGTCAAAAGCGATGATTACGATCTGATTGCGGTCAATTGCGGAAGACAGCAGAACCTGGCGAATCGGGGCCACAAGTTCGGGACCACCCTTGATTTCAAGAAAGAGCTTTTTGCCCGGCGGAATGATCGTCAAGACCTCGGCTAGCGTAGGGATTGTTTCGCCGATGAAGGCCTCTCCTTTCCAGCGGCCTACATCCAAGGTGCGGAGTTGCGAGAGCGTTACCTCGGAGACCTTCCAGTTGACCTGATCCCCTGTGACTCGCTTTGTTGTTTCATCGTGGAGACAAACGACCTGACCATCGGCCGTGAGGCGAAAATCGCCTTCAATAGCATCGGCACCTTGTTCCCAAGCGAGTCGGAACGCGGCCAGCGTGTTCTCAGGGGCATCCTCGGAGGCCCCCCGGTGGGCCACGATCTCCTGCCCTAAAGCCACGTTGGCAAAAAGAATAGCCCCCAGCATCAACGCCACCCTCGTTAAGGGGCCGGGTTCGTACTCAGAACAAGTCCGCATGTTTACGTTCCACAGAAGAATTGTATCTCTAGCGTAGTCGGCAATGGCTTTTCGACAAGTTGCCCGCCGAAGGCCTGAAGCTAATGATTCTGGATATCGCAAGAGGATTTGTCAACAAGCGAAGCTGAGGAGAGGTTATCAAATGGCGGAGCACCTCGATCGCATGATACCGTAGCCGGATTCAGATGTGTGCATCAGGGCCATGGACAAGAGAATCACAACGAGCAAAACACGCGGGCACACTTGTCATGCCCACTCAGAAAGGCATACCAAACACGTCCGATTTTGCTATCGAAAGGCCGCGCTTGTCGAGTCCGCCTCTTGGAGGGACCTGCCTGTCAGGTCCGCTGCGCAACGTTGGATTATCTATTCCGCTTCGGCGGGCGTGACAGGCACGCCCCTCCGAATTTGCCGTTTTGGAGGGACCCGCTTGTCAGGTCCGCTTTTCGGAGGGACCTGCTTGTCAGGTCCGCTGCGCAACGTTGTTGGATCATCCATCGCGCTTCAGCGGGCACGATAAACGTGCCCCCTCCGATTTATTCGTTGTCTGCTTAGGAATGAGGCGCATACAAAACTGGAGCGGAGGGGATTTGAACCCCCGACCTCTAGAGTGCGATTCTAGCGCTCTCCCAACTGAGCTACCGCCCCGCCATCTCCTGCGGCACAAATGGGCGATGCGGGACTCGAACCTGCGACCCCCAGCTTGTCGAGCTGGTGCTCTAACCAACTGAGCTAATCGCCCAACACTTTATATTAATATCAATTGACGCCGGTTTGACAACCCAGGGGGCGCCGTTTGGAGCCTGTCACCCGGCCAAAGTGGGCGACCTGGACAATACAGCCCGAGCTGATTGCGATTTAACACCGAGTCCGAAACAAGTGGGCGTTGGACTATCACGGAGAGGAGTGGCCCAAATCCCGACACCTAACCGGGTTGCAAAAGAGAACTTGTTGTGGAAAAGCAGCTTTTTTCTAGGATAATAAGTGTCAAGCTAAGGAAATCAGGAGGATCAAAATGATGATCAAAGCTTGCCTGGTTCTTGTTGCTGCTGGTTTTTTTGTGGCGACCTGTGTCGCTCCCGTTCAAGCCGAACCGTGGATTGTGGAAAAGGGTCAACCGCGGGCGGAGATCGTTATCGCCGAACATCCTGTCCGGACTGTGCGGTTGGCAGCAGCCGATTTGCAAGAGTATGTCCAAAAAATGAGCGGGGCACGATTGCCGATTGTCACGCAGCCCAGTGGCAACGCGATCAAGCTTTATGTTGGCCGTAGTCCGGACACCGACCGACTCGGAATCACTGCCGAAGGACTGAAGTATGGTGCGTATCGTCTTGTCTCGGGTGACGATTGGATGGTCTTCCTTGGCGACGATACGGAATTTGTTCCCCGCGAACCATGGCCCCGCAGCAACGCGAGTATTGCCAGCGGTGAGTTGCAGAAAGCGTGGGAAGCCGTAGCCGGAGGCCCTTGGGGTGTTCCCAATACGACGATGTGGAAGGACCGGCACAAGATACCGGCCACCGTCGGTCTGCCTGACGCGGCGCCCCAGCCCGGTAAGAATGAGTATTTTGAAGTATGGGCCTACGACGAGCGAGGTTCTTACAACGCCGTTTGCGGGTTTCTGCACAAGCTGGGTGTCCGGTGGCTGTTGCCGGGCGAATTGGGCGAGATTGTACCGCGGATGGATTCCATCCCTCTACCGAAAATCGACGAAACAGTCCGGCCCGACTTCGAGATCCGGCAGTTCAGCTTTCATGGACCATGGGAGTGGGCGCAGTGGGCCATGAGGCTAGGGGCGCGTTCTCCGTATGGATTGCAAACGGCACACGGGATGTCCCGGTTGGGACGCCCAGAGATTTTTGCCACCCACCCGGACTGGTTCGCCATGTACGGGGGCAAGCGGCGGTTCGATCCCGAAAGTAAGAACAACCATTTCTGCTACTCTAATGAGGAGCTGTTTCGCGAGACAGTGCGTTATGTCCGCGCCCAGTTTGATGTTTACGACTTTGAGGGCGTTTCCGTGATGCCGCCCGATGCCTATATCTCGATTTGCCAGTGTCCATTGTGTGAAGGCAAAGCCGATCCCGATCGCGGCCCGCGAGGTGTGCTGTCGAATCACGTTTGGGATTTCGTCAACCGCGTGGCAAAGGAGGTGGCCAAGACGCACCCGGGCAAGCTGATTTATTGCTGCGCGTACGGGACGTACAGCCTGCCGCCCACGAACATCGACAAGCTGGAGCCGAATGTCCAGGTGCTGATCGTCGGAGGTCGCCGACCGAAGTCGGGAGTGGCCCAGCAGGCCGAGATCCGTGCGTTTCGTGAGAGCTGGCTACCAAAGACCGACCGGCCCATCATGATTTTCGAGAATTATCCGCTGACGAACCGCGGCTGGTACTTACCGTGCTTTATGGCCCGGACCATTGGTCAGAGTATCAACGAAACGAAGGGCATTTCCCGCGGGGAAGAAATCTGGATAAGTCCTCACCAGGAGTTTGATGGAGCCGCCGCGTTCGATGCGTTTCAGGTGTACTTCACGGCACGGATGTACTGGGGCGGTAAGGAACAAGACATCGAAGCCTTGCTTGACGAGTATTGCCGCCTCCTCTACGGCCCGGCTGGTGATGCCATGAAGGCCTTTTTCGACTACTGCGAGTTGTATTGGCAGGACATGGAAACTGACAAAGTGAAGGCCGATGCAGCGCTGCGCCTGTTCGAAGAGGCGAAAGCAAGACTTGATCCGTCGAGCATTGAGGCCCGCCGTCTGGCGCTGCTCGATAAGTTCCTCGATGGCTTGAGGACAAAATCGAGGCTTCTGGGACAAAAACGGGGCGTGGTGCCGAAGTTGCGCTTAGTGGGCGAAGCGAAAGACATTGTTGTCGATGGCTGCCTCGATGAGCCTTTTTGGAAGACCATCAACCCCGGCTCTGTGGGCCGACTTCGTGAGTTGCAAACTGGTCGCCCGCCCGCTTTGGGCACGACCGTGATGGCAGGGTGGTATGAGAACAACCTATACTTCGCCATCCGTTGCCAGGAAGTGCCCGGCGAAAAGCCGAATGTTACCGCCGAGAAGCACGACGATCCCGCCATCTGGTATGGCGATGTCGTCGAAATCCTCCTGGAAACAAACATGCATTCCTATTATCAGATTGCCGTCAACCCGGTCGGGGCCGTGGCTGACCTCGACCGGGGGATGAGCAAGGATTCGGCCCTGAGTTGGGATTCCAAGGCCGAAGTCGCCACGCAAGTTGCCGATGACCAATGGACGGTGGAAATCCGTATTCCGGTTACCGACGACGAAAATGACCCATTCCATCTGGTGGTCGGTCGCCAGCCGACGGAGAGCCTGCCGTGGCACGTTAACATTTGCCGGCAACGTGTGAGAGATAACGGAGTGGAACATTCGGCCTTTTCGCCGACGGGAACGAGTGGTTTTCACCATCCTTTAAGCTTCGCGCACCTGTATGCCGGACGATCGCACACATTCGAGGCTGACACAACGGTCACGAATTATCTGACGACAGTTCGCAGGGCATCAGAGTTATCGCCCGCCGAGGCCATGAAGACACTGGTAGCCCTGGCCGAAGGATCGCATGGAGAATTGACCGATCTTCAGCGCTCGCATGCGCTGAAACTCGCTGCCACTGCGGCTCGCTCTTTGAAGGACTACACCCGCGCCGAAGAATTGACGGCGCGAATTCCAATCGAAGCCGAGCGGAAAAACGCCATAATGGCCAATTTGCTCGCCCAGCGCAAGGGGCAGGAAGTCATCGACCGTTTTGGCAGCGAAGACTTTACCAAGTGGCCATTTTGGGCAGCCGGTGAAGCTTACTCCTCCCGCGGCCAGGCGTATCTATCGCTCGGCGAGAGAGCCAAGGCCAAAGCTGACTTTGAAGCCGCCCTTCAGCTCATGAGCGATCCCCGTACCCGCGAGAAACTGATAGAGGCCCTCCAGAAACTCGAGGATGACAAATAGAGCTCATCGGGCACGACAGGCGTGCCCCTCCGAGTCCACCCTTCGGAGGGACGCGCTTGTCGCGTCCGGCACACCCCGTTGGATTATCCATTGCGACTCCGCGGGCGTGACAAGCACGCCCCTCCGATTCGGCTTTCGGAGGGACGCGCTTGTCGCGTCCGCAGCGCAACACTTGATGATCGATCCCGCTTCAGCGGGCACGACGAGCGTGCCCCTCCGACACCTGGAGGAACCCGCTTCGACTCTCGGAGGGACCTGCTTGTCAGGTCCGCAGGCGATACCTTTGCTATGTGGTTTCATTCCACCCCGAATAGCGGGTTAACGGAAAATCGCTCTGGCCTAAATCGCGGACAGCTGGTAATCTCATTTCTCTTTGAGTCAATGACGTCGGTGGGCAGAGTCCGTTTTAAGAAGGATTTCAGGAGGATCGCATGAACTTCTTCACGTGGATTCGCGAGGGCGTTCGACAAGCCGTATTGCTGGGTGTTGCCGACGCCGTGGATAGTTTGGGAACGTCGCCTGATGGTGGTGATTACCGCCAGCGTATTGGTGAGTATTTGCGGGCAACACCCGATGCCGGGCAATGGAAGCGATTGGCAGTTTCGCCTCAGGTCGGAGGTGCGGGCCGAAAGAAGCTGGGACGAGGTCTCGAAGATATCCAGGCCGTTGTTAATCCTCCCAATGAGGCCCGAAAGTAGTCGGTCTCGCGGGTGTCGATCGAGATTGTCTTCCGATCAACCACGGGAGAAAAACACCAAAACCCGGTCCGTTTCGATCAGATTTGGACCGGGTTTCCTTGTTTTTGGCAGAAAGGGATGAAAGCGGGCTGACCTAGCCCTGGTAATCCGCGACAATCAGCGAAACATTGTGGCCCCCAAAGCCAAAGCTATTGGACATGGCAGCTTTGATGCGCCGCTCTCGCGGGACATTGGGGGTGTAATCCAGATCGCACTCGGGATCTGGCGTCTCGTAATTGATGGTGGGAGGGATCACACCTTTCTTGACGGCCAAAAGGGAAATGATCAGTTCGACACCACCGCTCGCACCCAACAGGTGGCCGAGCTGACTCTTGGTGCTCGACACGCTGACGCTCTTCGCGTACAGACCGAACACGTTCTTGATTGCTACGGTCTCGGCACGATCGCCAAGCGGCGTGCTCGTGCCGTGGGCATTGATATAGCCGATATCCTCTGGGTTTAGCCCAGCATTCCGGAGGGCGTCGGCCATGGCGCGCGCAGCCCCGATTCCATTCTCATCGGGTTGGGTAATGTGACCGGCATCGGAACTTGCCCCATATCCCAGCAACTCACCCAAGATCGTCGCCCCGCGCCGCTTTGCATGTTCAAGGTCTTCCAGGACCACGATACCTGCGCCTTCGCTCAGAACGAACCCATCGCGATCGCGATCAAACGGTCGGCTGGCCTTCTCTGGAGCGTCGTTGCGTTCGGAAAGGGCACTCATAGCCGTAAAGCCGGCGATACCCAAAGGCGTTACAGCCGCTTCTGTACCACCAGTGATGGCAACGTCGATCTCGCCGAACTGGATTTCCTTAGCTGCCTCCACGACGGCACTCGACGCACTGGCACAGGCAGTGACGACGCCATAACTCGGCCCTTTGATGCCGAACTGAATGGAAACGCAACCGCTTGCGGCATTCAGCATCATTTTTGGGATCGTGAATGCCGAAACCCGGTCCGGACCTTTTTCCAGAAGTCGCCGATGCTGCATTTCGATCTCGCCGAGACCACCGACCCCGGAACCAATAATCGAAGCACAGCGGTACGGGTCCTCGCGATCGAAATCCAAACCAGCTTGTCGAACGGCATCGGTAGCGGCCACCACGGCGTACTGAGCAAACCGGTCGATACGCTTGGCCTCTTTGGCGTCGATATAACCGGTGGGATTCCAATTGCGGATTTCGCCTCCAAATTTCACGCGAAAGATGGAGGTATCAAATCCTTCAATCAAATGGATGCCACTTTCGCCCCGGCAAAGACGCTCCCAGAGGTCTTCCACCTGGCAACTTAGCGGTGTGACCACACCCATTCCCGTAATAACGACGCGTCGCTTCATGCGTGCTCATCCGAGGTTGCTGTGCTGCCTTCGCCTTCAACTGCGGCCTTGATGTGATCAATGGCCTGCCCGACCGTTTGAATCTCCGAGGTGACCTCTTCGGGAATGGAGATGTCGAACTCATCCTCAAGGGCCATGATCAGCTCCGCGAGATCGAGCGAATCAGCGCCCAAATCGTTTACAAAATGAGACTCTCGCGTAATTTTATCCTTCTCCGCTGCCAGACTCTCTGCAACGATGTTGATGACACGTTCTTCAATCGATGCCACGACAGTCATCCTCCTTTTTCTTCTTTACCAATTGCCGGAGTCGAAAACCGCTCCTACCTTGTGTTAAGACCGAGACTCCTTGACTTCAACGCGAAGCCTCCCGCAAAACATGCGCTTGTCTTTTTAGGACTAACCCACCCCATTGACTTAGGTCGCAACTTTATTACGTTACATGGTTTTTGGGCAAGTGTCCATACCGAGAGACGACGATCCTGGCGAAACGGGGAGCTTTCCAACGGACCATCGACCGGTCGGAAGCAAATCTCACTCCGCCAGTCCGCCATCAACCCGGATGACCGTTCCCGTGATGAAAGAAGCCGCATCACTCGCCAAAAACAGCACGAGGTCAGCTACGTCCTGCGGATCGCCCAAACGCCCCAATGGGGTCCTTTTCTTGATTTCCTCCAGCGTGGCTTCCCCGAGGGCTTGAGCCATCTCTGTGGCAATGAAGCCTGGCGCCACTGCGTTCACCGTAACTTGCCGCGACGCTAACTCCTTTGCAACCGTCCTGGTTAGCCCAATTACCCCTGCCTTCGATGCCGAATAATTTGCCTGCCCTGGATTGCCCATCAATCCAGAGATGCTGGCAATATTGATGATCCTCGCCCCGCCGGCACGAATGAGATACTTGGCTGCCGCCCGTGTGAATAAAAAAGTTCCCCGAAGGTTGACATTAATAACGGCATCCCACTGATCATCCTTCATCCTCAGAAGCAGGCCATCGCGTGTAATCCCCGCATTATTTACCAGAATATGCAAACCGCCCAGTTTCTCAACCGCCGACTCAACGGTTTGAGATACCTGTTCGCTGTTGGTTACGTCGCATGCCAAGCCGATGGCCTGTGCCTTACCAAGGGCACGGATTTCTTCGGCCACCGCTTCTGCCGCGGGACCGTTGACATCGACGCATGCAACCGAGGCCCCAGCCTGCCCCAGTGTCAAAGCGATCGCGCGTCCAATGCCTCGTCCTCCCCCCGTGACGCAGGCGACTTTTCCGCTCAAGTCAACCTGAATTCGTGGAACATTTCCGTCCATTGTTTTCCCCCGACCTGATTGAGATTGTATTCTTGGGAGTCGTTCCCCGCACAGCCCATCTGGCGGCTTTCCATTTTGCCGCACACGGTGTCCGCGCTTCCCGAGTGTCCGAGGTTACACCTCGATGTTCTGACACGTCACGCCCCGTTCGATCCTTCGCAATAAGCCTCGCAGGACCCTTCCCGGTCCCACCTCATAGAAGTTATCGAATCCTTCGTTGATCAGGTAACGCATCGAGTCTTCCCAGCGGACTGGCTCGATCACCTGACGAATCAGCAGCCTCCTGATTTCCTCTGGATCGCTGTGAGGGCGTGCATCGACATTGGATACAACGGGAATTCGCGGTATCCGCAAAGAAACCTTTTCCAGGGCGGCGGCCAATCGCTCGTCCGCCGGGCGCATGATCGGCGTATGAAATGCCCCGGCCACCGCCAAGGGGACCACCTTCATAGCCCCGATTTGCCTGGCTATTTCCGCCGCCCGCTCACATGCCCGCAAGGCCCCCGAAATGACGATATTTCCCGGACAGAGCAGATTGGCGATCTCCAGGATCTCATCTCCCCGTGCCTGATCGCAGATCAACTCGACCTGGGACCTTTCCAGACCGAGGATGCTGACCATTCCACCGGGGGTTGCATCCGAGGCATCTTGCATTGCCTCCCCACGCTTTTGCACCAGCCAAACGCCATCCTCAAACTCGAGGACCCCGGCAAAAACCAACGCTGTGTATTCGCCAAGGCTCAACCCGGCCGTTGCCTCGCAAGAAAGGACGACATCGGGGGCCTCGGTGCGGATGGACTCGAGGGCGGCCATGCTTGTCACAAAAATGGCCGGCTGGCTGACCACTGTGGAGTCGAGATCCTCGGCGGGACCTTCAAAACAGACCCGCGCTAGGTCGTAACCCACAATTTGACTTGCCCGTTCATACAAAGCCCTAGCCGAGGGGAGGGAATCGTAAAGACGACGTCCCATCCCGACCACCTGGGCCCCTTGACCAGGAAAGAGAAAAGCAATGCGTCCCAAGGTTGCCTCGCCTATGTTCTCTTGCGTTTTGCCTGACGTTGCTTCTTCTGGCGGTCAAGATCTTCAAAGTCCGTCATGATTCGGCCCATGTAATAACCGCATTTTGGGCACATCGCATGGGTAGCTACCGCCTCGTTGCAGTTCGGACAGTAGCTTGGGGGGGGTACGACCAGGTAATCGTGAGCGCGTCGCGCGCCAGTCTTGGCATTACTCTGTCTTCTTTTTGGGACAGCCATTGAGGTTCCTCACGACACAGATTTTTGATGAATATTTCAGTTAAGTAATTTTGTGTTTTTTGCTCGTCGATTGTTAATGCAATTCCCTCTCCATGCCTCCTGGCAGGGCGCAGTTCATGCCGTTCAGACGCCGTAAAAGACTTTATCTTAAAGCCTTTGCTGCGGACCGTCAACGCGGGTGTCGCACTCGCTGAATGGCTTCTAAGTTAGTCTTCCACGGGCGCGATATCCCTGCTGCGCTGCGCGACATGGGCCTGTGTCCGCGGGCATTCCCAATCTCACCGGAACACAACTCTTGCCGCTCAAAATGGGGTTTTGATGCAGGTTTCCTCTTCAATGGGATTTGCTGATAGCGCCCCTCGGGTTGGCATGGTGATTGCGAATGCCTACGTCGTTGTCTGCTCGAACCCCGAACAAAAGAAGCGTCCTTGACACTCTGGCAGCCAATCGTTAAGGGTGAGAGTTATAGTTGATATTGCGTCTCAATAGCATTAAAGCCGATCGCCCGGTGACATGTGCGCATCAAGTTTGCGGGTCAGGCGGCGACCAAAATGACGCGGGACGCTTGTCACGCCCGCTTGGAGGGGCGTGCCTGTCACGCCTGCCGAAGCGGAATGGATCGCCGAAGGTTATTTCGCGGACCCGACGAGCGGGTCCCTCCGAGAAGCGGACGCGACAAGCGCGTCCCTCCGAAAACGGGACGCGACAAGCGGGTCCCTCCAAAAGCAAATGGCGCCAAGTCAAGAGATCTGCCTACAAACAAGACGTAAACGTTCCGTAACCCATCAATGAAAGGAGTATCAAATGTCTCGCAGGCAGACGAAAAGGTGTTTCAAAGCAACGGCGTTTACACTGGTGGAATTATTGGTGGTGCTCGCGATCGTGGCGATGCTAGTGGGCTTGCTGCTCCCGGCGGTCCAAATGGCACGGGAAGCCGCCAGAAGCGCCGAATGCTCCAGCCACCTTCGACAGATTGGTATTGCCGTGCATCATTACGCGAATCTTCATAGCGGGATTATGCCTTTTCACGTGGGTGAAGGCGATTTGACCGATCCCCGCCAGTCGGCAGTGGAAGCTTTGCTCCCGTTCTGCGAGAACAACCGGGCGGTGTTCGCGTGTCCTGGCGATGTCGGCAGTGTGGAAGATTCCACGCGGTTCTTCACTGCACTCGGATCGAGTTACAAGCTTGAGGGACGGGCCTTCAGTCAGGCCTATTTGCCCGAACGAACGGTCCTGGAATACGACGCCGAGACCGGAACCTGGAAACAGAAGAAAAAGGCAGCCAAGCCGCTCTTCGTGCGACGACTGGACGACCACATTCAAGGCTACGATGCCAAAAAGGCCGCCGAGGGCAAAGAGCTGAAACCGGAAGATCAAGTGCAATCCCACCAAATCCAGCTTGCCCACGACCTCTTCGAACCGTGGAAGGCAGGCGAGATCAAGTTCTTTCCCGCCAAGGGTGTCTTCACGGTGCAACCGTTCCACACAGGCCGCATGAACGTGCTGTTTGTGGATGGCCACGTCGTCTCCGTGGGGAGCAAAGCGGAATGGGAAATTCTGCGGGGGAAGAATCCGGCATCCAAAGAAGACGATTGACAGGGGAAGCACGTGACACATTGCGATGAACAACATCAGGAGGCACTTCAA
>Ga0209227_1002593_pt1 | contig 12795 bp, 11 predicted proteins | sample YNPBryantNP2012_FD_185815 | JGI IMG/M metagenome (GOLD analysis project Ga0209227, IMG submission 185815) | Anoxygenic and chlorotrophic microbial mat microbial communities from Yellowstone National Park, USA - YNP Bryant NP 2012 (SPAdes)... ...
CTCCGCTTCCTCCGGGGCGGCCTCCACCTGGCCGATGCCCGCCAGCCAGGAGGGAAGCTCTGCCTCCGCTTCCTCCGGGGCGGCCTCTACCTCGCCGATGCCCGCCAGCCAGGGGGGAAGCTCTGTCTCCGCTTCCTCCGGGGCGGCCTCTACCTCGCCGATGCCCGCCAGCCAGGGGGGAAGCTCTGTCTCCGCTTCCTCCGGGGCGGCCTCCACCTGGCCGATGCCCGCCAGCCAGGAGGGAAGCTCTGCCTCCGCTTCCTCCGGGGCGGCTTCTGCTTCAGCCTGAAGTTGTACCTCTTCGATCCCTTCTCCCATTGCTTCCCTGAGCCATTCAGGGATCTCAATTTGCGTCAGCTCAGCAGGAGCCACTTCTTCTCTTTCGCCTGGCGGAGCCAGAGGTCCGGCGGTAGCTCTCCATGCGGGTGGCTGCATGGTTGAGGGAGCGATTGGTGCGAGAGGGACAATGCGAGCTTCTTTCGGAGGGAGAGGGGAGGCATCTCCAAAGAGTGCCTGTGCCATACGATTCTCAGGGTCCAGCTCTGCTGCTCTCCGCAGGTGCTCTTCACCTTCCTCCCTGCCACTGGTGACCCAGATTTGTCCCAGAATCAAATTGGCTTTTATACAGTAGGGCAGCTCATTAAGGAGTTTACGGGAGACTTCCGAGGCTTCCAGTATTTGCTCATTGCGCCACAGCGCTTCGGCCAGAGCCACACTCAGGTCGGCCCGGTCTGGTTCTTCATTGAGCAGCTCTCTGAGTTCGCGTATGGCTCGCGAGAAAAGCCCTCCTCTGATGTAGAGGCGAGCCAGTGCGCCTCTGGTGAGCGGAACGCGACGGGGGGCGACGCCATCCCTTCGACCATAGAGATCACGCAGCGCAGCCTCGATAGCCTCGTTATCAGCAGCCAGCTCGAAAGCTCGCTCCAGGTAGTATATGGCAGCATCGAGCTCGTTCTGCTGGCTGTAGACCTCGCTTATGCCAGCCCAGGCAACTATATCCTCAGGGTCGGCGCTGAGCACGCGTTGAAACATATCGGCGGCGTCCTCAATACGGCCAGCTTCCAGCAAGGCCTTGCCCAGCAACCTGTAGGTAGCAACATGCTTGGGATACTGCTTCAGGATATGTTTACCGTGGGCGACAGCCTCCTGATAGCGCCCTTCGTCAATAATCTCCTCAATCTGTTTGCAGTACTCACTGAGGGATATTTCAGCCACGGCTCCCTCCAATCAACATCCGGTGGGTTGGCTCTTGTCAACCTGTGACCTGACCTGTACCCTTGCGGGCTTGTGGCCGACGGTCACCCTTCTCCGACCCGCCCACTGCCGTAACTCATTCAGGCAAAACAGAGTGCGAGAAAGGCAACTGCCTGCCCTCTCACGGGTTGCACATTGAAGTGCACCGCGATGAGCTGCCTGCCCCTCTTGCCGGCCGCTCTTTCTAACCTGTAGCAGGCCACTGAAAAAGTCCCGGTTTGCACCGCATAGACGCAGAGGCCGCTGAGTTTTTATGATCCCTCTGCGTTCTCTGCGGTGGGAGGGGACATTTTTAAGCGCCCCCTGTGGGAAGGTAGCAGATAGTTGCCCTCAGACAGCACGTACATCTGATGTAACTATTCACGCCGATTGAAAATCGTCCTCCCTGGGCACTTCGTGCCGGTTGTCGGCCTTCGCCGACAACCCATATGTGCTCGTCTGAGAGACATGGTCGGCGAAGGCCGACCAAAGGCCTGCGGCCCAAGAAGGGTGACTTCAGTCAACGCTGAATAGTTACCATCTGATAACATATTATAACGGCTTACGTAAAAAGTCAATTCAGGCCGTGTATCTTTTTCAGGCGAGCGATCAGTCCATCCACTGATGGTTCGGGGTAGGGAGAGGGGCCAAAAGGATCGAGATGGCAGTCCTCCCCTACCAGAGCGTAGAAGCTGTTAAGCACACCGCAGGCCAGTGTGTCCAGGTTGTAACCGCCCTCGAGTGTCCAGACGGTTCGCCCACCGCACAATTTTCTGCTCATACGGACCAATTCCTGTGCCAGTCTGGCGTATCCGGCGAGTGAGAGGTGCATCTGTGCCAGCGGGTCTTGCCAGTGTGCATCGTAGCCAGCGGAGACAAGGATGAGGTCGGGCTTGAACCTTTCGGCCAGTGGCCAGACCAGTTCGTCGAATATGGCAGCGTATCCTGCATCGCCAGTCCCGGCCAGGAGTGGCACGTTCAGTACGGTACCCACACCTTCACCGTAGCCGGTCTCGTTCCAGTAGCCGGTGCCGGGGTAATGGGGAAACTGGTGCACAGAGAAGTAGAAGACACGCGGATCGCCGGCGAAGACCTCCTGAGTGCCGTTGCCGTGGTGAACGTCGAAGTCGGCAATGAAGATACGGGTGACCTTCCCACCTGCCAGGGCAGCGTGTGCGGCTATCGCCACGTTGTTAAAAAGGCAGAAACCCATGGCCCGGTCAGGCTTTGCATGGTGGCCGGGCGGACGTACCAGGGCGAAACCATTGTTGACCTCTCCTGAGAGCACTGCCTCCACTGCCCGGATCACTCCACCGGCGGCCATGACGGCTGCCTCAAAAGAACGGGGTGTGACGTATGTATCCGGTTCCAGGTAGCCGCCGCCGTTCTCAGCAGTGCGTTGGATGAGGGTGATTAATTCTCGGCTGTGCACGCGCTCGAGTTCCTCCATCGAGGCCGGGCGAGGCTGCAGATGTACCAGGCGTGAGCGCATGTTGCTTTCTTCGAGGAGCGCCAGTATACGTTCCAGCCGGCGGGCATTCTCCGGGTGATCGGGCAGATTGTGCTCCAGGTAGATCGGGTCGTAAACGAAAGCGGTGCTCATCTTTCCTCCTGCCGGGGCTTACTTGTCGCGGTGCTGTGTCCGGATTCGGGCGGGGCTGGCGCGCCTGCCTTTCCGACCGGCGCGGGCCGGCCCGAAAGGCTTTTGAACCTGTCCCGCGTTTGAATTATATCCCACCGTACAGTGGTGTCAATCGTTCACTGAGCGTAATCATGCCAACCTTGCATTTGGCCACAGTGCTACTCCATGATATAATCACTCCACCGTGCGATTTTCCCGGGACGCCCACGACCGTTATCTCCTGATAGGCCACACCTGGCAGGCACGCCCATCGTGGTGGGTCAGGATTTGCCGGACACATTACATCGGGCAGGTTGCAGGGACAGGCTTTCGAGCATAACTTGTGGCGTGATGGCGACAGATACTCAGAAGTATGCCGCAGTATTCACTGACCGTCTTTCTCTCAGCATTCCTGCTCTTCCTTGTCCAGCCCTTAATGGGCAAGTACATCCTGCCGTGGTTCGGTGGTGCTTCAGCGGTCTGGTCGAGCGCGATGCTCTTTTTTCAGACGCTACTGCTGGCCGGCTACAGCTATAGCCATGGGCTGGTGGCTCGCCTGTCGCTGCGCAGCCAGGGCCGCATCCATATGGGGCTGCTGACACTCTCTTTGATCGTGTTTCTGCTCTGCTCCTTCGCCTGGCAAACGCCCATCACACCGGGTGCGGAATGGCAGCCACGCCCCGGCGATAATCCCATTTTGCGTATCCTGACCGTGCTGGCAGCCAGTGTTGGCCTGCCATACCTGACCCTGGCGACAACCGGACCGCTTTTGCAGGCGTGGTTCAGCCGGACGCTGCCAGGGCGCTCCCCGTACTGGCTGTATGCTCTATCGAACTCTGGCTCGTTGCTGGCGCTGCTCTGTTACCCGCTCGTGATCGAGCCGCTGCTCACAGTGCGGGTACAGGCCATACTGTGGTCAGCAGGTTATTTGCTCTTCGCGCTGAGCTGTGGCCGGATCGCCCGACAGATTGCCCGGCTTCCGCGGGAGTGGGATGAGCGTACTGGAGCGTGTGCGGCGAACCGTTCTGTAGCGGTGTCGTCCCAACGCGCCGAAGTGCGTGCTGCACTCCACTGGCCGTTCTGGCTGGCGCTTCCGGCATGCGCCTCGCTGTTGTTACTGGCCACGACGAACCAGATGACGCAGGATATCGCTGTGATCCCTTTCCTCTGGGTACTGCCGCTGGTGCTTTACCTGCTCTCATTCATCCTTTGTTTCGCCGGCCCTCGCTGGTACTCACGCATTTATGTTTACGGATTGTCGGTGACCAGCCTGCTTTACTGTTGGGTGCTGATCGAACGCGCCAGCCTCCACATCGTGATCCAACTGGCCGTGTATGCCCTGCTGCTATTCTGTGCGTGCATGGTCTGTCATGGCGAGATGGTACGCCTGCGGCCGGCGCCCGAACATCTGACGGGGTTTTATCTGACCATCTCCCTGGGAGGAGCGCTGGGAAGTATATTTGTGAATCTGATTGCTCCGCTCATCTTCAACAACTTCTGGGAGTTTCCGCTTGGCCTGACGCTTTGCTGGCTGCTCCTCTTCGCTGTGTTGTGGAGAGAGCGGAGCCTGCTGCGGCGTCACAGGAGAGCATTAGCTCCTGCCTGGGCAATAGCCACGACATTGACGGCGGTGGTCACAGTCTCACTCCTGTATGTGCGGGCCTACAATCAGCGAGCGCTTTACACCGGGCGGAACTTCTACGGAACGCTGTGGGTGGTTGAGCGGCCGGTCGAGGGAATGAATGCCTCGATTTATGAATTAGGCCATGGCGTGGTCATCCATGGAGCGCAGTACACTTCTGGCGAGCACCGGCGTGAGCCCATCAGCTACTACAGCCAGGAAAGCGGTGGCGGACTGGTGCTGCGCTATCTCCCGCGCGACGCGGACGGGTTACGTGTTGGATTGGTCGGGCTGGGCGTCGGCACGCTGGCCGCTTATGGGCAGCCCGGCGACACCTTCCGTTTCTATGAAATCAACCCGGCCGTCATCCGCCTGGCCGAGGGGGAGGGGGGCTACTTCAGTTACCTGACGGATTCGCCGGCGCGGGTGGAGATTGTGCCAGGGGATGGCCGTCTCTCCCTGCAGCGTGAGCTTGAGACACAGGGCTCGCAACGCTATGATGTGCTGGTGCTGGACGCTTTCAGCGGCGATGCGATCCCTGTCCACCTGCTCACCCGCGAGAGCTTCGCGCTCTACCTGGAACATCTGGCACCGGATGGTATACTGGCGTTGCATATCAGCAACCGCCACCTCAACCTTCGACCGGTGGTGGCGCGGCTGGCCGCCCATTTCGGCCTGCATGCAGCGCTGGTAGAGTCGCCAGGTGATGGTCAGGTGCGCATCAACTCGACGTGGGTGCTGGCCACCCGCAATGCAGCCTTCCTGCAGCAACCGGAGATCGCCCGCCACTGCCGCCCTTTAGCAGAAGAGACACATGTCCGGCTATGGACGGACGATTACAGCAATCTGTTTCAGATTCTGTATTGGTGAAATTCCATCTGGCCGGGAAGGGGCCGGATAGGGTGATTCCGTTTGCTCTCCCATGTTCAGGAGGCAAATGGGGCTTGTTCAGACGCGGGTTATGGGTATAATTTGTTACAGGTTACAACGTTTGATCAGCCGGTAGGGCTGGCTTTCAACCTGCCTGGAGGGCTGCATTGTCAGTTCGTAAGGAGGTTCATATGCGTCTGGTGGAAAAAAGCTTACTGTTGGGGCTGGGAGTGCTGACACTGACCCGCGATAAAGTCGTGAAGTTTGTGAACAGCCTGGTTGAGGAAGGAGAGGTTCGTGCCGAGGAGGCGCCCGGTATAGTTGATCGGCTGGTGGCTCGGGGAGAGGAGGAACGCGAGGAACTGCGCAAGATGGTGCGCGAGGAGCTGGAAAAGGCCCGTGCCAGCCTGCCGTTTGTTTCCCGCAAGGATATCGAAGCGTTGAACCAGAAAATCGATCAGCTCGCCCTCCGCCTTGACGAGCTGAGCTGTGAACTGGCCGCCAGGAAAAAGGGAAGCGGATAACCAGGTTGCTGAGCGTCTGACCAGTTTCTTCTTCGCACCCCGGGCAGTCGGGTTATACCGGGTGCGATGCCGGCCTCCCGGGTTAATGCTAAAACCGCAGATGCCCAGGGTGATTGTCACCTGTCACCTCTGGCCCTTCAAAACGGGGAAGTGCGGTTGTAGTATTAAACGCTGTAGACTGCAAGGCTGCGGCATATACCATGCTCAGAGAATGGCGAGACGGGATTTTACTATACCTTTTTGCAGGACTGCGCGAATCCGCAGGGGTCAGGCACGGTGTGCTCACCCGCATTGGCGGTGTGAGCCGGGGACCTTACGCCACACTTAACCTGGGCCATACCGTTGGCGACGATCTGACCGCGGTGGAGGAAAACCACCGCCGGGCACTGGGTGTATTCGGAGTACAGCCGCACCGGGTTGTCAGCCCCTACCAGGTGCACGGCGCGCGGGTAGGTCTGGTCGGGAGGGCACACCTGGGCACCGTTCAACCGGCCACCGATGCGCTGGTAGCCTGTGAGCCAGGGGTGCCGTTGCTGATGCGTTTCGGCGATTGTGCGCCGGTACTTCTATTTGACCCGGTGCGGCGGGCCATCGGAATGGCCCATGCGGGCTGGCGTGGTATAGTGGCCGGCAGCATCACGGCTACGGTGCGCACAATGGAGCAGCGGCTCGGCTGTCGTCCCACTGATCTGTGGGCAGGCATCGGCCCGACTATCGGCCGCTGCTGTTATGAGGTGGGGACAGAGGTCGCTGCTGCGATAGAGGCCGCGTGCCCGGCAGGGGCTGGGGTGGTGCACCGTCTTGATGGGCAAATCTACCTTGATCTGCCGGCTGCGGTGCGAGCTCAATTGCGCGCGGCGGGGGTGGAGCGGATCGAGGATTCCGGGCTGTGCACTGCCTGTCACGTAGATGAGTTCTTCTCCCACCGGGCTGAAAACGGACGCACCGGCCGCTTTGGCGTTTTATTAGAGCTGCTGGAATGACTGCACCCATTACAGATGTGGCCGGTAACATAGAGATAGTGCGCCGGCGGATCGGCCAGGCAGCCGCACGGGCCGGCCGTGACCCGGATGAAGTGTTGCTGGTTGCCGTGACAAAAACCCGGCCCGTCGAAGCGATCCTGGCTGCCTGGCAGGCCGGTATACGCCACTTCGGTGAAAACCGTGTTGAGGAGGGACAGAAGAAAATACCGGCCGTCAACGCAGCTTTGGCCAGCCTGCCCGTTACATGGCATATGATAGGTCACATCCAGAGCCGCAAGGCCCAGCCGGCGGTTACTTACTTTGATTACATCCACTCCGTAGACCGGATTAAGATCGCCCATAGATTAAGCAATTTTGCTCATCAGCTTGGCCGGACAATACCGGTGCTGCTGGAGTGCAATATCTCCGGTGAGAGCACCAAGTTCGGGTTTGACCTGGCGGGTTGGGAGCAGGACTACGAACGACGGGAGGCTTTCTTCGCTGCAGTGGCAGAGATACTGGCACTGCCGGGGCTTGTCGTCCAGGGTCTGATGACCATGGCTCCTGTGACCGACAACGCGGAGGAAGTGCGCCCTGTCTTTGCCAGTCTGCGCACCTTGCTGGAGAGGCTGCGTGAGCACTTCCCGACCGCTGACTGGCGTCATCTCTCTATGGGGATGAGCGATGACTTTGAAATAGCGGTGGAAGAGGGGGCCACAATGGTACGTGTTGGTCGCGCTATCTTTGGAGGGACTTAGAGCCTATCCGAAAAACCGTACAAGCGGCATCCCCAATGCCGCTTATACCGGCGCATAGGGATGCATCGGTTACGTTTTTCGGATAGGGACTTAACGTCGGGTCGGGCTTGCACCAAGAGGGGGAAATGATCGAGCTGCGTGGGGTGACGAAGTACTATCAGCACGTCCCTGCAGTGGTAGCGCTGGACCTGAATGTGAAACGCGGGGAGATCGTGGGCATTATAGGCCATAACGGGGCCGGCAAGACCACCACGCTTAAAATGATCCTGGGCCTGATCAGTCCCACCGGTGGTGAGGTCAGGGTGATGGGTCACGACATGACCCACGACAGCGCCAGGGTTAAACGTTTCGTGGGCTACCTGCCCGAAGAGAGCTCTCTCTACGAGACGATGACGGTAACCGAATACCTCTTATTTTTTGCGGAGCTTTACCGCATCCCCAAAAGGGAGGCCCTGGCGCGCATCGAGACACTCCTCAGTTCGCTTGATCTGGCCGAGCGGAATCGGTTCACCGGTGAACTCTCCAAGGGTATGAAGCGCAAAGTGGCCATTGCCAGGGCCCTGCTCCATGACCCGCCCATCCTCATCCTGGACGAGCCCAGCTCCGGGCTGGACCCTCTGACCTCTATATTCATCATCAACTATCTGCGGCGGCTGAAGGAAGAGGGGAAGACCATCCTGATGAGCGCCCACAATCTGTTCCACGTCGAGCATCTCTGCGACCGGGTGGCGATTATGAAAAGCGGCCGTCTCCTCGTGTATGACGATATGCAGACTATCCGCAGAAAGCTCGGCAAGAGCGAGTATGAGGTGGTGTTCTACGCAGACGTGCCGCTGGATTATCCCCGCGAGGCCGGAAATTATGTCTTCCGTACGACCAGCCTCAGCCAGCTCGCTGCACTGCTGGGGCATATCTCTGAGAATGGCTGGGCCCTCGTTAACCTGGCTGTCCGCGAATCAGCTCTGGAAGAAATCTACGTTCAACTGATGGGCGCGTGACGCTCTCCTGTCGGTTATATAGTCTCCAGCGGTTGGGGGCGGTGGCCGAATTGTACTTCTGCCCCGGCCGTGGGAGCCGCCCATCGCACTGCGTTACTGATTACTCGTAGCACCTCTGGCTGGTAGTAGATCGGATAGCTCTCGTGACCGGGGCTGAAGTAAAAGATCTTCCCCTTCCCCCGCCTGTAGCAACATCCGCTGCGGAACACCTCGCCTCCCTCAAACCAACTGATAAATACCAGCGTTTCCGGTGTCGGGATGTCGAAACGCTCTCCGTACATTTCCGAGCGGGGGATCTCGAAGTATTCACCCAGACCGTCGGCGATTGGGTGGCCCGGCTCGACCACCCAGACGCGTTCCTTTTCCCCTATTTCACGCCACTTCAGCGAGCAGGTGGTGCCCATCAGCCTGACAAAGATCCTGGAGTAGTGAGCGGAGTGAAGGGGGATCAGTCCCATTCCGTCCAACACACGCCTGTACACACGTTCCACTATTTCATCTTTCACCTCGTCGTGGGCCATATGTCCCCACCAGATCAGCACCCCGGTCTGAGCCAATACCTCTTCAGTCAGGCCGTGCTCCGGCTCGTCGAGCGTCGCAGTGCGTACTTCAAACCCCTCAGCACGGAGATGGCGGGCAAGGGCTTCATGGATGCCGTCCGGGTAGATTTGGGCGATCTCTGGGTGGAATTTCTCATGACGGTACTCATTCCAGATAGTGACGCGTATCGGTGTGGACATTATGGTTGCTCCTTCATAGAATTATTGTATTGATCTGCCAGCAATCCCCGAATGCGGGCAGCCACCATTTCGATAGCGACTTCGTTGAAGCCACCTTCCGGGATAATGACGTCGGCGTACCGCTTGCTCGGCTCAACAAACTCCAGGTGCATGGGACGCACCGTTTTCAGATACTGTTCGCATACCGACTGTACGGTACGCCCTCGTTCCTCGATATCACGCTGCAGGCGACGAATGAAGCGCACATCTGCGTCTGTGTCCACGTAGATTTTGACGTCGAACAGCTCACGCAGCTCGCGTTCAGCAAAGACCAGTATCCCTTCGACCATGATTACCGGCGCGGCTTCTATGCGGCGCGTCTCCGGCCTGCGCGTGTGCGTGGTGAAATCGTAGACCGGAATCTCGACAGCCCGACCGGCTCGCAGCTCTTTAAGATGCTTCACCAGAAGTTCCGTCTCCAGCGCGTCGGGATGGTCATAATTGACCTTGGCGCGTTCTTCAGGAGGCAGGTGACTGTGATCGCGGTAGTAGGCATCGTGGGGAATGTAAGCCACATGCTCGGCCCCAACCCGCTTCAGGATCTGGCAGGCGACTGTGGTCTTACCTGACCCGGTTCCACCGGCCACACCTATTACTATTGGGCGCATCTCCTTTTACCTCAACTCAAAGCAGCGAAAACGAACACTATACACGCGATAGCGATCAATATCCAATGGAGCCAGGAACGCCTTGAGGACACAAGCCGCCCGGCAGTCCAGATCATCCAGGCGCCAGCCAGACGCTTCTCCGCCTCTCCCCCTGCCCAGATTTTACCATGCTGCAACAAGTTGACGATGCTCAGGCTGCCCAGTGATATGGTCAACATTGCGTAGGCTGCGGACAGCGGGGCTTCCTGGCCTGGACTTTCCTCACTTTTAAGTTCGGGCAGATGGGCGATCAGGCCATTGAGCGCCCATGCTCCAATTCCACCGCCCACAGCGGCCACAACCTCTCTGAACGGGATATATTGCCGGGCCGGGACAACCAATCCTGATCGCAAGGTCAGGTACAACCCCAACCCGGCAAGCGACGCGGGAAGCAGGAGGGAAAACACATAACCAGGCGGATAAGGACTGAGCCGGCTGGGGTAGGGCAGAGAAACCAGTGCTGCCATCAGAAGCAGGCGAATGGAGAAGGGAGACCAGTATCCGCTGTGCCACGCGGATAGCGCTCCCCAAAGCAGGCCTGCCCCTGCCACCAGGCGTATCGTGCTCACGATTTTTGAGAAAGACGATATATGCCTGGCAAAGGACCATACTGCCATCCCTGCCGCGGCCAGCAGCATCCCACAGGCAAGCCCGGTGAAAGCAACAGCAGACGACATCCTCACTTCAGCCAGTTTGCATATACGCCACACCGGCACGATGCCTGCCGGTGCAGAGCGCATCCCCTACCAGGCCTGCGACCAGAAGGATGATTGCGCATAAGGTGATCCCACGAGCGGGGTTATGCACCACGGTCAGGCGGGCATACGGGAAGGCAGTGAAATGGATCGTGATCCCGTCAATCAGAACCTCACCATCACTCTCCAGAAGGGTTTGCGCTGCCAGTTGACCCGAGGGTACACGGTAGAGCTGGACCGATATCGGGCTTGAAGCCTCAGGTTGCCCCTCATGCTGTGGGATCAGCCTCACGATCAGGTGGGCCTCCGGAATGGCGAAGTACTGGTCCAGGACGAGGGGAAGCTTGAGCTGGCTGACCGGCTCGTCTCCGGCAGCCTGCTGCAGCATCAGCACTCCTCCTGCCTTGTCGCTGGCGTGGACCAGCACACCCGGACCTCGCTCGTCAACGTGGACGGTCAGGCCTTCACTGTGGGTTATGCGTTGTGCTGTGTCGCTCAGGGCCACCCAGCCAGCGGTGCCGGACAATGTGAGACGTTCCCCACCCTGGATGACCAGCCCTCCCTGTTCCCATCCCCACAGGCAGTTGACGAGCAGGCTCAAAATGAGCAGCAATCCTCCCGCCGTGGCCGCTGCAGGTGAGGTGAGTGACCATGGCCAGTTCGCAATGCGGTCTCTAAGCCGGGAGGAGTGATGTTCTTGCTTCCACTCGATGAACCCGTGTCGGAGCTGTACCATGCCCTCGATCACCCTCAGCAAAAAACAGCCCCCCAGGAGGGCCAGAATGGCGCGGAAGGCCGGTGAGCTGGAGACGGTAAACAGGCCCACACTCTGAAGCAAGGGGACAAGTGGGCCGAAGCGTGCCCGTACTTCGGCAAGCCAGCGGGCGTACACTGTGGGGTCGGGAGAGGGCATTTGAGGTAACCAGGTCGTGGTAAGCAGGATGACTCCAATAACCACCAGTAAAGTGGCAGTGGTGAGATCACCGGTCGCGAATTTCCAAATATCTCGCCAGAGATCGCGAGAGGACGGCATGGTCATTATCTCAACAAATAACTTATACCGGCCTGTTCAGGCTGAATCGCCCTTTATGGCACCAGCAGGGATGCTTCATCATTGGTTGACACTTTGAGTTACACGCCGGACGCTGCCCAATTGAAATCAGTCTCTTCGGGCGCTGCGCGCCGGGCGTCGGTGGGGGACAACGTGTCGCGTCGCTGCAGTCACCGCCTGAACAATTGCCACATAGAGCAGATGTAACAAAAGCCACCCTTGGGAATCGAACCCAAAACCGACCGCTTACGAAGCGGTTGCTCTGCCGGTTGAGCTAGGGTGGCGCAGGTAACATTATACCAGCGTTATCGGCTGTTGGCAAATCGTGGCAGTCCGGGTATTCGAAGCAGAAAAAGCCGTCCGCATCAACCCCCGCCCCGGATCATAGAGCTTAAAAAATCCGTTGTGGTACAACAGGGGTATCTTAACTGCAGGAGGTGCCCTATGTCCGCTGTTCGTCAAGAAACGAGCGGCCTCGGAGGAGAATCTCCAGAGGCCACCAGGTTCACCAAGGCGCAGGCTGGTTGTATCGAGAGTCTCAACCAGCTTATGGCGCGCCACGACGGGCTGGTCCAGGCCGTCGTGCGTCAACAAGTCCTGGGTGGGCTACCTTTCGAAGAAGCCCTCCAGGCCGGTCGCATTGGTCTGTGGCGTGCGATCCTGGGGTTCGACCCGGCGCAGGGCTCTGCCTTCTCCACCTGCGCCTGGACTTGCATTAAGCACCATGTCTGGCGCGCCGTCAAGGCGCATGAAGGTGAGCCGCGCTATGGCTATGCCAGCCTCCCGCTCCTCCTCGCCGACCCCCTCACGCCGCTTCCACATCGTCCTGGCCGACTACTTCTCCGCCGCCAGCGCCCGTCTGGAGGTCCCTTTTGCCGCCCAGCTCCTCCAACTTGATACGCTCTACCTCTCCCTCCACGTCAGAGACGTCGTCAGTGACGCCGCCTTTGGCTATTCCTGTGTCCTGCGCGTCGTCCACGAGCACCTCGGCGCCCGCCGCGTGCTCGATCTGCGCGCGCATCAGACCGACCAGGAC
>Ga0209227_1002597_pt1 | contig 12788 bp, 10 predicted proteins | sample YNPBryantNP2012_FD_185815 | JGI IMG/M metagenome (GOLD analysis project Ga0209227, IMG submission 185815) | Anoxygenic and chlorotrophic microbial mat microbial communities from Yellowstone National Park, USA - YNP Bryant NP 2012 (SPAdes)... ...
CCGGCGGTTTGCAGTGCGCACGCAAGATATTGCCCCGGCTCTGGCGCGCGCCGGTGCCGCTGTGGGTCAAAGTGGAGGAGACCCTGTACCTGACCCGGCACGCCTGCTATCCGCTGATCCTCTTACTGGCCCTGTGTACCCTGCCGATGGTCCTGAACCCGACCCCGGCGCTGGATTTCATGGCCGTCTTCCTGCTGGCCGCGCTGGGCGCGCCGCTGCTCTACCTGAGCGCGCTCGTGACCCTGTATCCACGCTGGTGGACCCGGCTGCCGTACCTGCTCTTGATGGTAGTGGTGGGCACCGGCATCTCGTTGAACAACACCGGCGCGCTATGGCGTGGCCTGTCTACACGACGGCTGCCGTTCCTGCGCACGCCCAAGTTCGGCGTGCGGCAGGCCGGGGAACGCTGGGCCGGGAACCGCTATGCCCTACGGGCCGGGCCAGTGGTCTGGGCCGAGCTGGCCGTGGGTGGCTACGTGACCGTGGCCCTGGCCCTGGCTTTGTACACCGGCCAGTTCATGCTGGCCCCCTGGCTGGCCTTCTATGCCCTGGGCTTTGCCTACGTGGCCGGGTGTAGCCTGTGGCAGACCCGGCAGGTAGCACAATAAGACCCCGGCGAGGGCTTCGCCAGGGTTTTTTGTTTAATCCCAGCCGGCGTCCTCCGGGAAGACGTTGACGTACCTGACACTGGTGCGCGGCTCGGCCATCATCTCGGCGACGGCATCGCGCCAGACCGGGTAGTGGGCCGTCTCCTTGTGCCGGCTGGCGTCCTCCGGCGTGCGATAGACTTCCACCAGGATAAAGCGGGTGGGATCATCTAGCTGCTGGATCACGTCAAAACGGGCCACCCCGGGTTCTTGAACACTGGCCCGGGCGTTCACCAGCGTCGCCTCTCGAAACGCCTCCACGAACTCTGGCTTGACATGCACATGCACATGGACGATGAACATGGTAACCCTACTCCTTGACTAGATTTTGGAAGCTGGAGATCAGTAAGGGAGTTCCAGGACTTAAATGATCCCAGGGTGTTCGGCGTGTGCGAAGCGTGCCCAATCCATGCCTGTGGCCTGGAAATGGTGGGGTAAACCGCTGGATTTGGCAATCCAGCGGGAACGGTTGGGATCATTATTTCTCTGGGACAGCCTGACACTACAACGATGGTTCACTTTCTGAACTCACCGCAGAGGCGCTGAGGCCGCGGAGAAAATCCATAAAAACCTCTGCGAACTCTCTGCGGTGAACAAGCAGGGTCCAGGTCAAACCATCGTTGTAGAACTAACGAGCTACGAGTAACAAGCTACAAGCAACCAGCGAAGATAGCCCGGCCGATGCGCACCATCGTGGCCCCTTCTTCGATGGCTACCTCAAAGTCGTCGGTCATGCCCATGCTCAGATGGGACCAGGGATGCGCCGGGTGGCTCCGGGCCAGCTCGTCGCGCCAGAGCCGGAGCTGCCGGAAGACCGGTCGCACCGTCTCCGGGTCCGCCACCAGGGGGGCGACGGTCATCAGACCCCAGATGGACAGGCCGGGCAAGGCGGTGATAGCTGGCACCGCGTCACGCAGCTCAGCAGGTGCAAAACCAAACTTGGTGGCCTCGCCGGTCACGTTGACCTCCAGGAGCACCGGCGTCATACGCCCGGCCTCGGTCGCCAGGCGGCTCAGGGTCTCTGCCAGGCGCAAACTGTCCACCGAGTGGATGACCTCGAACAGGCCCAGGGCGACCTTAGCCTTGTTGCGCTGCAAATGCCCCACCAGGTGCCAATGCAGGTCTGGCAGATCGGAGAGCGCGGCGACCTTCGCCTGAGCTTCCTGGACCCGGTTCTCGCCAAAGACGCGCAGGCCCAGGTCGTAGGCGGCCCGGATCGTGGCCGGGGGCACGGTCTTGGTGACCGGCACCAGGGTGATCTCGGCCGGGCTGCGGCCAGCGCGAAGGGCCGCGGCCCGAATGCGCTCTTGCACGCGCTGGATGTTGTCGGCCAGGTCTGTCGTCATATTGCACCTCAGCTCAGACCCCGCCCGGTCTACCGCAACGCCAGCACCACACCGAAACGGCCGGTCTTGCCGTTTTCGCCCCGGTGGGAGAAAAACTCGTCGGTGTGGCAGGCGGTACACCAATCGGCGGCGGCGATGTGCCCCACGCCGGCCTGCGCCAGCCAATGGCGCGTGGTCGCCCACAGATCCAGATGCCAGGTGTCATCGCCCTGCGGCCGGAACACCGTCGAACTGGCGGGGAAGACGGCCTGACCCACCGCCCACACGTCATCGCGCACCTGGTAGCAACAAGGCCCTACCGCCGGCCCCACCGCCGCGATCACGTTGGCGGGCCGACAGCCGTAAGCCTCCTGCATGGCGCGCACCGCCGACCGGGCCACGCCGTGCAACGAGCCTTTCCAACCCCCGTGGGCCAGCCCGATGACCCGACGCAGCGGGTCATAGAGCAAGATCGGCACGCAGTCCGCGAAGGTCATCAGCAAGGGCACGCCGGGCCGGTTGGTGATGAGCACATCGGTGGCTGGCAGGCCGTCCCGGTCCACGGCTCCCCGGCCCCGGTGCTCTTCCGTCACTATCGTGACCCGGGTGCCATGAACCAGTTGGGGCATCACCGCGGCCCGGAGGTTCAGGCCCAACGTCTGGCAGAGGCGATCTCGGTTGGTCACCACACGATCCGGGTCATCGCCCACGGCCAGGCTGGCATTGAGCGTCGCAAAGGGGGCCGGGCTGACGCCGCCGATCCGGGTAAACACCCCATGTATAACCTCTGGGAACGCCAGCAGGTCCTCGAACTGGTAGTAGACCAGGCCATTGTTGTGATGGCGAACCAGGTGTTGGGGCCCGGTTTCCCTTTCCCGCCCCCCGCCGTTGCCGCCAGCCGTTGCTATCATATGGGATGGTCACCTGTTGAGTATTCTCCCAGACAGCGCCAGGCATCACCAGCACGTCCAGGTCCGAATCTGCTCTGCCTTTGCCGCCCGCGAGCCGGGTCATGCGCTGAGCACCTGACCCACCCCGCAGCCGGGCCGCGCGCTCCTGGGTCAGATGGGGCCGACCTGCGGGCCTGGGTGACACGCCTCTCCTCACAGAACATTCTACAATGCCTCGCGTCGTTCGTCAAGCCTCAAGAGGCTTCGGCCGGGCCTCCTCCCCCTATGCGAAAGACGCTCCAACCGATCACCGCAAAGCTCGTGATCGGTTGAAGCGTCCTTCCAGGCGCTGAGCAGCATTGTCGAGATAGCTACTGGCCCTTATTCATAGTGCAGCGCGGTCACGATGTCCAGCCGGGCCGCCTGGCGCGCCGGCAGCACCGCCGCCAGCACCCCGCACAGCAGCCCCACCGCTGTGACTGCCAGGATGCCGGCCCAGGGGAAGGCATACGGCAGGTCGAACCCGGCCGCGGTCATCGCTCCCACCAGGACGTAGCCCAGCCAGAGGCCAGCCAGGATGCCAAAGGCCACCCCGGCGACCGCCAGCAGCAGGCTTTCGCCCAGGATCATCTTCTGGATTTGCCGCCGGGTGCTGCCCACCGCCCGCAGCATCCCGATCTCCCGCGTCCGCTCCACGACGTTGATCGCCAGGGTGTTGATCATGGCGATGAGGCCTGGGAAGGCCAGCACGAACGCCAGCACGTAGAACACATAGTTCATCGCGTCAAAGGTCTGGAGCTGCGTCTGGCGGAAGGATGCCGAATCGAGCAGGGTGAAGGCCGGGTAGCCCTGCACGATCCGCTCCAGCGCGGCCCGCACGGCGACCTTGTCCGCGTCTTTGGTCGCATTCGCCATGAGCAGCACGTCTGAGGTCTGGTGAAAGTCTGTCGCCAGGTTGGCCTGCGAGATGTAGCCAGTCGCCAGCTTGGCGTTCAGGTAGTCCATGCCGATCCCCACCACACGATAGTCCTTATCACCCTCGGGCGTCTTGAGGGTGAGCACGTCGCCCACCTGCACCTGGTTCTGGGCGGCAAAGATGCCGTTGGTGATGATGGCCCGCTCGCGGTCCAGGGCAGCGTAGGCCCTGGCCGGGTCGCCCGCGCTGGTGAACGACAGGCCGGAGAGGGCCGGGAACGTGGCCGGGTCTATCCCGATCACCTGCAGCGCCGTGCCTTTGGCCGTAGACCCGGCCAGGCGCAGGGTGGTCACGGCGGCGACGCCGGGGGTCTCGCGCATCTTTTGGGCCAGCTCCGCCGACGCGCCCAGGTTGCCGCCGCCCAGCACCAGCGAATACGGCATGACCAGGTAATCCGCGCCCAGGCTGGTGTCCAGGAACTCGGTGAACTTGCCGGAGACGCTGGAGATCATGCCGAACAGGGCGATGGTGATCGCCAGGCCGATCATCAGGGCTGAGGCGGTGATGGCGGCCCGGCCCGGCTGCCGGGCCAGGTTGCCCTGGGCGATCTGCCCCTCTCGCGCCAGGAGCAGGCCCAACAGTCGGCCAAAGGTGTTGGCGATGGGTTTGATCAGAACCGGCGCGATCAGCACCAGCCCGGTCAGGAAGAGCAGCGTGCCCAGCGCGGCCAGGCCAAAGACGCCGGAGAGCAAACCCAGGGCGGCCAGGACGATCAGCACCGCCCCCACGATGGCCCACCGGCTGGCCGCTCGTTCGGCTACGCTGCCCACGGAGGGGCGCAGGGCATCCAACGGGGAGACGCGACCGGCCGACAGGGCCGGGAAAAAGCCCCCGGCCACGGTCAGGCCCACGCCCAGCACGGCCGAGCCGATAAAGTTCCCCAGAGAAGGCAGCGGCGGACTGACCTGCACGCGGATGAATTGCTGCAGGAGTGGATTGAGCAGCAGCGTCAACGCGGCCGAGAGAAGAAATCCGATCCCCATCCCGACGGCGGTGCCGGCGACGCCCTGCACCAGGCTTTCGGTCAGGATGAGGCCCAGGATCGTCCGGCGCGACGCGCCCACGGCCCGCAACATGCCCAGGTCGCGGCGGCGCTCGGCCACGATGGTGCGGAAGGTATTGAGGATGATGAACCCGCCCATGGCCAGGGCCAGCAGGCCAAAGACGTTAAAGATGATCTCGCCGATCCGGAGAGCCGCGAGCAGCTCCTCGCCGGCTTCGGCCTGTCCGATCTGATAGCCCGGCCCCAGGCGCGCCAACACGTCAGCCTCCACGGTGGCCCGGTCTGCGCCGGAGGCAAACAGCGCCTCCACGGTGTTGATCTCGCCGGGCTGGTTGAGCAACTTTTGGGCCGCCGCCAGGGGCACGTAGACCTCCTCGACGCCCAGCGTGATGCGGGCGTTCAAGACGCCCACCACCTGGAAATCGGCTGTACCAGTCGCCGAGGGCAGGGTGAGGGTATCGCCAGCCGCCAGGCCCAGCTTGTCGGCCAGGCTTTGCGGGACGACCAGCGCGTTCCCGTCGCCTGGCTCCAGGAAGCGGCCGGCGGCGATCTGGAAGGCCCGGACCTTCAAGACGTCAACCGGGTCCAGGCCGGTGATGGTGACGGCCGGGACGGCCTGGCGCGGGTCCGTGGTGGGGGTCAGGTTGGGTGGGAGCAGGACGTTGCGGCGCAGCAGGCCGGTGGCCTGGGCGATGCCGGGCGCGCCCCGCACCTTGTCCACCACGGCCGGGCTGAAGCTGCCGCCGGTCTCGTGGGTCACAGTCAGGTCCACCTGGCCCACGCTGACCAGGATGTTCTTGCGAAATGCCTCGCTCATGGTGGGCAACATGCCGCTCATGCCAAAGAGGATCGTCACGCCAAAGACCACGGCCAGCGTGGTCAGCGTGGTGCGCAGCTTGCGGCCCCACAGGTACCGGGCCGCCAGGGTCAGTTGGATGTTCATAGCTACCCTCCGAAGGGACGCGGATGAACGCTGATTTCCAGGCAGTAGTTTTGCAGATTTTACAAACAGCATGGATAACCGGGGATTTCACCGCCGAGACGCGGAGAGCGCAGAGAAATAGCCAAAAACTCGGCGCGCGAAGCGTCTGCGTCTCTGCGGTGAGTTCTGGGCTACATTGTGAAAAGTGCTAAACTACTGCCAGATATATCCGCGAAAACCCGCGCTCTGCGTCCGCGTCCTATAAAGCCTCCATCCTGGCCAGGACGCGGTTGGTCTCGTCGGTGGAGCGGCCGTTCAGGTTCGTCTGGTCCACGATCCGGCCGTCCTTGAGGAAGATGATCCGGTCGGCATAGGCGGCGATGCGCGGGTCGTGGGTGACGATGAGAACGGTGCGGCCCCAGGTCGCCGAGATCTGCTTGAGCAGCCCGGCGATCTCGTCGCCGGCCCGCGAGTCCAGGTTGCCGGTGGGTTCATCGGCCATGACCAGGGTCGGCTCCGCCACCAGCGCCCGGGCGATGGCGACGCGCTGCTGCTCGCCGCCGGAGAGCTGGTCCGGCCGGTTGCCCAGCCTATCGCGCAGGCCCATCCTGGTCAGCCATTCGACGGCTTTGGCCCGCGCGTCGCTGGCCCGCGCCCCGTCCAGGATCAGGGGCAGCGCGGCGTTCTCGGTGGCGTTGAGCACCGGGATGAGGTTGAAGAACTGGAAGACAAAGCCGATGCGCCGGCGACGCAACTCGGCCAGCCGCGTGTCGCTGAGCTGCGAGAGGTCGGCCCCATCCAGGAGCACGCGGCCCGCCGTGGGCCGGTCCAGCCCGCCGATGAGGTGGAGCAGCGTGGACTTGCCGCAGCCGCTCGGCCCCATCACGGCCACGAACTCGCCGGCGTTGATGGTCAGGCTCACGTGGTCCAGGGCGGTCACCGCCGTCTCGCCCTTGCCGTACACTTTGGTCAGGTTCTCGGTTTGAATGAGTGTCATGATGTACTCCTTTGCGTGTTGCGTCAAACGTAAAGCGCAAAACGTAAAACGTGATGCGTGCTACGTGTCTCCTCCGCTCCCCCGCTCCCCCGCTCCCCCGCTTTCCCGGCGGTCGTCCCCGTGGCCGGGCCTCCGGCTCCGGCAGCGGTTGGCGGCGCACCTCGTCCAGCCGGGCCTCGATCATGTCCAGCCAGCGCAGGTCGGCCTCCAGGTGCATCACCGCCTGGTCGAGCAGGAGGATCTGGGCCAGTTCTGTTTGCGGGTTGGCCTGGCTGCGTTGAGTCACCAGGGCGTGCAGGTCTTGATAGAGCGTGACCCGCTGGGTCTGGATCACCTGGCGCGGGTCGGCCTCGCCGGTCGCCAGGCAGAGCATGAGCTTGAGGTAGAACTCGTCGCGTTGATGTTCGCGCTTGACGCCCGTCGAGAACCAGGCGGTGAGTTCGGCGCGGCCGGCCGGGGTGAGGGCGTAGATGCGCTTCTCCGGCCCGGCGTCCTGCTCCACCGCCGTCTCCTCGACCAGGCCGGCCTCTTCCAGCCGGGCCAGGGTGGCATAAATCTGGGCCGGCTTTACTTCCCAGTTCGCGGCCTCACCCACCAGGGCCTCGAACGCCGCGCGCAGATCGTAGCCGTGGCGTGGGCGCTGGGCCAGCGTGCAGCACGCGGGTTGCAGAGGCGATCAACCGGCTATGAGCTGTACCTCATGGGGCTGGCTCCTCGTTACCCCGCACGATCAGCACCGGGCGGTCGGCCGCCCGCACAACGTCAGAGGCCAGGTCTTCTACCAGGAAGGCCGGGAGGCCCGGCGTGGTGTGCGCCCCGACAACGATGAGATCATAGTCTCCCCGCCGGGCCTCGGCCAGGATCTCGTCCACCACCAGGCCATGCCGGACCACCGCCTGCGCTGTCACGCCGGTCGCTTCCAGGCCGGCCAACATCTGGCGCAGGTGCGTGCCCTCTGGTGAGCCACGCTGGATCAACTCGGTGGCCGTGGCCGCCAGGTCCTCCACTACAGCCTCTTTGGCCAGGGGCAATTGCGACATCACATGTAGTAATGTGATCCCGGCCCCCAGCCGACGTGCCAGGTTCGCCGCAAACTGCGTTGGTCGGCTACTGAGCGGTCCCCCAGACGTGCATACCAGAAAACGTTGGAACGCGCTCTCGCGCCCGCTGACCACCAGCACCGAGCTGGGGGCCTGACCAGCCACAGTCAGGGCCTCCGGCCGGGTCAACCGGGCCATGATCCCCTGTCGCTCTGGCCGTCCAACGACCACCAGATCATAGTGGACAGACCATGCCTGCGCGAGGACCTCGTTGGCCAGCGAGCCACGTCGAACGAGCACCTGGACCGGCACGCCGGCCGCGTCCAGCCCGGCTACGGCAGACTCGATCTGGCGTCGGCATTCGTTTGCCGCCCCCCGGCCCGGCACCGCCAGGATGTCCACCGCTGAGGCTATCTGTCTGGCCAGGCGCGCTCCTGACGCGATGACCGGGGCTGCCTGGGGCATGCCCGTTGTGCCTAGCAAGATGCGCATCTTCGTCTCCTCATAGCAGGGTGAGTATCACCGGCGTGAGCAACGTCGTCGCCAGGAACAACACAAAGTTCCGGGGACAGTTAAGGATCCAATCCAACGCGGTTGAGATGGCCCGCTCATAGTGGTTGTAAGCAAATAGCACCACCATCAGGGAGAGCACGGCCGCGCAGACCATATGCGCCAGGACCACCATGACCCCCCGTGGATCGCCCAGCAGCACCGCTGCCAGCAGGGTGTCCACAAAAGTGGATACGTTGGCCCCCAGGATGTAGGCGATGATGTTCTCCCGACGCATATAGCCTCGCACCGAGAGGGGGACCAGGAGCCCCACCGAGACCGAGACCGACATCGTCACCAGGGTCAGAGCCACTCCCAATAAGAACATGAACGGGGGACGATAAACCAGACGGTTGATCCGCCCGAATTGCGTCTGGGTCAGGTTGATCTGGGGCAGGGCCTGGTCAAAGAGCTTGAAGCTGAGCAGGATCAGCCCCACGCCGAGGAGAAAGAGTGCCCAGCCGGGCAACACAGCCGCGAGCGGCTCGATTAACAGCCCCATGCCCAGGCCGAATCTCTCACCCCAACCCGCCAGGCCGGTCAGGTCCACGGTTTCCAGCCAGTTCTGGTCCAGGATCAGCAGGCCCACCGGCAGGCTGATCAGCATGGTCGAGCCGGTCAACAACAGGGAGAGCACGCCGGCCGTCAACGAGGTCCGGCGATCACGCGCGCGCAGGGCATAGAGCAAGCCCACGTGCAGCACGGTCAGCGAGGCTCCCAGGCGGGAGCCGGCGATCATGGCAAAGGCCTGGGCCGGGGTGAGGGTGGCCGCACTCAACATGGCCACGGCTATGGCCGCTACTGGGGAGCCGCTTTGGATCAGCCATCAGCCAGCCCAAACCCAGGCTATCGGCAACGTTGGTGATGGCCAGTTCATTCCTGATCAGCGGCGTCAAGGCCCCGGCACCAGCCTTGATCACCCCCAGGGCCAGGTAGAACAGAACAAAGCCGGCCAGCCCCGGCAAGATCCGCCGTATCCTGAGCCACCAGCGCTGCCCGCAGCCTCCCCCAACGTTCCGAAATATAGCCAATCCATCCCTCCTGACCCGGTCAGGCCAGAACAAGTGACCATAGCAGTATACCACGCCGACCAGGAGCTGGCAAGGGCGAATAATGAGCTAGCGCGCCGGTACTTGACAGATCAGCGGTCTTTTGGTATGATTGCACACGTGTGCAGAGGTGTCCTATGTCCCCCGTCTCCATCAAGGACATCGCCAAAGTTTTGGGTGTCTCCCATTCCACCGTCTCCCGCGCCCTGCACGATAGCCCCCTGGTGGCCGCGGAGACGCGCGCCCGTATCCACCGGACGGCCCAGGAGATGGGCTATAGCCCCAGCGGCATCGCCCGCAGCCTGGTCACACGGCGCACCCACACCGTGGGCCTGGTGGTCACCACCATTACCGACCCCTTCTGGGGGGAAGTCATTCACGGCGTCGAGGAAGCCTGCCAGGAGGTCGGATATAGCCTGCTCCTGTGCCAGTCTCAGGCCGAACCCGAACGAGAGGTTGCGGCGGTGCGGATCCTGCGGGAGAAGCGAGTGGATGCCATCGTCGTCGCCGCCTCGCGGGTGGGCAGTCTGTATCTGGACCTGCTGACCGAGATCCAGGTGCCGGTTGTATTGATCAACAATAACCAACAGGGGCCTTACATCCACTCGGTGGGCACCGATAACGTCTATGGGGCCAGGCTGGTGGCCGAACATCTGACCGGCCTGGGGCACCGGCGGCTGGCCTACATCGGTGGCCCGCCGACGGTGGAGAACGCGGACCGGCTGCGGGGCTTTCAGCAGGCCCTGGCGGCAGCCGATTCCACGTGCGACCCGCTGGAGATCGTGCCGGGCAATGGCCAGGTGAGTGGCGGCGAGGCCGGCCTGCACCAACTCCTGACCCTGCCCCATCGTCCCACAGCCATCTTTTGCTACAATGATATGACCGCTATCGGCGTCCTTCGCGCGTGCCACACGGCCGGTCTGACTGTGCCCGGTGATCTATCCGTAGTCGGCTATGATAACATCGTGCTCGCCGCCTACACCTGCCCGGCCTTGACCACGGTGGCCCAACCCATGCCTGAGATGGGCCGGCGGGCAGCCGAGATGGCCCTGGCCCTGGCCGGCGGCGCCGAGGTGACGAGCAACGTGGTCCTGCCGGTGACCCTGGTGGTGCGGGAATCATCGGCCCGCCCCGGGGCCGGGTAGGCACAAGACGAGCGTGGCCCGGTCGCCCGGCGGTGGCAAGACCTGGAACCAGAGAGGAGGTGATCTGCCCAGCCAGAGACGTTATTCAGGTGCGTTATGGAACATTACCGTTTCGCTAAGATGATCTCACAATCACTAAGGAGGAGAAGATGTCTCGCGCGAAAGCAGTCTCGTTGTTGGTGGTGGTAGGGTTGGTGGTGGCGGCCTTCCTGGGTGCGCAGTGCCCGCAACCGACCACACCCGTACCGCCGGCTGAGCCGACCAGGCCCCAGGTTGCCCAGGCCAAGATGGTTATCGGCATGGCGGTCCATGCCAACCCGGCCGAGGATGCCTTCTGGGGCGTCGTGGAGAAGGGGGCCAAGGACGCGGCGGCCACCTATGGGATCACACTCAAATCCGGTGGCAGTGGCGATCCGGCCCAGCAGGCGCAACTGGTAGAGACCTACGTAGCTGACAAGGTGGACGGCATCATCGTCTCCCTGGCGAACCCCGATGCCCTCAAAGACGCGGTCAAGAAAGCGGTGGCGGCCGGCATTCCGGTGATCACCATCAACTCCGGTGTGGACGTGTACAAGGAACTCGGCGCCCTGAACCACGTGGGCCAGACCGAGACGGTGGCCGGCCAGGGCGCCGGTGAAAAGTTCAACGCGGCCGGGGCCAAGAAGGTGTTAGTGGTCATTCATGAAGAGGGCAACATCGGCCTGGAGCAGCGCGCCGATGGCCTGGCCAAGACCTTCAAGGGTGAGACGGTGCGCTTCAATGTGGCCACGACCGGCGTGCGGGATGTGGCCGGCACGGTGGCGGCCATCCAGAACAAGCTCACCTCTGACAAGGCCATTGACGGCGTGTTGACCTTGAACCCGGTCATCGCCATCGCGGCCCGGGATGCCATCAAGGCCGCCGGGGGCAAGCAAAAGCTGGCGACCTTCGACCTCAGCCCGGACGTGCTGAAGGCGATCGAGGATGGCGAGATCATGTTCGCCATAGACCAGCAGCAATACCTGCAAGGCTACCTGCCGGTGGTCTTCCTGTACCTGTACAAGACCAACCTGAACACCGTAGGCGGCGGCCTGCCGGTGCTCACCGGCCCCGGCTTTGTGGACAAGAGCAACGCGGCGGCGGTGAAAGACCTGGCTGCCAAGGGCACCCGGTAAACCATCAGCGAAGCGTCAGTCATCAGGTGCGACGTGCTGATAGTGCGTCGCACCTGATCCAAGATCGAGGCCGGTGCGGGATGGGTGAGGGGACCATTCCGCACCGCCTATTTCACCCCGTGGCGTCGGGGCCAGTCTTGCCCCAGCCCAATTGGAGGAGCTACCCACGCGCGGGGCGCACCCCGTGGCACGAAAATACGCCGGTGTGCTCGCGCGGGGTCTGCGACCCCGCGTGCTTCGCACGGCGGGTTACACTCCCGGTGGTCGCCGCCGCGAGCCAGGCCGGGGGGCTATTTTCGAGGGAGGTTGACCCCATGGCGACCAGGTCTGATGAGCGCATGGTTCGGGTCGGCACGGTGCGGGGATTGTTCCAGCGTGCCGAGATCGGCGCCGTGATCGGTGCGGTGGCGGTGTGGACCTTTTTCGCCGTGGTGACACCGCAGAACTGGATCAGCGTGACCGGCGTGGCGCGTATCCTCGACCCGGCCTCAACCCTGGGGATCATGGCGATTGCGGTGGCCCTGCTCATGATCGGCGGCGAGTTCGACCTGTCTACCGGGGTCATGACCGGGACGACCGGGCTGATCGCTGGCCTGCTGTCCACCCGGATGGGCGTGCACCTGTGGGCGGCCATGTTGGTGGCCCTCATTTTCGCTCTGGCCGTCGGCTACCTTAATGGCCTGATGGTGGTGCGGACCAGATTGCCCAGCTTCATCGTGACCCTGGCCACGTTTTTCGTCCTGCGCGGGGCCAACGTGGGAGTGACCCGCCTGGTGACCGAACAGGTCTATATCGGGGGCATTGACCGGGCGGTCGGCTTTGCCGAGGCGCGTGCCTTTTTCAACATCGGGATCGATCTGGGCGGGGTTGAGTTTCGCAGCGCGATCATCTGGTGGGTTTTGATCATCATCATCGCCAGTTGGGTCTTATTGCGCACAAAATACGGTAACTGGATCTTTGCCACTGGTGGGGACCCCATCGGGGCGCGCAACCTGGGCGTGCCAGCCTCGCGGGTCAAGATCAGCCTGTTCATGACGACGGCGGTCGCGGCCTGGCTGGTGGGGATGATGAATATCGTGCGACTGCGCTCG
>Ga0209227_1002598_pt1 | contig 12783 bp, 15 predicted proteins | sample YNPBryantNP2012_FD_185815 | JGI IMG/M metagenome (GOLD analysis project Ga0209227, IMG submission 185815) | Anoxygenic and chlorotrophic microbial mat microbial communities from Yellowstone National Park, USA - YNP Bryant NP 2012 (SPAdes)... ...
CGGGGGTCGCAGACCCCCTGCGAGCGAGATATTAGCTTTGAAACTGCTTCCAGCCGGTCTGCGACCGGCGTCGTCGGCCTGCACATGTCGTCTCAGGCGGCCAGACGGGGGGCGCAGACCCCCTGCGAGCGAGATATTAGCTTTGAAACTGCTTCCAGCCGGTCTGCGACCGGCGTCGTCGGCCTGCACATCCCCCGGTTTATCGGGAGGATACTACAGCGATAAAAAAAGAGCGGAGGATTTCCTCCGCTCTTCTGTGCCGATCAGATCATCCGGGTTGTTCAGATGGCTGCGCGTGCCACTTCCACGATGCGGGCGAACGCCTGCGGATCGCGCACGGCCAGGTCGGCCAGGATCTTGCGATCCAGCCGAATGTCGGCCAGCTTCATGGCATGCATCAGCCGGCTGTAGGTGATGCCGTTCTTGCGCGCGGCCGCGTTGATGCGGGCGATCCACAGCCCGCGCAGGTCCCGCTTGCGTTGCCGGCGGTCGCGCGTCGCGTAGAAGAGCGATTTGAGCATCGCCTCGTTGGCCCGGCGCCACAGCAGGTGGCGGGACATGCGCTGTCCCTTGGTGAACTTCAGAACTTTGTTGTGACGACGGCGGAGAACCACCCCGCCCTTAGCCCTTGTCATGTCTGTCTCCTTTTCAATGGCGGCTGGCGATCACCAGCACTTTGTGATGGCCACTGGGCGCCCATGGCGCCATGACCTGTCCCTGTGGCGCGCTCACAGCGTGGGCGCGAGCTGGGACACGCGTTTTTCGGCGGCCTTGACGTCTATCACCTTGGTCTTGCGGTATGCGATCAGCGTGCGCGGCGACTTGTTGCGGCGCAGGTGTCCGCGTCCCTGATGGCGGCACACCAGTTTGCCGGTGCCGGTACGCCGGAACCGCTTGGCGGTGGCTTTGTGCGTCTTGATTTTAGGCACGGTGTTCCTCCTTACGTTCCTGATTGAGAAGCAGCCCGATCGGCCGGCTTGCTCTTGCCCGGACTGAGCACCATGAAGAGATTGGGCCCTTCCATTGCGGGCTGCTGCTCGATGATCGCGAAATCGCCCACCTTTTGCGCGAACTCGGTCAGTTGCTCGCGCGCGATCTCCGGGTGAGTGATCTCGCGACCGCGAAACCGCACGGTCACGCGTACCTTCGCGCCCTCGGCCAGAAAGGCGAGCGCCTGTCGCACCTTGACGTCCAGGTCATGTTCGCCCGTGCGGGGCCGCAAACGGATCTCTTTGACCTCGATGATCTTCTGTGCTTTGCGCGCCTCGCGTTCTTTTTTCTGGCGTTCGTATTGAAACTTGCCGAAGTCCAGGAGGCGGCACACGGGCGGCACCGCATTGGGCGCCACCTCTACCAGGTCCAGGCCGCGCTCCTGCGCCAGCCGAAGCGCCTCGTAGGTCGGCATGATGCCGAGCTGTTGGCCCTCTTCGTCTATGACGCGCACTTCGCGCACGCGAATCATTTCGTTGACGCGGGTACTTTTGACTGCGGTAGTAATGCTCACCAACCTCTTTCTTGTGTGAAAATCGCCTGGCTCAGGCCAGCCCGTTCATCTGCTGGCTTTCCGGCGCTTCATGGCCGGGCTAAAACTATAACATAACGAGCGAAGAGTGTCAAAAACGGTGCAGGGTTTTGACGAAAGGCCGTTACAGCTCCCCGGCGCGACGCGCGATGCGGTCGGCCGCCAACGCCAGGAACTGCTCCAGCGGCATCTGGTCCTGTCGGGTGCCGTCCCGCTTGCGCAGCGAAACGGTGCCGCTTTGCGCTTCCTGGTCGCCGATCACCAGCATGTACGGCACCTTCATCAGTTGCGCGTTGCGGATCTTGGCGTTCATGCGGTCGGAGCTGTCGTCCACTTCGACCCGCAGGCCGGCTTCCTTGAGGCGGGCCGCCACCGCCCGCGCGGCCTCGTTGTGCCGGTCGGCGATCGGGATCACGGTGACCTGCACGGGACTGAGCCAGACGGGGAACGCGCCGGCAAAGTGCTCGATGAGCACGCCGAAGAAACGTTCCAGGCTTCCCATCAGCGCGCGGTGGATCATGTAGGGCCGGTACTCTTTGCCGTCCTCGCCGATATAGCTCAGGTCGAACCGCTCCGGCAGGTTGAAGTCGAACTGGATGGTGCTGAGCTGCCATTCGCGTTCCAGCGCATCGTAGACCTTCAGGTCTATCTTGGGGCCGTAGAACGCGCCGCCCCCTTCGTCCACCTGGTACGGTATGCCGGCGCGTTGCAGCGCGGCTTCCAGCGCGCGCTCGGCCGCCTCCCACATCTCGTCCGGGCCAACGCGCTTTTCGGGCCGCGTGCTGAGATAGGCGTTGAAGCTCTCGAAGCCGAAGCTGCGCAGGATGTGCAGACAGAATCCCAGGACCTTGTCTATCTCCTCCGGCATCTGGTCGGGCCGGCAGAACAGGTGCGCGTCGTCCTGCGTGAAGCCGCGCACGCGCGTCAGGCCGTGCAACACGCCGCTGCGCTCGAAGCGATAGACGGTGCCCCATTCGGCCCAGCGCAACGGCAGGTCGCGGTAGGAGCGCGTGCGGCTCTTGTAGATGCTTACATGGAAGGGGCAGTTCATCGGCTTCAGGTAGAACTGTTGGCCTTCGATCTCGATGGGCGCGTACATGTTTTCTTTGTAGAAGTCGAGGTGGCCGCTCGTTTCCCACAAGGTCGCCCGGCCGATGTGCGGCGTCATCACGAACTCGTAGCCGGCCTTCAGGTGTTCCTGTTTGCTGAACTCCTCGGCCAGGTAACGCATCATGGCGCCCCGCGGATGCCACAACACCAGGCCGCCGCCCACGTCATCGGGGCTCGTGCTGAAGAGATCCAGCTCTTTGCCCAGGCGGCGATGGTCGCGGCGCTTGGCCTCTTCGATCTTGTACAGATACGCGTCGAGCTGCTGCTTATTGGGCCACACCGTGCCGTAGATGCGCTGGAGCATCGGGTTGCGTTCGTCCCCGCGCCAGTACGCGCCGGCCACGCTGAGCAGCTTGAACGCGTCGGGCGGGATCTGGCCGGTATGCTCCAGGTGCGGACCGCGGCACAGGTCGATGAACCGATCGTGCTGATAAGTCGAGATCACCGGCGGCTCTTCGGTCGGCTCGCCGTACTCGTTCACGCCGCCCTTTTCCAACCCCTCGATGAGTTCGAGCTTGTAGGGCTGATTGGCGAACAGGCGCTTCGCCTCGGCCGCGCTGACCTCCGAGCGGATGAACGGGTGCCGGCCGGCCACGATCTGGCGCATCCGCTTCTCGATCGCTTCCAGGTCTTCGGGCGTGAAGGTCTTCAGCGAGCCGTCCGGGTTGCGGCCCAGGTCGAAGTCGTAGTAGAAGCCGTCCTTGATGGGCGGCCCGATGGCGATCAGCGCATCGGGAAAGCGCTCCAGCACGGCTTGGGCCATCACGTGCGCCGTGGAATGGCGCAGTTTGTGCAAGAATTCGTCGTCGTTTTCGTGATCATGTTTGTTGGCCATAGGGCCTCCTTGAAACTCGCGTGCGCCGGAATCAAAAAGACCCCAGGCCCGTTGGGGCGAGGGGTCTCGCGGTTCCACCCAGCTTGGCGCGGATGGTGATCCGTCGCCATCTTTTTGGTCGCTAACGGGACCGGCCGGGATGCCATACTCGCGCGCGCTTTGGGGCATCCGCTCACGGGGGGTTTTCGACGTCCTTCGGCGAAGCAGGCTTTCAGCCGTTGGCCTGCTCTCTCTGGCGCTCAGGCGGCGTCTACTCGTCCCGCTCTACGCTTTCGATTATCCAGCGATGGGCGGTAGAGGGATTGAACCTCTGACCTCAGCGATGTCAACGCTGCGCTCTAGCCAGCTGAGCTAACCGCCCGTAAGCGGCTATAGTATAGCGCGGCTCGTGATTTTTGGCAAATCGGCGCGGGAGCGATGCGCCCGGACGGTCGCAGATCAGGCGGCGGGCCGCGGCAGCTTCAACACGGCGTACAGCCGCTCGCGGGCATCGGCCGGCACCTCCTCATGGCCGTAGTTGCGATAGAGGGTGATCGTCTTGCGCAAGGTGTCCACCACGATGCGACAGTCGCCGCACTCGGCCATGTGGCGCTCGATCTCCGCGCACAGCTCCGGATCCAGCTCGCCTTCCACGTAGTCCGACAACCAATCCAGATATTCTTTACATTCGACCGCCATAAGATCCCCCCGGCATCCCGACCGTCACGCCCGGCGCGGCTGTGGCGAAGTAGCTGCTCAGGCGTTCGCGCAGGGCAAGCCGCGCCCGATGCAGGCGCACCTTGACGTTCGCCTCGCTCAGCCCCAGCACCTGGGCCGTCTCGGCCGTGGAGAGGCCCTCGATGTCGCGCAGGACGAAGACGGAGCGCAATCCTTCCGGCAGGGACGCGACGGCGGCATCCAACATGCGGCGCAGCTCGCCGGAGAGGAGGATCTCATCGGGCAAGGCGCCCCAATCCACGAGCTGCCGCGGGATGATCTCCCCGTCTTCGTTGGGCTCTGCCGCGTCGATGGAGGTGACCGGCAATTGTCGCCGCCGCAGGCGCATCATGGCCGCGTTATAGGCGATGCGGTAGAGCCAGGTGCCCAGTTGGCTGCGTCCCTCGAACCGGCCGACCGCACGGAACGCGCTCAGAAACGTCTCCTGGAGCACCTCTTCGGCCTCTTCGCGATTGCCCGTCATGCGCAGCGCCAGGTTGTAGATGGTGGGCGAGTAGCGCTCGACCATTTTGACGTACGCGGCTTCGTCGCCGGCCTTCAGGGCCTGTACCAGAGCGGCTTCTTCTGCTTGAGACGCGCCAGGTTTCTGTTCCATTCGATGCGGTGTCTGCTTTCGGGGTTACGTCGGGCCGGGAAGCGGGGTCAGCTCAGCAGGCGTTCGAGCTTGCTCTTCAACACGCCGTAGCTCGTGAAGCCGATGACCCGATCGGCTTCCTGTCCGGCCTTGAAGTAGATGAGGGTAGGAATGCCCATGATGCCGTAGCGCGCCAGGACGTCGGGATATTCATCGGCGTTCAGTTTGGCCACAACCGCGCGGCCGGCGAACTCGGCCGCCAGGTTGGCAACCGCCGGCGCGATGGCATGACACGGCCCGCACCATTCCGCCCAAAAATCCACCACCACCGGTATCTCTGACTCGCGCACGACCGCGTCGAACTCCTCGCGGGTCAGGTGCCGCGGGGCAACTGCTCCCGCGTCGGCCGGCGTGGCTTCCTTCTTGCCACCGAAAAGACCTTTCAACAGATCCATGTATGTGTTCCCTTTCTATTCCAGTTTGCCCAAAGCCGCGATCAACGCGTCCAGCGCCGCATCTTGCTCTTCGGCAGGGGCGGCCGCCAGACAACGCGCCGCATACGAGCGCGCCACGACCAGACTGGCCTGGTACAGGGCCGCACGGATGGCGCTGATCTGCTGCAGGATCTCCGCGCAGTCGCGATCTTCTTCCACCATGCGTTGTACCCCGCGCACCTGTCCCTCGATGCGCTTCAGGCGCATGGCCAGTTCGTTTTTGACCTGCGGCGAACGTGCTTCCATCTCCGGCCCTGTGCGCGTGCGATTTGACACGGCTTTCGGATGACACTATACTGGGGTATAGTATACAGCGCCGGGCCGTGGCCCGTCAAATCGCGCCAGGAGGAGCAATGAACTTCAACATGACCAAGCCGCCCAAGGTGGCCATTGCCCTATCGCCGGAAGAGGTGGTCGAGCTGAAGATGATCGTGCAGGACGAGGACGCGCCGGCCGCGCTCGACTTCGTGCGCCGGCTGCGCCATCGCGTCCTGGAGGTCGAGCAGCGCCACTGCGGCGATCCCGATCGCCTGCCGGGCCTGAGCTGAGACGCGTTGCCGTCAGGCCCGGGCCGAGAACAGCTCCGCCAGCTTCTGCGCCGACTGCTGATACATCGTCTCGTGCAGGCTCTGGCCGTGGGCGTCCATCGTGACCACCGCCGGGAAACCTTCGACGCGCACCACCCAAAACGCCTCGGGCACGCCGAATTCCTCTTTTTTGAACACGGCCAACACCTCTTTCACCGAGCTGGCGATCAGCGTGGCCGCGCCGCCGACGGCGTGCAGGTAAACCGCGCCGTACTGTTGACATGCGGCCAGCGTCTTCGGCCCCATGCCCCCCTTGCCGATCACCGCGCGCACGCCGAAATGGGCGATGACGTCCGCCTCGTAGGGCTCCTCGCGGATGCTGGTGGTCGGGCCGGCCGCGACGAAGCGCCAGCGCCCCGCTTCGTCCTTGCTCACCACCGGGCCGCAGTGGTAGATCACGCCGCCGCGCCACAGCCGCATGAGCTCGTCGTGCAACGCGCGTTCGCTCTCCGGGATGGCCGGGGAGTGGATGAAATTCTCCACGATGTACTTGTGGGCCGCGTCGCGGGCCGTGATCACCGTGCCGTACAACCGCACCTGATCGCCGATGTGGAGGCCGCGGATGGCCGCTTCGCCGATGGGCACAGAAAGCTCAACGATTGCCATAGAGCATCTTTCTCCTGCATGGTCTCAAACCATCCGACATACTCCCCAATCCCTAATCTCCAACCCCCAACCCCCAACCCCCTCACTCAATGCGCACCTCGCCGTTTCGATACACCAGCGTCCGCCGGCGATGGGCCCAACACATGTACGAGGCGGTCACGAAATAGCTGGCCGGCAGTCGCTCCAGCGCATCAATTTTCACCGAGAGCACCGTCGTCTTGCCGCCGAAGCCCATCGGGCCGATGCCGAGGCTGTTAGCTTCTTCGGTCAGGCGCTTTTCCAGCGCGGCGATCTTGGGATCGGGGCTGGCGTCGTCCAGCGGCCGGTAGAACTGTTCCTTGGACTTGATGTAGCTGGACGCGCGATCGCCGCCGATCGCCACGCCGATGACGGCCGGCGCACATCCCAGGCCCTGGGCCTGATGGACGGCGTCGAGCACCGCGCGGCGCACCCCCTCCAGGTCGCGGTCGGCGCCGAGCCGCGTGTCGGGCAGGCTATACTGCGCGCCGACGTTCTCGCAGCCGCCCCCCTTGAGCATCAGGTCCACCTTCAGGTAATCCTCTTCCCACTCTTCGAAGTGGAAGTAGGGGAAATCCTCGCCCAGGTTGTTGCCCGTGTTCTTGCCGCTGAGGGTCTCCACCGAATTGGGGCGCAGATACGAGCGCGCGGTCGCCTCGGCGACCGCCTCCCGGATCTGTTTCTTGAGCGCCAGGGTCGACCAGCCGGTCGGATAGTAGACGTAGAAGATGGGGGTGCCGGTATCCTGGCAGATGGGGGTGGAGGCGGCGCGCGACAGGCGCACGTTTTCGAGGATGACGCCCAGCGCGTTCTGCGCGGCCGAGCCCGCCTCTTCCTGTTCGTAGGCCCGGCGCAACGCGGCCTCCACGTCCTCGGGCAGGTCGGTCGCGGCCCGGCGGATCAGCTCGATGAAATGGGGTACCAGATTTTCCATGCGGATCACTCCTCTCTCGCTTCACAGCATCTGGTCGGCCAGGATGATCGCTTCGGCCACCTGGGCGAGCTTGCGGTTGGTATCCTGGCTCTGTTTCTGGAGCCGGCGAAAGGCTTCCTCCTCGGTCAGGTTCAGCCGGCGCATCAGGATGCCCTTGGCGCGTTCGATCACCTTGCGCGCCTCCAGCGCCTCGCGCAGGTCGTTGACTTCGCGGCGCAACGCCTCGAACTGGCGGAAGCGGGTGAGCGCCAGGGTGATCGCCGGCAACAGATCCTCTTCGGCCACCGGCTTCATCAGGTAGGCCGAGATGTTGGCCTGGGCGGCGCGCTCGACCAGCTCGGTCTCGTTATAGGCAGTCAACAGGATGATGGGAATGGGCCGATGGCGGGTGATCTCCTGCGCGGCTTCGATGCCGTCCATCACCGGCATCTTGATGTCGAGGATCGCCAGGTCGGGCCGCGTGGCCAGGGCCAGCGCCACAGCTTCCCGGCCGTTCGACGCCTCGGCCACCACCTGATGGCCGAGCGCGGCAAGCTGCTGTCGGAGGCTGAGCAGGCGGATGCTTTCGTCGTCGGCGATCAGGATGCGCAGGGCTTCCATGGTCATTTGTAAAAGGTGAGGGTGGCGCGGGTGCCGCCGGTTCCGGCGCGTTCCAGCCGCAACGTGCCCGCCAGATCCTTCTCCACCAGCGTCCGGACGATCTGCAGGCCCAGGTTGCCGTTGCGGTCCAGGTCGAAGTCCTCCGGCAGGCCGCGGCCATCATCGGTCACGGTGACGGTGATGCGCGGGCCGTCTTGTTCCAGGCGAATCTCCAGGCGGCCCTGGCCATCCGGGAAGGCGTGCTCCAGCGCGTTGGAGATCAGCTCGTTCATCACCAGCGCCAGCGCGGTGGCCTGCTTGGAGGGCAGATAGATCGGCGGCCCGGCGATGTCGGCTTCGACGCAACAGTTCGGCCGCGTGAGCTGATGCAGCGAGATGTCGCACACCTGCCGCGCCAGCTCGGTGATGTCGGTGAGCCGCAGGTGCTCCAGCGAGAGGAGCTGATGGACGGCCGCGATGCTCTTGATGCGGCCGATGGAATCGCGCAGGCTGTGGCGCACTTCGGGGCTGGTGGCGGCCGCCAGCTCCAGGCTCAGCAGATCGGCAACCGTCTGGAGGTTGTTCTTGATCCGATGGTGCATCTCCTGGAGGAGCGCCTGGAGCCCTTCGGCGCGACGGGCTTCTTCGCGCAGGCGCATGTTTTCGATGATGGCGCCGATCTGGGCGGCCAGCGAGCGCAACAGGGCGATCTCGCCCGCGTTGAAGGCCGCGCTGCGCTGCGCCGCCACGTACATCACCCCGAGGGCGCGCTCTTTCGCCAGCAAGGGCACGACGGCGCAGGCGTGATTGTTCAGCCGGCGACAGTTCTCCCGCACGACGCGCGCATCTTGCGCCGGCGGCACCGCTTGCAGCGCAGTGCCTTCCTGCAGCGCCATGCCGCACAGACACTCGCCGGCCGCGATGGCGGTTTCGGTCGGATCGGCCAGCCGGGCGTCGCCCTGGGTCGCCGCCAGATCGAGCTGGCCGGTCTGGGGATTCAACAGATAGATCTTGCCGGCGTCGAGCTGCAACACCTCCAGAGCGCGCGCCAGCGCCTGACCGAGCGCTTCCTGCTCGGTCAGGGCCTGGTGCATGGCGATAGACACGGCGTGGAGCGCGGTCAGCTCCTGGATGCGCCGGTTCTGTTGCCAGGCGATGATTCGTTCGTGAGGAGCCAGGCTCCCCACCGGATCGGGCGTGATCATGACGCCCTCGCACGTCGAGCGCTCTGCTCTGAGAATCGCTGGCGTGTAGGGCAAGATGCCATCTTGCCCTACGTTATCATCAGGACTTCGGCTGCTCCGGCGTGGTCGTCTCTTTCGGCTTCTCGGACGTCGGCTCCTTGGAAGCCTCGCGGAACTCGCGGATGCTTCGACCGATGGCGCCGCCGATCTCGGGCAGGCGACCGACGCCGAAGATGATGAGGACGATCACCAGGATGATGATCAGCTCTGTCGGGCCAATGTTCGGCATGGTTCAACTCCTGTTTGTGGTTTGTTTGCGGGCGCGGCGCGCCCGAAACTGGATGTCAAGCGCAGCGACGTCCAGGCTGCGCTCGATCAGCCGACGGACGAACGGCGATGCGGCCGGCGGCGCGGCGCGCAGTTGCTCGGCAGCCGTTGCGGCCAGTTGCGCCTCCGTTTCGCGGCGGGCATAGTGCAACCATTCCGCCATCGCGATCAGGCGCCGGCGATAGGCCGTTGCCTCGCGCGGGCCGAAGGCCGTTGCGGCCAGATCGTTCACGGCCGCGGCGCGCGCCTCCGGGGTCCACGGTAGCCGTCTGAGCAGGTTGCGCGCGGCTTCATACACCGCTTCGGCCGACCAAACCCAATCGGCGAAGGCCTCGTGATCCAGCAGGGCGCCGGTGTCGTCGCCCCCTCGCTCCGGATCGGCCTGGATGGCCGGCCCGTCCAACGCCTCTGCGGACAGCGGGCCGTATTGCCAGATCAGCTCGCTGAAAAGCCGATACGCCAGAGGCGGCGGCTGTCCGGCGAGCCAGTTTTGTTCCAGCGCCCGCTGAACGGCTCGTCGGCCCGCATCGAACGGCACGCCGAGCAGCATCAACGGCCGCACCCCGGCCGGTTGCGGCATTGCCAGCACCTCTCCCACGGGCACGGCCGGCGGAATGTCGTCGGCCGGAAGCATGTCGGTGCCTATTGCGGCGACGATCCCTGCCGCCTCCGCGGTAACGATCGCCATGGCCGTCGGCCGCTCGGCGTCGGCGCGGGCGGCGATGAACCAGATTATCTGGGCGCCGGCCTCGTCTACGGGCGAGAGGAGCGTCTGCCAGGCCGCAAGCGGAAGCGAAGGCTCGGCCTGGATGCCGCTCATGCGCACCTTGCGCAGGCTGCGTTCGGCCGCGGGCCGGCGCTCGGCCGGCAGGGTGGCCGCCAGGCTGATCAGCGCGCGCAACGCCTCGGGCATGCGCGTCCGCCCCAGTTGCTCGAGCGCCTGTTGGGCCAGGCGGGCGTCCTTTCCCTGGGCGAACATCCGCAGCAGGGTGACCAGATGCGGGTTCGGCATCAGATCGGGCACCGCCCGCATGAGGAGCTCGGGCGTATCGGCCGGTTGCTGCGCGAGCTGGGTCAAATAATCGAGGATGACCGTCGGGTTGCGCTCCATGGCCAGAATCAGCTCGCGCAGCGATTGGCGGGCCACATCGTTCGGATCGCGCAGTGCGGCGAGCAAACTCTCTTCGATCGGCTCGTTGAGATACCGGTCGAGCAATGTGAGCGCGGTGACGCGCGCCTGATCGCGGCGCTCGCGCGCCCTCATCACCCCTTTGAGCGCCGGCACCACCAGGTCGCGATCCATCTGCTGGGCGAGCAGCCCCAGCCCGCCCCGCACGTGCGGGTCTTCGGTGTCGAGCCGGGCCAGAAAGACGGGCAGGATCGCATCGCCGCGGCCGGCCAGCTCTTGCGCCAGACGCACGCGCTCGGCCGGCTCGGTCGCCTGGGCCAGCGCATCGAAGGCCGCCTCGAGCGCCCGGCGCTCCATCAACCCCGTGAGAATCTTCCCTGCTTCGGTCACAGCGAGATTATAACACACCTCCCTGCAAGTGGGAAGTTGGAGCCCGACGGCCACATGTGGTACACTTATCCGCACAAGCGTTTCTCTCGCTTGACCGGCGCGCTTTACCGCTTTACCGTTTTACCAATTTACCAATTTACCAATTTACCGATTCATCCATCCGGAGCACCCATGGCCGCGCAGGCACTCTATCGCAAATGGCGCTCGCAGGTCTTCGAAGAAGTGGTGGGGCAGGAGCACGTGGCATTGACCCTGCGCAACGCGCTGCGCGAGGGCCGGCTTTCGCACGCCTATCTGTTTGCCGGGCCGCGCGGCACCGGCAAGACCAGCACCGCGCGCATCCTGGCCAAAGCGATCAACTGCCTGGCCGAGGATCCGGCGGCCCGTCCGTGCAATGCCTGTGCTATCTGCGTGGCGATCAACGAAGGGCGCCAGCTCGACCTGATCGAAATAGATGCCGCGTCGAATCGCGGCATTGACGAGATCCGCGACCTGCGGGAGAAGATCGGCTTTCGGCCCAACGAAGCGCGCTACAAGGTCTATATCATAGACGAGGTCCACATGTTGACCAAGGAGGCCTTCAACGCGCTGCTGAAGACGCTGGAAGAGCCGCCGGCCCATGCGGTCTTCGTCCTGGCCACGACCGAGCCCGATCGCGTCCCCGAGACGGTGCGCTCTCGCTGCCAGCGCTTCGACTTCCGCCGCATCCCGACGGCCGAGATCGTGGGCCGGCTGACCGACATCTTGCAGAGCGAAGGGAGGCGGGCCGAGCCGGAGGCGCTGGTGGCCATCGCCCGCCGCGCCACCGGCAGCATGCGCGATGCCATCAGCCTGCTCGACCAGTTGCTCTCTTATGGCGACCAGGTCTTGACCCTCCAGCGCGTCGAGAGCGTCCTGGGGCTGATCAACGCCCAGACCATCGGCGAGCTGGTGGACTGCATCGGCCGCAACGACCCGGCGGCCGGCCTGGCGCTCCTCAACCGGCTCGTCGCGGAAGGGGTGGAGCTGGGGCAACTGGTGGATCAGATCGTGGCATACCTGCGCGCGGTGCTTTTCGTGCGCATGGCGCGCTTGCCCGATCAGCTCGACCTGCCCCAGGACGTGGCCCAGATGGTCGCGCGCCAGGCCGAGGGATGGAGCCCGGCCGGCCTGTTGCAGGCGATCCGGGAGTTTGCCGATGCCCGGGCCGCGCTGCGCGATCAGGTGCCGGGGGTGCCGCAGCTTCCGCTCGAACTGGCGTTCCTGCGCTCGGTGGCCGCGGCCCATCCGATGCCGTTGCCGGCGCCGGCGGCCGTTTCGACCGCGGCCGCGCCATCTGCCGCGCCATCTGCCGCGCCGGCCGGCCGGCCTTCGGCGCCATCGGCGCCGGCCGCGAAAGCTCCTTCGCCCGCGGCCGCGATGGCTCCGGCCGGGCCGGCCTTGCCCGACGAGCGGCCGGCCGAAGCGGCTTCGTCGGCGGCCCCGGCCCGTTCCGATGCGGAATTGCGCCAGGCGATCCGCGCGCAATGGGATCGCTTCCTGGCGGCCGCCGGGAAGCAGTGCGGCATGAAGGTGCAGGCGGCCTTGCGCTCGGTCAAAGAGATAGACGTGGTGAACTCGGCGCTCATCTTGCGCTTCGCCCATGCGTTTTCCCGCGACCTGGTGAACCAGAACGAGCATCGCTCCGCGGTCGAGGCGTTATGGGAAGAGCTGCTGAAGACGCGCGTGGCGGTGCGGTGCGCACTCGTCGGCGAGCCGGTGCAGGCGGCAGCGGCGCCGGCGCCGACGCATGCCCGGG
>Ga0209227_1002605_pt1 | contig 12760 bp, 9 predicted proteins | sample YNPBryantNP2012_FD_185815 | JGI IMG/M metagenome (GOLD analysis project Ga0209227, IMG submission 185815) | Anoxygenic and chlorotrophic microbial mat microbial communities from Yellowstone National Park, USA - YNP Bryant NP 2012 (SPAdes)... ...
AAGATTCTCCTCGAATCAGCCATTTTTGTCGAGTCGATGCGGTTGTTAAAGTGTCAACCAATTATGAACCATCCCTTCATTTTTTCCTCCTTTTCGGACTTGAACGGTTGCCGATACACTTATCGCCCGCAGAGCGCTCCAGTTCGGCCGATTGACCAGCAAGCGCAGGACAAAGGTGTGAGTGATTCGCATGAAAAAAGACCCGTCGGGTTTTTGCCAACCCTTCGGGTCTCACCATAGCACAGTGGACTGACGCGCGACTGACGCGGGGAGGCAGTGGTTAGTGGGTAGTGGTCAGTGGTCAGTGGTTAGTGGTTAGTGGTTAGTGGGTAGTGGGCGGTGGTTAGAGGAGGGATTGGTAGAGGGCGCGCAGTTCGGCTTGGGGGACGGTGTTCAGTTCTTCGCGCAAGGTGCGTTCCAATTGACGATACAATCGCACCGCGCCAGCGCGATCGTTGAACACCAGGTAGGCGCGCATTCCCAACAACACCGCGTCCTCTTGCCACGGGTCAATCTCCAGGATGCGATGGCACGCTTCCAACGCTTCGCGCGCGCGCCCCGCTTGCATCTGGCGATGCGCGGTGATGAGGAGCGCGCGCAGATAAAGACGCTTGAAATGCTCACGCGGCGCAATCGCCCATTCGGCATAACGATCATCGGGGAACAGGTCGCCATTGTACAGCGCGAGAGCGGCGTCCCATTCCTCTGCGCGACAATGCGCCTCGAAGGTTTGAAAATCAACCGTCGAACCGGCGGGCAGGCGCAATGTCACCCTGCCCTCTTCGACCTGCACATAGCGCGAGGGAAACTTGTCAGGCAGTTCTGGTTCGAGCGCGCGGCGCAAAGTCGAAGTGGCTTGATGGAACAGGGCTTGGGTTGCCGCCGGGGGTTTGTCGCGCCAGAGCGCATCGGCAATTTGATCGAACGCAAGCGTGTGCGCGGGCGCGATCAAAAGTAGCGCGAGTAACTCGCGCGCGCGGCGTTTGTGGAGCGCGCGCGGGTCGACGCGGCGCGTACCTTGCCACACCTGAAACGCACCCAACGTAACGATGCGCAGTGGAGGTGGCGGCACGCGCTGTAAATATTCGATGCATTGCACACTAATCTGCGCGATGGTTGGATTGGCACTGTTGAGATGCGCGGCGATGAGCGGGTACGCCAGCGCGCGATCTTGATCCAGAATATAGGCATAGCCGCCAGCCACGATTTGCTTCGCCGCTTCAAGCCACGCCGATTCTGCCTCCGCGTGATTTTGCGTGTGAAGCAACGCCGCCAGCAAAAAATGTGCGCGCGCCAAATCGTACAATTGGCCACGCGTGCCCAGTTCCTGAATCGCCAGGCGCAAATCATTTTCGGCATCGTTTGCATTGCCACGCGCCGCGCACCACGCCGCGCGCGCGCGTTCGATCAACGCTCGCCCCAACATTCGCCGATTACCCGTGCGGCTTGCCCACGCGACAGCGTCGTTCGCCCATTCGAGCGCGGCGGGCACGTTGCCCAGCACACGATGATATTGGCTTTGTCCCATCCGAATAAAGATATTCAAGGCCGGGTCGCCAATTTGCTCCGCAATCGAACGCGCGCGCGCAAAACAACGCGCTGCCGTCGTCCAATCGCCTTCGTCCAGCGCAAGTTGCGCTCTCAACCAATCAGAGTAACCCTGGTACATTGTCGCCGCTGAAGCGACCTGCGCAAGTTGATCCAGAGTCGTGTGGGCAGATTGCAGTTGACGCGTTTGCCAATAAACATAGGTCATCGCGATCAACGTTACTGCTTGCAAAGGCGAATTCAGTTCGCAGGCAATCTGATACGCTTGTTTGTACGTTGCCAGTGCAAGATCGAATTGTCCGCGCATGGCATAGACACACGCCGCCAGATTGTGCAGGGCGCGAAAGCGCGAATGTTCGTAGCCAATTTGCCGACAGAGGTCCGTCGCGCCTAGAAAAAAAGATTCAGCGTCATCTAACGAGCCGGTCTCAAACGCACAATTGCCGAGGACAATCAACGCATCGGCGCGCGCACGCGACAAATCGCTGGCGTGCCGCAAAGCATCATCGGCAGAGGCGCGTGCGTCGGCATAGTTTCCCAACCGATAGTACACCTCGCCTGCGCGCACCAACGCGGCAGCGATGCCTTCGGTGTCGTCTTGGGCACGCGCGTGCTTCATCGCCATGTGCGCACGTTCAAGCGCAGCGCCCATTTCACCCGCGCGTTCAAGTGCGATACTTTGTTCGACGAGTTCCGAGACAATCGAAAGGGCATCCATCACCAGCAGATTGACAACAAAAAAACACCTGTCGTGGGCGCGTCAAAAGGCACGCACGGCAGGCGTTTTTTTCTCCAGACCTGAACCCGACAAATCAGACACAGTTGTCCTCACTGCTCACACGAGCCGTATTGCCTCCAACAAGTGGGGACGTTGATGGCGTGGCATTTCAAAATATAATACCGATTTGTGCGCCTGTCAACGTTCAATTGACACGTGACCTTATCGTGCTATAATGGCAACACTTGCGACATGGAGATTTCCTGTGCTGGCAAAAGATTTCTTGAAAAAACTTTCGGAAGCGCATGGCGTTTCGGGTTATGAACACGCGGTTCGCGAAATGGTCATCGCCGAGTTCAAACCGTACGCCGATGAAATCACCCTCACGCCGATGGGAAGCGTCATCGCGCTTAAACGCGGTGCAGGTTCTGCGCTCAAAACCGGCAAAGTCCTCATCGAAGGACACCTCGACGAGATCGGCTTGATGGTGACCGAGATTAAAGACGGTTTCCTGCGTTTTACGCAGGTCGGTGGTTTTGACGTGCGCGTGCTACTTGGACAAGAAGTGATTGTGCATGGCAAGCAACCGCTGCGCGGCATCATCGGCGCGCGTCCGCCGCATCTCCTCAGCGAGGCGGAACGCGAGAAGGTGATTCCGATGAGCGATTTGTGGATTGATGTGGGCTTGCCCGATGCGCGCGTGCGTGAACTGGTGCAGGTCGGCGATTTGATTACCTACGCGCGCGAAATGGTCGAACTAAAAAACAACGTGGTCGCGGGCAAAGCCTTTGACGATCGCGCGGCAGTGGTGTGCGTTGCCGAGGCGTTAAAAGCCCTCGCGACGATGAGACACACCTGGGACGTGTACGCCGTCGCGAATGTGCAGGAAGAAGTCGGTTTGAAAGGCGCGCAGACCTCCACCTTCCGTATCAATCCCGATGTGGCGATCGCGATTGATGTGAGCCATGCCGATCAACCCAACACCACCGAAATCAACGTCGTCCCCCTGGGTGGTGGGATGGGAATCGCGATGGGTCCCAATATTCATCCCCTCATTCACGAAAAATTGGTTGAGGTGGCGAAAAAGTACGAGATTCCATTCAAGGTGACGGCTTATACCGGCGCGACGGGTACCGATGCATGGGCGATGCAAGTGGTGCGCGAAGGTGTGCCGACCGGCTTGATTGACATTCCCCTGCGTTATATGCACACCTCCGTCGAAGCCCTTTGCCTCACCGATCTGGAACGCATTGGACGATTGCTCGCCCTCTTTTGCGCGTCTCTCGATGATGCGTTCCTGTCACAGTTGCGTGGCGTCAAGGACGAAGAACCAAAGACGAAGGACAAAGGAAAAGATGCTACTCGAAAAACTCTCCAACGCGCGCGGCGTCTCGGGAAACGAAGCCGAGGTGCGTGAGATTTTGATTCAAGCGATTCAAGACCACGTGACCGAGTATCGCGTGGACACGCTGGGGAATTTGATTGCTTATAAAAAAGCCAGCGGCACACGCGCGCGCAAAACGATTCGCGTGATGCTTGCCGCGCATATGGACGAAGTCGGTTTGATGATTGTGCATCACGAATCGAACGGACACTTGCGCTTTCGCAAAGTCGGCGGCATTGACGACCGCGTGCTCCTCAGCAAGACGGTGCTCATCGGCAAAGACAAAATCCCCGGGGTCATCGGCGCCAAACCGATTCACTTGCTCAAACCCAGCGAGCGCCAACAGGTCGTGGAAAGTGATTCCATGACGATTGACATCGGCGCCAAAAGCAAGGAAGAAGCCCAGGAGTTGGTCAAACTCGGCGATTATGCTACCTTCGCGACCACGTTCAGCCCCATCGGGAACGATTGCGTCAAGGGCAAAGCGTTCGATGATCGTGCCGGTTGTGCCGCGCTCGTTGAGATTCTCAAGCGCGATTATCCGTTCGATGTGTACGGCGTGTTCACCGCGCAGGAAGAAGTCGGCGCGCGCGGCGCGCGCGTTGCGGCATACGCCATCGAACCGACGTACGCGTTCGCGCTCGAAGGGACGGTGTGTGATGACTTGCCCAAGGAAAAGGACGAGTCGCCAGTCACGCGCGTGGGCGGTGGACCCGCCATCACGTTTGCAGACAACTCGCTGATTTCAGATCGGCGATTGGTGAACCTGCTTGTCGAGACGGCGCGGGAAAACAAGATTCCGTACCAATTCAAACAAGCCGTCGCCGGTGGTACGGATGCAGGACGCATCGCACTCATCAAAGAAGGCGTACCCTCCGTTGCGGTCTCGGTCCCCACGCGTTATATTCACTCGCCGGTCAGTTTGCTCAACAAACACGATCTGGAGTACTTGATTGCCCTGATGATCAAGGCATTGCCCAGGGTCGCTCGAATCTGAGGATTTTCGAGCAAGAATCGCAAATCGAAAATCCCCTGAGCATTTGTCTTTCGCGAGGTAAACAATGACAACGGATAAAAAAGTGGCTCACTTTCCAATGCTCGATACCAACCATCTGAATTTACATCCACTCAAAGCCCTGACCAGGCGCATTACCGAAGCGTATGGACCATCGGGGTATGAAAGCGCGGTGCGCGAGTTGATTCGCGATGAAATCAAAGACTATGCCGATGAGATTCGCGTGGACGCGCTCGGCAATCTGATTGCGCGCAAAAAGGGTAGCGGCGCGGCACCACGCAAAAAAGTGATGCTCGCCGCGCATATGGACGAAATCGGCGTCATCGTCACGCACATTGACGAAAAAGGTTTCGCGCGCTTTGCACCGATTGGCGGCGTCTTTCCGTTGACCCTCTTTGGGCAACGTTGTCGCTTTGCCAACGGCGTGATTGGTGTGTTTGGGCGCGAAACCAAAAACTCGACGACGAGCGAAATCACCCTGAACAAATTGTTCATTGACGTTGGCGCAACCAGCAAGGACGATGCGCCGATTCAAGTGGGCGATCCTGCCGGCTTCTGGCGCGATTTCGCCGACCTGGGCAATCGTCTGGTCTCCAAAGCGATGGACGATCGCATCGGTTGCGTCGTGTTGATTCAGGTGCTGCGCGAGTTGAAACAATCGCCGCACGATGTTTATTTCGTATTCACCGTGCAGGAAGAAGTCGGATTGCGCGGCGCCACCACGTCGGCGTACGGTGTGCAACCCGATCTCGCGATTGCGGTGGATGTGACCGGCACCGGCGACACCCCCGAGTCGAATCCGATGGCAGTGCAACTGGGCAAAGGTCCGGCGATCAAAGTGAAGGATTCGGGGATGCTGGCTCACCCCGCCGTGAAAAATCTACTTGCCGATACCGCGCGCGCCGAAAAAATTCCGTACCAATTCGAAGTGCTCACTGGCGGCACGACGGACGCAATGGCGATGCAAACGACGCGTGAAGGCGTACCGACCGGTTGTATCTCGATTCCAACGCGCTACATTCACACCCCTTCGGAGATGATTGATTTCGACGATTTGCAGAATGCCATCAAGTTGCTTGTGGCGGTGTTGAGCAAGCCGGTCAAGTTGGATTAGTCGTGTAGTCGCATAGTCTGGCAGTCGTGTAGTCTGGTAGCCGTGTAGTCGCATAGTCATACCGTCATTCAACCCACTGACGACTAATGGACTATTCGACTATCGGACTACCTGGCTATTCGACTATCGGACTATCCGACTATTCGACTAACAATCCCCCGATTTCCATCCACCTCCACGATCTCTCCCTCTCGAATCTCCGCGACGATGTTCGCGATGCCAGCGACCGCCGGCACACGATACTCGCGCGCCACGACCGCGCTGTGCGACAAAACCCCGCCGCGCTCAACGACGAGTCCGGCGAGGCGCGCAAACACCGGCGTCCACGCCGGGTCAGTAGCCGGCGCGATGAGCACGTCGCCGGGTTGCACGCGCGCGAGTTCGCCCGCCGTGTGCACGACGCGCGCCACACCTCTGCCCACTCCCGCGCTGATGGCGCGCCCGTGCCATTGTGAAAGAATGCGTTGCGGTGCATTCCACTGTGGCACATCGCCACACAAAAACGGTGGATACGCCGTCGCAGGCGATTGCGCGAACGCGCGCGCATACTCGCGCCATTCGACCTGGCGCGCGGCAATCGTGCGCGCGAGTTCTGCTGCGGGCAAACGTGCCTCGAAATACGCCACGAGTTCAGCGTGCGTCGCGTAGAAGATCGCGTCGCGCTCGGTGATGACGCCATCTGCAATCAGATGCTCCGCGAACATCAGATACAATCGCCGCGCGAGCGCGAGCGATTTTTGCCACGCGTAGCGTTGATTCTCGCGCAGTGCCAGATAGTGCCGCGCGAGGCATAGCACCCAGTTGAAGAGGACGCGTTTGGGGAAAGAGGAGAGATGAGAGAGGAGAGAGGGAAGAGGAAAGTCATTCGTCCTTCGTCTTTCGTCCTCCGTCCTTTGTTCTTCGTCGTCGGTCACTGGCAACAGCCGCGCGATTTGCTCCGGCGCTTCGGCAAACGTTGGCACGGCAATATCCACCGAGAAGGAACGATGTCCGTGTTCGGCTAGAAACGCCTCCCATTCGTCCTTCGTTCGTCCCTCGTCGTTCGTCAACGCGCGCAGCGCGGCATCCACCTCCAGCGTCTTGTTCGGCACATCCGCCACCAGGCGCGCGACAATTTCGTTCACCTGCTCGCGGTCAATCCACGCGGCAACGAGTCGCTTGAGCAAACCGAACGTCAACTCGGCATCTATCAAGCTCCAGCGATGAATGCGCAGAACGCCGCGATGCAATTGCATCACCTCGCGCAGCGCGTCGAAAATTTCGCGCGGTTCGGCGCGCGTCCACGCGTCCATCCACGCGCGCAGCGCGGCGATGCGCGCGTTATGCTCGCGCGTATAGCGCGTCCAGTGGCGATAGTTGTGGAGCGGCGAAACGTTGAACGGATCGGCGAGGAAGGCGCGGAGGAGCGAAAGCATCACGCGCGGCGCGTCGCGCCAGCGCGGGTACGGCGCGCGACGGCGGAGCGACACATCGCCGTTCGGAAAATAGCGGTAGGCGTCTTCGGGCAGCAAAAAATCGGGGAAAACCTTGTAAAAGATGTGGAACGCGCGCGCGTTGACGTACGGCAAGCCACGCCACAAACGCGTGAGCGGCATCGTCTCGGCGGCGGGATAACCCAGAAAGCGCAGCGGCTCGCGCAGCGCGAGTTCCTCGATGAACGGACTAATGTGCGACCAACCGAGTGGCGAAATCGGCGCGAGGATGCGTTCGTTGAGAAATCCACTCGTCCACAAAATTTCATCCGTTGTTCGTCGTTCATCCTTTGTCATTGGTCTGAATTATACGCCGCGCCCTGTGTTTGACAAACCCACCGCACCCATCTATAATGCAAATGAGCCAATTGCCCATTTGGCTCATTGGCACATTGGTTCATTGGCTCATTGGTCTGGGCGAGTAGCTCAGTTGGTAGAGCGCTTCCCTTACACGGAAGAAGTCACGGGTTCGAGCCCTGTCTCGCCCACCAGTATCCCCAAAGCGTCGTCAGACGGCTTGGGGTTTTTGTTTCCCCGCGTTGACACATTGCCCCGAACAGGTATAATCAACGCCAGCGCGGCGCGCGCGAAACTCAAACGCCCGCGCGGTGTTGAAACGATTGTAACGATGACTACCGCCAAACAAATTCGCCTCACGGCATACGCCAGTTGCGCGGGCTGAGCGTCCAAACTCGGCGCCGCCGAACTGGCGCAGGTGCTGCGCCCACTCAGCGATAAATTCCAGGTCAAAGATTTTCCCGCGCTCCTCGTCGGGCTGAATGCACCGGACGACGCTGCCGTGTATCGCGTCAACGACACGACCGCCATCATCCAGACCCTCGACTTTTTCCCGCCGGTCGTGGACGACGCGTATGCTTTTGGCGCGATCACCGCTGCCAACGCGATGAGCGATGTGTACGCGATGGGCGGCGAGGTCGTCTTCGCACTCAACCTCGCCGCGTGGCGTGACGATTTGCCGCTGGAACTCCTCAGCGAAATCTTTCGCGGCGGCGCGGACAAGGTCGCCGAAGCCGGCGCCGCGATTGCCGGCGGTCACACCATCACCGACAAAGAACCCAAGTACGGCTTGTCCGTCACCGGCATCATTCATCCCGATCACATCGCGACGAAAGATGGCGCGCGCGCCGGCGATCTGCTGGTGCTGACCAAACCCCTCGGTAGCGGCTTGATTACGACGGCTGCCAAGAACGGCGTCGCGTCCGACGCGCACCTGCAAAACGCTATCGAGTGGATGATGCAGCTCAATCGCGGCGCGGCGCAAGCGCTGCGCGAGGTCGGCATCCGCTGCGCCACCGACATCACCGGCTATGGCTTGCTGGGACACGCGTACGAAATCGCGCAGGCATCGCACGTCACGTTACAACTCCGCGCCGATGCGCTGCCGATTCTGGACGGCGCGCTCGAATACGCGCGCAAGCAGATGATTCCCGGCGGCGCGGGTCGTAACAAAATGTATCTCGATGGCAAAGTCGAATTTACGCGCGCGCTGGCGGATGACCTGCTCGAAATTTTTTTCGATCCGCAAACGTCAGGCGGCTTGCTCATCGCTGTATCGCCAACCCAATTCGATGCACTGGCGCGCGCGCTCACCTCGCGAAATGTGATGTTCTGGATTATCGGACAAGTAGCAGGGGTCGGAGAGAGAGCAGACATCAAACTCTCCGTTCTCTGATTTCTGACCTCTGCCTACTGATCTCCGGCACAAGGAGTGGCTCAATGTCGAACAACCAACGACGCGTCGTCGTCACAGGGCTGGGAGTGATTTCACCGATTGGCAATTCGATCGAGCAGTTCTGGCGCGAACTGCTGGCAGGTACCTGTGGCATTGATCGCATCACCCGATTCGATCCGTCGCGCTTTGCGGTGCACATCGCGGCGGAGGTCAAAGATTTCAACGTTGAAGATTATGCCGATTACATTGACCGCAAAGAAGCGCGGCGAATGGATTGGTTCATTCAGATTTCAGTTGCCGCCACGGTACAAGCCATCAAGCAAGCCGGTTTGAAAATTGATGACACGAATCGTGACTGGGTTGGTGTGCTCATCGGTTCAGGCATCGGTGGCTTGGTGACGATGCAAGAGGCTTTTCGCACCTTGTTTGAAAAAGGTCCGATGCGCGTCAGCCCGTTCACCGGACCGTATATGATTCCGAATATGGCGAGCGGACAGGTTGCCATCACCTTCGGCGCGATGGGACCCAACTTTACCGTTTCGTCCGCGTGCGCGACGGGCACCAACGCGATCGGTGAAGCGTACGAAATCATCAAGCGCGGTGATGCCGAGGTGATGATTACCGGCGGCGTTGAATCGCAATTGACCGAGTTTGGACTGGCGGCGTTTCATCGCACGACCGCGATGGCAACCTCGTTCAATAACGATCCCAAGCATGCCTCGCGTCCCTTCGATGCCAAACGCGATGGCTTTGTGTTTGGTGAAGGTTGTGGCGTGATCATCTTGGAGGAACTCGAGTACGCGCGTCGCCGCGGCGCCAAAATCATTTGCGAAGTCGCAGGCTATGCTGCGAACGATGATGCCTTCCACATCAGCGCGCCCTCCGAAGGAGGCATCGGTGCTGCCAAAGCGATGCGGCGCGCGCTGCAAAAAGCCGGCTTGTCACCGGACGATGTGGACTATATCAACGCTCACGGTACGTCCACGATGTTGAACGATGTGGCGGAGACGCAGGCTATCAAAACCGTCTTTGGCGAACGCGCGTATAAAATTCCCGTCAGTTCAACGAAATCAATGATTGGGCATTTGCTTGGTGCAGCAGGCGCAGTCGAAGCCATTGCCACGATCAAGACCATCGAGACCGGCTGGATTCACCCAACAATCAATTACGAGTATCCCGACCCCGCCTGCGATCTCGACTATGTGCCGAACAAAGCGCGTCAAGCCAACGTTCGCGTGGCAATGTCTAACTCGTTTGGTTTTGGCGGGCATAACGCGATTATCATTTTCAAAAAGTATGAGGCAGACAGATAGACAGGGAAACAAGTTTCCGCTTGTCTACCTGCCTACCTGAATCCTTGTCTATGGAACTCGAAACTCGCCTCGGTGTCACATTCAAAGACAAATCGTTGCTCACGCGCGCACTCACGCATCGTTCATACCTCAACGAAAATCCTGATGTGCCGTATCTGGACAACGAACGTCTGGAATTTCTGGGCGATGCGATTCTGGATTTCATCGCGGCGGAATACCTGTATCATCATTTTCCTGAGATGAGCGAGGGTGATTTGACTTCGATTCGTGCCGCGCTCGTCAAAGGCGATACACTCGCGCGCTTTGCGATCGATCTGGGATTGCCGCCCTTTTTGCTGATGTCGCGCGGCGAGGAGGCGGCGCGCGGACGCGAGCGCGTGCCACTCCTCGCCGGCGCGCTTGAAGCCCTCATTGGCGCGCTGTACCTCGATCAGGGACTCGACGCCGCGCGCACCTTCATCCTGCGCTTTTTGCCCGGCGAAGCGGAACGCGTCTACGCGTTGCGCCTCGACCGCGACGCAAAAAGCCGACTTCAGGAATTGACCCAGGGCAAACTGCAGGTCATGCCGCAGTATCGCGTTGTGGAAATGCGCGGACCCGACCACGCCAGAGATTTTACAGTCGCCGTCTTTATCAACGAGCGCGAGTACGGTCGTGGCACCGGGCGCAGCAAACAAATTGCCGAACAAGAAGCCGCGCGCGTCGCGCTGGAGAATTTGCAAGCCGAACTCTCACGCGAGGAGCACGCGGCGTTGATGGCGTTGAAAGGGCAGGTTGAATAGTTGGTTCGTTGAATCGTTGGTTCGTTGGTTCGTTGGTTTGTTGAATCGTTGGTTCGTTGGTTCGTTGAATCGTTGGTTCGTTAGTTCGTTGAACGATGTAACAATGCAACTATGCAACGATGTAACGATGCAACAATGCAACGACGCAACGATGTAACGATGTAACGATGCAACAATGCAACAATGCAACGACGCAACGATGTAACGATGTAACGATGTAACAATGCAACGATGTAATAACGCAACAATGAAACTACTCGTCACTGGTGGCAGCGGCTATATCGGCACGGGGGTTTTACGCCGCGTGCCGCGCGAATGGAACATCGCGGCAACGTATCTCGCGCATCCCATCGAACGCGCGGACGTTGCCGCGTTTTGTGTTGACGTGCGCGACGCGGATGCCGTCACGCGCCTGTTCGACACGTTCCGTCCCGATGTGATCATTCACACCGCCGCGCTCATGTCTGGCGATGCGATGATGGCGACGAACATCGAAGGCACACGCCATATCGCGCGCGCGGCGCGACAGGTTGACGCGCGGTTGATTCATTTATCGAGCGATGTGATCTTCGACGGCGAACACGCGCCGTACGACGAAGACGCCGCGCCCGCGCCCATCACGCCGTACGGCGAATCGAAAGCGCGCGCCGAGCAAGTGATTCGTGCGGAACATCCATCCGCGCTCATCGTCCGCACGTCATTGGTGTACGGATTCGATCCGATGGATCCGCGCACGCGGCAAACGCTCGCCGGCGAAATGCCGCGCCTCTTCACCGACGAGTATCGCTGTCCGATTTTCGTGGACGATCTTGCCGACGCGCTGCTCGAACTCGCTGTGTCATTGCGAGCCGCGCAGCGGCGAAGCAATCTCCACAGTACCCTGGGGATTGCTTCGTCGCATCGTTCGTCTCCGCTGCGCTCCGCTCACGATGCTCCTCGCAATGACAAGACGGGCAACGCGCGCTCAATCCTCAACATCGCCGGTGCACAGCGCGTCAGCCGCTATGAATTCGGTTTGAAACTTGCGCGCGCGTTTCGCATCGAACCGAAATTTGCACCCGCACTCAGCGCGTCGTCTCCCACGCCGCGTCCGCGCGATTGCACGCTCGATATTTCGCGCGCACAAAACATCTTGCGGACGCGCCTGCGCGGCGTGGATGAGGTACTCGCGCGCTGACTGTCCTACTGTCTCACTGTCCCACTGTCCACTACCCACTACCCACTATCCACTATCCCGCTGCTTCCGCGTCAACACGTCGCGTTCGGCAAGCAGGCGTGGTAAATTCAAAATCGTGAGTTTACCTTCCTCCAAGATCAACAGTTTGCGTTTTTGCCATTTGCTCAAGATTTGATTCAGCCACTCGCGGCGCACTCCCAACAACGTCGCGAGATCGGATTGCGATAGCCCCCAATCCAGGACGTATCTCCCCTCACCCTGCGCTTCCCCAAATTGCTCCACGTACAGCAACAGCACGCGTACCAAACGAATGGACGCGTCTCCTTGCGCCAGCGCTTCGGCGATCGCGGCGGTCCAACGCGTCTTGCGCGCGAGCATCCGCACGGTCGCCTCCGCCAATTCGGGCGCGGCGCGAAAATGCCGCAGCCACGCGTCCCACTGTCGTTTACTCAGCCCACTGTCATTTCGAGCGGAGCGAGAAATCTCGCAATGCTTGAACGAGATTTCTCGGTGCAAACAGCGCACCTCGAAATGACAACCTGAG
>Ga0209227_1002606_pt1 | contig 12753 bp, 19 predicted proteins | sample YNPBryantNP2012_FD_185815 | JGI IMG/M metagenome (GOLD analysis project Ga0209227, IMG submission 185815) | Anoxygenic and chlorotrophic microbial mat microbial communities from Yellowstone National Park, USA - YNP Bryant NP 2012 (SPAdes)... ...
TCACAGTTTTTCAGCAATTTCGGCTCGTTGAAGAGCACTGAAACCCTGGCGCTTGAGGAACCGCGCGTGCTCGCTGTACGTTTTCAGCAATTTCGGCTCGTTGAAGAGCACTGAAACGGCGTCGATCAGCGTTGCGCGGGCGACGGGCGGCACGTTTTCAGCAATTTCGGCTCGTTGAAGAGCACTGAAACAAATCGAGCCGTCCTCAGCCTCGAACACCAGATCGTTTTCAGCAATTTCGGCTCGTTGAAGAGCACTGAAACACGATGCGACTGCGATGATGATGAAGTTGGGGCTGGTTTTCAGCAATTTCGGCTCGTTGAAGAGCACTGAAACACGAGATTCGTCGGAGGGCTCGGGCCGATGGCCTGTTTTCAGCAATTTCGGCTCGTTGAAGAGCACTGAAACCCTGGACGGCGACATGGCCGGTCACCGCCTCGACGATTTTCAGCAATTTCGGCTCGTTGAAGAGCACTGAAACGGCGGGTTCACCCGAACCTCAAAATCGCGGGGACGGATTTTCAGCAATTTCGGCTCGTTGAAGAGCACTGAAACCGTCGGCGCAAGCGCGCGCTGGACGCCGAGCGCGGATTTTCAGCAATTTCGGCTCGTTGAAGAGCACTGAAACGCAGCAGAAGCGCGCTGAGGCGCTGGGCGTTCTCGACTTTTCAGCAATTTCGGCTCGTTGAAGAGCACTGAAACCGATGCTGCAACCTCATTTTGCCGCATACAACCAACTTTTCAGCAATTTCGGCTCGTTGAAGAGCACTGAAACTTTGGGCGCTCCGCGAGCCGCAGTGGGTCGTCAACTTTTCAGCAATTTCGGCTCGTTGAAGAGCACTGAAACCTACTACGACCTCGCAGATTTCGCAGCGTTCGCGCTTTTCAGCAATTTCGGCTCGTTGAAGAGCACTGAAACTGCTTTCGTCAGCGCGTCGCCTGCAACCGCCTGAAATTTTCAGCAATTTCGGCTCGTTGAAGAGCACTGAAACCCGACGCTGAGTTTCTTTCGCGTTATTGCGCGGCAGATTTTCAGCAATTTCGGCTCGTTGAAGAGCACTGAAACCGTTGATTGCGTCCAGTATCCGCCGCTGCCCGTCGTTTTCAGCAATTTCGGCTCGTTGAAGAGCACTGAAACATCTCTCGTACTACGCGCTGGTGGAACGCGCGTCGTTTTTTCAGCAATTTCGGCTCGTTGAAGAGCACTGAAACCGCGCCGCTGCCCGCTGCGTACACCGAGTTGGTGTTTTTCAGCAATTTCGGCTCGTTGAAGAGCACTGAAACGTATCACGGTTGACCAGCAGCACAACGCCCGCCTGCTTTTCAGCAATTTCGGCTCGTTGAAGAGCACTGAAACCTTGTTCCGTACAGCCCGATGTGCAGCGCGTCGCCGCTTTTCAGCAATTTCGGCTCGTTGAAGAGCACTGAAACGTTCGCTGTCTACACGAACTGGGCGGACGGTCTCATTTTCAGCAATTTCGGCTCGTTGAAGAGCACTGAAACCGGCTTGCGCGGCGGGTATGTGACTTCGCCGGAACTTTTTCAGCAATTTCGGCTCGTTGAAGAGCACTGAAACCTGCGCTGATGTTCCACCTCAAGCGCGGCGACTTCGGTTTTCAGCAATTTCGGCTCGTTGAAGAGCACTGAAACTGGCAAGGGTGGTTCATCGCCTGGCGCTGGATCGCGTTTTCAGCAATTTCGGCTCGTTGAAGAGCACTGAAACACCGAGTTCCGGCGCGATCTGCGCAAGGTAGCGGTATTTTTCAGCAATTTCGGCTCGTTGAAGAGCACTGAAACCTATGGCAGCCATCACCACTTGGGACGGGTATCGATTTTCAGCAATTTCGGCTCGTTGAAGAGCACTGAAACAGCGCCCGCGATGCACGCGCGCCTGCGGCATTCCGTAATTTTCAGCAATTTCGGCTCGTTGAAGAGCACTGAAACTCGCTCCGCCTCGTCTGCGAGTTCGTTCCAGCGAGTTTTCAGCAATTTCGGCTCGTTGAAGAGCACTGAAACGCGCCCGCCGTCACAACACCTCATAGAAATAAAAGATTTTCAGCAATTTCGGCTCGTTGAAGAGCACTGAAACTCGGAACAGGCGTTTCGATCGATGTTGAAGGATTCGTTTTCAGCAATTTCGGCTCGTTGAAGAGCACTGAAACCCAGCAGACCGCCGGTGCAGCGGATGCCGGCGTAGTTTTCAGCAATTTCGGCTCGTTGAAGAGCACTGAAACTGCGGCTCATCTGGCGCGAACAGAGCGCTGACGTCCTTTTCAGCAATTTCGGCTCGTTGAAGAGCACTGAAACTCCCGCAGCCGCTCGTCCCGTACAGCCCGATATGCATTTTCAGCAATTTCGGCTCGTTGAAGAGCACTGAAACCCAGCGCTTCGGCGCGCTTATGCTGCTGACGTTGGATTTTTCAGCAATTTCGGCTCGTTGAAGAGCACTGAAACGTGAGCGCATCGGAAGCGCGTGGGAAGAGCGGGACGTTTTCAGCAATTTCGGCTCGTTGAAGAGCACTGAAACATGCTCAGCAGCAACGAGCAGAAGATGCTCAGTATGTTTTCAGCAATTTCGGCTCGTTGAAGAGCACTGAAACTCGCTGCCGCGCGCGAGGGGTGGCGCGGCTGGTTGATTTTTCAGCAATTTCGGCTCGTTGAAGAGCACTGAAACGGCTTGCGCGCGGCGACGTGCAGTTGCTCAACGTCAGTTTTCAGCAATTTCGGCTCGTTGAAGAGCACTGAAACATGTCGTTCGTCGGCGCGCTTTTCAGTCGGATCGGCTTTTCAGCAATTTCGGCTCGTTGAAGAGCACTGAAACATTGCGTACAGCGAGCACCTGCCCGCAGTGGCCAGTTTTCAGCAATTTCGGCTCGTTGAAGAGCACTGAAACCTCTGCGTCGAACGCTATCAACGTTCCGCGCCTGGTTTTCAGCAATTTCGGCTCGTTGAAGAGCACTGAAACCCCAGCGCGACCAGCGCACTTGATGGACGACGATCCATTTTCAGCAATTTCGGCTCGTTGAAGAGCACTGAAACGGACGATCTCCCCGATCCGCTGCCGCCGCCGGTTGTTTTCAGCAATTTCGGCTCGTTGAAGAGCACTGAAACCGTCTCCGCGATCGCTTTGCTGCCGTACTCCCCGATTTTCAGCAATTTCGGCTCGTTGAAGAGCACTGAAACGGAGACCGCGTCGTCAAGCACCCGCACTTCGGTCTCGTTTTCAGCAATTTCGGCTCGTTGAAGAGCACTGAAACTTCTCCGCTGCAACCTCTTCCAAATTGCGGAACTCGTTTTCAGCAATTTCGGCTCGTTGAAGAGCACTGAAACGCGGCGTGCAGGTGATCGTCGAGGATGCGACCGGCGTTTTCAGCAATTTCGGCTCGTTGAAGAGCACTGAAACGCAGCAGCGACGCGCTGAGGCGCTGGGAGTGTTGGTTTTCAGCAATTTCGGCTCGTTGAAGAGCACTGAAACGGTCGCCGTTGTCGATCTGCGCGTCGGCGATCCAGCTTTTCAGCAATTTCGGCTCGTTGAAGAGCACTGAAACCCGCGCGGAAGGTTCAGAATGTTCGGCTTGCCGCACGTTTTCAGCAATTTCGGCTCGTTGAAGAGCACTGAAACTTCGCTGGCTGCGCGACCGGCGCGGGCGAGCGCGGAAGTTTTCAGCAATTTCGGCTCGTTGAAGAGCACTGAAACACGACGATCTGGTCGCTCGAATCTCGCCGTCAGTCGTTTTCAGCAATTTCGGCTCGTTGAAGAGCACTGAAACGGACGACCTCCCCGATCCGCTGCCGCCGCCGGTTGATTTTTCAGCAATTTCGGCTCGTTGAAGAGCACTGAAACTCACCGACTCGTATGGCGCGCTCCACGCCGAGCTGTTTTCAGCAATTTCGGCTCGTTGAAGAGCACTGAAACGCGTTGTTCGTTCGGAGGGAGGCGACGATGCAGTTGTTTTCAGCAATTTCGGCTCGTTGAAGAGCACTGAAACTTCGTAGCCGCCATCAACCCGCCGACGCAGCGGATGTTTTCAGCAATTTCGGCTCGTTGAAGAGCACTGAAACTGTCGGCGGTGATGCAGCAACTGACGCGCACCGCAGATTTTCAGCAATTTCGGCTCGTTGAAGAGCACTGAAACCGCGGCTGCGCGACGAGGTTGCGGCGGCGGTGAAGGTTTTCAGCAATTTCGGCTCGTTGAAGAGCACTGAAACTCGTCGCGCCGTGGCGCGCCGATGGGCGGGTGCGCATTTTTCAGCAATTTCGGCTCGTTGAAGAGCACTGAAACGCTGGCGCGTTGTGCGTTTGAATGCAATTTCAGCATTTTCAGCAATTTCGGCTCGTTGAAGAGCACTGAAACAGACTGCGCTTTCAGTATTGCGCAGTCTGTTTGAAGTTTTCAGCAATTTCGGCTCGTTGAAGAGCACTGAAACGTCGGCGGCGACGGGTAAACCTGCATTACGCTGTGCGTTTTCAGCAATTTCGGCTCGTTGAAGAGCACTGAAACACGCTGCTGCCGGTGCTTGTTGATAAGATCGCGGGGTTTTCAGCAATTTCGGCTCGTTGAAGAGCACTGAAACGCCAGATTGACCGCTGCCGCGCCGATCTGCCGAAGTTTTCAGCAATTTCGGCTCGTTGAAGAGCACTGAAACTATCACACAACCGACCGCTTGTCAAGCGAGTTTGGCGTTTTCAGCAATTTCGGCTCGTTGAAGAGCACTGAAACCAATTTGAAGATCGCCGGAACCGACACCGGGCGCTTTTTTTCAGCAATTTCGGCTCGTTGAAGAGCACTGAAACCTCGCGCGCTTCGGCGAGGGACGGGTAGGTCTCGTAGTTTTCAGCAATTTCGGCTCGTTGAAGAGCACTGAAACATCGACTACAACATTCTCGCCGACACCCGCATCCCTTTTCAGCAATTTCGGCTCGTTGAAGAGCACTGAAACGACGAACCCCGCGATCTTATCAACGAGCACCGGCAGTTTTCAGCAATTTCGGCTCGTTGAAGAGCACTGAAACGATGCATTCAGCGAAGTAACCGTTCCCAGAGTCAGCGTTTTCAGCAATTTCGGCTCGTTGAAGAGCACTGAAACCGCTGTACATCTCTAACTCGTTGAGCAGCCACTCCTTTTTCAGCAATTTCGGCTCGTTGAAGAGCACTGAAACTCGTCAGCAGACGGTCGCTGCTGCTGTCACAACACCTTTTCAGCAATTTCGGCTCGTTGAAGAGCACTGAAACATCACCTCATACGTGCGGGCAATCTGCGTCGTCATTTTTTCAGCAATTTCGGCTCGTTGAAGAGCACTGAAACACCAGAAAGCCGCCTCGGCGGCTTCCAGCGACGAAATTTTCAGCAATTTCGGCTCGTTGAAGAGCACTGAAACTCATCGCCGCGCGCAACAGCGCGACGTCGGCGGGATCGTTTTCAGCAATTTCGGCTCGTTGAAGAGCACTGAAACCTCCGCGCGCAGCGCTGCGAGGTGCTGCGCGACGCGCTTTTCAGCAATTTCGGCTCGTTGAAGAGCACTGAAACCTTCAAACAGACTGCGCAACACTGAAAGCGCAGTCTTTTTCAGCAATTTCGGCTCGTTGAAGAGCACTGAAACCGGTCCGACGCCCTCCATCCATCGACAACGAATCGTTTTCAGCAATTTCGGCTCGTTGAAGAGCACTGAAACATGCTGTGCAGCGCTGGGGACAAACGACTCCCGACATTTTCAGCAATTTCGGCTCGTTGAAGAGCACTGAAACTTCTTGAATAGTGAATGACTACGCTCATATGATACTTTTCAGCAATTTCGGCTCGTTGAAGAGCACTGAAACGCGCTACTCTTTTCCCTCATCGCCCACTGCGTCGAATATTTTCAGCAATTTCGGCTCGTTGAAGAGCACTGAAACTGCCGACTGCACCGCGCTCCACGCCTCCTGCGTCGACGTTTTCAGCAATTTCGGCTCGTTGAAGAGCACTGAAACGTATGAGTGGGATACGAGAGTAGACGGCGACCATCGCTTTTCAGCAATTTCGGCTCGTTGAAGAGCACTGAAACAACGTCGAGAGCAGCGCGCTTGTCGGCGGAGTGCGTTTTCAGCAATTTCGGCTCGTTGAAGAGCACTGAAACCGCTTGCGTTCCAGGCGACCAGCATCGTTCCGTTCGTTTTTCAGCAATTTCGGCTCGTTGAAGAGCACTGAAACTCCAACGCGACATATCGCTCATATTCTGCACCACCGTTTTCAGCAATTTCGGCTCGTTGAAGAGCACTGAAACAGCCGAGGCGTTGCGCTTTCGAACTGGTCGTATACTTTTCAGCAATTTCGGCTCGTTGAAGAGCACTGAAACTTGAAGCAGCCAGCGTCGATTACGCTTTCGTCCTGAATTTTCAGCAATTTCGGCTCGTTGAAGAGCACTGAAACGCCAGATTGTCTCCAGATTGCGCACCAGCCCCGCCTTTTCAGCAATTTCGGCTCGTTGAAGAGCACTGAAACTCCGGCGGGCGGCTACGGCGACGACGGGCAGCGGCGGATTTTCAGCAATTTCGGCTCGTTGAAGAGCACTGAAACTCCGTTGATGACGTATTCCCGATGCTTCCGCGCGCGTTTTCAGCAATTTCGGCTCGTTGAAGAGCACTGAAACAACCAAAAATCGCCGGAAATCGACGATTTTGAGGGGTTTTCAGCAATTTCGGCTCGTTGAAGAGCACTGAAACACCCGCCCGACGTCCGCAAATCCTTCCCCGCGCACGTTTTCAGCAATTTCGGCTCGTTGAAGAGCACTGAAACGCAGTATGCTCAGCATCTGCTGCTTGCTGCTGCGCATTTTCAGCAATTTCGGCTCGTTGAAGAGCACTGAAACTTGACCAGCTCCGTCATCGCATCCAGCGCTTGCTGCGCTTTTCAGCAATTTCGGCTCGTTGAAGAGCACTGAAACGGCGGGCTGAGCGGCGCAGCGGCGTTCACCGCGTCGTTTTCAGCAATTTCGGCTCGTTGAAGAGCACTGAAACGCGCACCCGCGCTGCCGGTGCGGCGTGCGGCTGGAGCGTTTTCAGCAATTTCGGCTCGTTGAAGAGCACTGAAACTCGACACATACCCGAACCCGTCGTGCTCGGTGTAATTTTCAGCAATTTCGGCTCGTTGAAGAGCACTGAAACAGAGTGTGATGGTAGCCATAGTGGTTGCCTCCTCATTTTTCAGCAATTTCGGCTCGTTGAAGAGCACTGAAACGTCTGCCAGCGGGTTATTTGATGACGCCTGCTCGCTTCTTTTCAGCAATTTCGGCTCGTTGAAGAGCACTGAAACACGCTCAGATCGACAACGGCGATCAGGTGGTGTACCTTTTCAGCAATTTCGGCTCGTTGAAGAGCACTGAAACACTAAAGAGCGCGCCGACGAACGACATCGGCTTCTGTTTTCAGCAATTTCGGCTCGTTGAAGAGCACTGAAACCGCGGCGGTGTGCTTGCGGTGGGGATACGTTCACGATTTTCAGCAATTTCGGCTCGTTGAAGAGCACTGAAACTGGGACGACGCTGTTTCGTCCCCGTCCCCGTTCCCGTTTTCAGCAATTTCGGCTCGTTGAAGAGCACTGAAACCGCTCGTCGTCGAGTACGAGGTCGGCGTCGACGTCGATTTTCAGCAATTTCGGCTCGTTGAAGAGCACTGAAACCTAGGGCGGGTCATCTCAACATCGTCGATTTTGACAGTTTTCAGCAATTTCGGCTCGTTGAAGAGCACTGAAACACGCGAAGATGACGCCGAACGCGATGATCCAGGCGATTTTTCAGCAATTTCGGCTCGTTGAAGAGCACTGAAACCGACAACGCGGCTCCGGAAACCGACGACAAGTGGATTTTCAGCAATTTCGGCTCGTTGAAGAGCACTGAAACTTGACGTTGATGCGCCGCAGATACGTCGCATCAGCCAGTTTTCAGCAATTTCGGCTCGTTGAAGAGCACTGAAACTACCAAATGCTGAAGGTTGCCATAGTGAGTGCCTCCTTTTCAGCAATTTCGGCTCGTTGAAGAGCACTGAAACGCCAGAACCGCGCCTGCGCATCTTCCAGCGATGCGTTTTCAGCAATTTCGGCTCGTTGAAGAGCACTGAAACAGACTGCGCTGTCGGTATTGCGCGGTCTGTTTGAAGTTTTCAGCAATTTCGGCTCGTTGAAGAGCACTGAAACCGCGGTTGACGGGAGGATCGTCGTCCACCAGGTTCGCTTTTCAGCAATTTCGGCTCGTTGAAGAGCACTGAAACACAGCCCCCGCGATCTTATCAACGAGCACAGGCAGCATTTTCAGCAATTTCGGCTCGTTGAAGAGCACTGAAACTCTTGACCGCCGCGCGTGTGAGTGGTATACTACCAGTTTTCAGCAATTTCGGCTCGTTGAAGAGCACTGAAACATCAAGGACGCGATGGCGGTAGAGAGTGCGGGTGAGTTTTCAGCAATTTCGGCTCGTTGAAGAGCACTGAAACGGACGTTGCGTAGTCGTTCGGAGAGCGCGGCGACGTATTTTCAGCAATTTCGGCTCGTTGAAGAGCACTGAAACGGCGCTGCTCTCGCTGTTCCGCGCCGGCGGCGACAACTTTTCAGCAATTTCGGCTCGTTGAAGAGCACTGAAACCTGAATGTTGCGGGGTTGCGGTTCTTCCAGTGTAAATTTTCAGCAATTTCGGCTCGTTGAAGAGCACTGAAACTGCGAGCAGCCTCTGAGCGGCTCATCGCCTTCGCAAATTTTCAGCAATTTCGGCTCGTTGAAGAGCACTGAAACGATCTGGTCAGCGCGACGCGGATCGCATCTGCGCGGTTTTCAGCAATTTCGGCTCGTTGAAGAGCACTGAAACGCGGGAGCCTCGCGCCCCGCTGCGTAGTGCAGCGCGTTTTCAGCAATTTCGGCTCGTTGAAGAGCACTGAAACCCGAACTGGACGCGGTTCTTCTGGCGGCGAAGCGGCATTTTCAGCAATTTCGGCTCGTTGAAGAGCACTGAAACTCATTGCTGTCTCCCCCCCGTAGCCAGTGGTGCACCTTTTCAGCAATTTCGGCTCGTTGAAGAGCACTGAAACTCCATCTATATCTTCTGTATGATCCCTCGCACCAGGTTTTCAGCAATTTCGGCTCGTTGAAGAGCACTGAAACTGAATCCCTGAACAAGACGCACGTTCGGGCTCTCGTTTTCAGCAATTTCGGCTCGTTGAAGAGCACTGAAACTATAACCCTGATTCATTCACAACAATCCCCATAGGTTTTCAGCAATTTCGGCTCGTTGAAGAGCACTGAAACAAGAGTGCGTTCCAGAGATAGTCAAGCGCGCTCAGTTTTCAGCAATTTCGGCTCGTTGAAGAGCACTGAAACTATGAGCGCCGCGTCGTAACGTTGTCGAATTCAATTTTCAGCAATTTCGGCTCGTTGAAGAGCACTGAAACCTGTTTCGCTATCCGAGCAAGCGAACGAAATCGGAGTGTTTTCAGCAATTTCGGCTCGTTGAAGAGCACTGAAACGTCAACGCCGAAGCGCGTGAGGTGCCCCACGCGCCCGTTTTCAGCAATTTCGGCTCGTTGAAGAGCACTGAAACTACGTTCGATGTGCAGTTTCTGCTGCACAATCTCGTTTTCAGCAATTTCGGCTCGTTGAAGAGCACTGAAACGCGCTGCAGGTGCGGGGTCAGACTGGTGCGAAAAGATTTTCAGCAATTTCGGCTCGTTGAAGAGCACTGAAACTCGGAACGCCCCCGCGCCGGATCGTCTCCAGCGCCTTTTCAGCAATTTCGGCTCGTTGAAGAGCACTGAAACACGGCGACGGCGCGGCGATCCCGCTGACGGAGATCGTTTTCAGCAATTTCGGCTCGTTGAAGAGCACTGAAACCGACGCGGCGCAGGTTGCGGCGACGGCTGCGCTGCTGCTTTTCAGCAATTTCGGCTCGTTGAAGAGCACTGAAACCGAAATCTCGCTTGCGTACACGCGATCCCGCGCCGCATTTTCAGCAATTTCGGCTCGTTGAAGAGCACTGAAACGCTTGCGGTTTTCACCGGTTGCGCGTGGTTGAGCCAGATTTTCAGCAATTTCGGCTCGTTGAAGAGCACTGAAACTATAGAGATACGCATCGCTTGAATTCGACAACGTTATTTTCAGCAATTTCGGCTCGTTGAAGAGCACTGAAACTTGATGTGAAACCCGATGCCCGGCGCGTCTTGCGCGTTTTCAGCAATTTCGGCTCGTTGAAGAGCACTGAAACGCGCCGAGACCGTCGCCATCACCGCAGCGACCGAGGTTTTCAGCAATTTCGGCTCGTTGAAGAGCACTGAAACGTGCGGCGTGCGGCTGGAGCGTGCTGATGCAGGTTATTTTCAGCAATTTCGGCTCGTTGAAGAGCACTGAAACGCGCGTCGAGGTCGGGGTCTTCAATCTCAAACTCGTTTTCAGCAATTTCGGCTCGTTGAAGAGCACTGAAACGCTACGGCTTCGAATTTGTAGAGTGCGCTCTCGAACGGTTTTCAGCAATTTCGGCTCGTTGAAGAGCACTGAAACCCAGCGTCACCCTACCACACAACCCGCCGTTTGTCAATTTTCAGCAATTTCGGCTCGTTGAAGAGCACTGAAACGGTGCCGCCGCTCCGCGCGCAGCGCCGCGAGGTGCTGTTTTCAGCAATTTCGGCTCGTTGAAGAGCACTGAAACCGCGTACTGGCGGTATACTGTCGGTGCGGCATTTTACATTTTCAGCAATTTCGGCTCGTTGAAGAGCACTGAAACACCTGCTCCAGCGCACTTGATGCACCACAACCAAGTTTTCAGCAATTTCGGCTCGTTGAAGAGCACTGAAACTCTCGCGCTTCGGTTGGCAAAACTCGCCTGAACGCTAATTTTCAGCAATTTCGGCTCGTTGAAGAGCACTGAAACATTTCCGGCGATTTTTGGTCAGGTTGAGGGATCGGTTTTCAGCAATTTCGGCTCGTTGAAGAGCACTGAAACGTGCGCCGGTAGCGCGATCCGGCAGGCGGCGACGGGTAGATTTTCAGCAATTTCGGCTCGTTGAAGAGCACTGAAACCGCGGTCGGCGCGCCGATGCTGTTCGACCAACTGGGTTTTCAGCAATTTCGGCTCGTTGAAGAGCACTGAAACGTTGCGTCAAATACGGCAGCAGCGCGCTGCCGACGTTTTCAGCAATTTCGGCTCGTTGAAGAGCACTGAAACTTGCTGCGACGCGCGACGGCGAGCGAATGCCGAGCTTTTCAGCAATTTCGGCTCGTTGAAGAGCACTGAAACTCGATGTCGATCGAAACGCCTGTTCCGACGGAGGGGGAGTTTTCAGCAATTTCGGCTCGTTGAAGAGCACTGAAACGTTCGTTGGAAACGACGCCGGAACGTCACGCCCCGGCTTTTCAGCAATTTCGGCTCGTTGAAGAGCACTGAAACTCCGACGACGGCGCGTAGCGCGGCAGTATCTGCCGTTTTCAGCAATTTCGGCTCGTTGAAGAGCACTGAAACGCTAACCGCCCGCACGTTCGCCGCCAGCAGCAACCTTTTCAGCAATTTCGGCTCGTTGAAGAGCACTGAAACAGAACGTTCGCGGCGTCGGGCAGGCGGCTGAGGCGCATTTTCAGCAATTTCGGCTCGTTGAAGAGCACTGAAACGCCAGACGCGCGCTTCGTCGGCGCGGTTGGACGCCGTTTTCAGCAATTTCGGCTCGTTGAAGAGCACTGAAACGTCAGCGGGTGAATGTACGTCAAAAACGACCGGCCGTAGTTTTCAGCAATTTCGGCTCGTTGAAGAGCACTGAAACTCATTCAGCTTTTCAGCAATTTCGGCTCGTTGAAGAGCACTGAAACTCCCCGCGAACGCCGCTCCACAACTCGATTTCTTCCTTTTCAGCAATTTCGGCTCGTTGAAGAGCACTGAAACTAGGCTTTGATGAGCAGCGTCGAAGCAACGTCCGGGTTTTCAGCAATTTCGGCTCGTTGAAGAGCACTGAAACGAAGCGTCGGCGCCTCGGCGATCTTCACCCACGCAAGTTTTCAGCAATTTCGGCTCGTTGAAGAGCACTGAAACTTCGCGCAACGCGCGCCGCCAGTCGCTGGCGCTGTTCGTTTTCAGCAATTTCGGCTCGTTGAAGAGCACTGAAACACGCGGCAAGCGAATGACCGGACAGACGCCGCATCGTTTCAGCAATTTCGGCTCGTTGAAGAGCACTGAAACCCGCCGTCGCCGCCGCGCGCGGCGCAGGCAACGCGAGTTTCAGCAATTTCGGCTCGTTGAAGAGCACTGAAACACGTCCTCGATGCGTTGGAGGACGGCGGCGCGCGAGTTTCAGCAATTTCGGCTCGTTGAAGAGCACTGAAACGCATACAGGTCGAACCCGGCGACGGCGAGGGTGAAGAGTTTCAGCAATTTCGGCTCGTTGAAGAGCACTGAAACATGCGGGCGACGGCGCGTCCGCGCCGGACGCAGTAGGTTTCAGCAATTTCGGCTCGTTGAAGAGCACTGAAACTGGATCACCGGCGGTATGACGCCGGATTACCGGCGGTTTCAGCAATTTCGGCTCGTTGAAGAGCACTGAAACCAGGGTGACAACGACCGCAGCGACGGCGCAGCGTATGGTTTCAGCAATTTCGGCTCGTTGAAGAGCACTGAAACTTTCGGAGCCGATAGCCGTGGATCACCGGCGGTATGGTTTCAGCAATTTCGGCTCGTTGAAGAGCACTGAAACTTTCGGAGCCGATAGCCGTGGATCACCGGCGGTATGGTTTCAGCAATTTCGGCTCGTTGAAAG
>Ga0209227_1002617_pt1 | contig 12722 bp, 7 predicted proteins | sample YNPBryantNP2012_FD_185815 | JGI IMG/M metagenome (GOLD analysis project Ga0209227, IMG submission 185815) | Anoxygenic and chlorotrophic microbial mat microbial communities from Yellowstone National Park, USA - YNP Bryant NP 2012 (SPAdes)... ...
AGCCCTGCTGCATCAGCTCGACGGCCCGCCTGCGCCGGTGCTCCAGTTGTTCCGGGCTTCCATGCGGTCTCATACCCCATATGTCGGCATCCGGAGCGGGATCACATTACTTTTACAGGACCCAATAACGCTCCGGGCTGGTGGGATTGCACGGGCTCGCTGACGATGAACGGCGGAGAGCTTACGGGCGGGCACGTCACGAACATGGGCGGACTCGACGTGAATGCCAACGCCGTCATCTCCTCCGACATCATCATGGGGGGCGCATCAAACTCGATCGACAACGGTACGCTAACGCTGACCGCCGGCTCGGTGCAGCCGGGTACGGCGATTTCCGGCAGCGGCGTCCTGCGTGTTGCCAGCGGGGGCAGTCATTACGCCCACGGGACGATCGGCACGGGTCTGACGATCGATGCGAACGGCCGGCTGATGCTATCCCACATGGAGACTCTCACCCTGTCGAAAGGCGCCACGAATTGCGGGCGGATCGTCCTGAGCGGCAGCACGTTGGCAGGTGGGACGATTCGGATCGGCTCGACGGGGAGCATCCGGGGCTATGGCCGCATCCAGACGCCGCTGACGTTCGACGGCAGCGCCTGCGGCACCGGCGGCGGACTGGCCCCGCTCGCGGCAGTCAATCAGACCCAGAGCGCTCCCGGATCGGGCGGGATCATCGCCGCCGACGAGCCCGGACGAGTGCTGGAACTGGCATCACCCATTGCCGGCATTGCCGAGCTTCGGGCTGAGACGGGCACGCTGCGGATGGGGACGGCGGCCATAGAGAGCCGACCCAAGCTCTCGATCCTGGACACAGGTAGTGCGGAATGCGTACCCGGGCTTCCCGTCATCGAGCTTGGCGACATCGCCAACCACGGGCTCCTGACGATTGCCGGGACCAACATCCGACTGACCCGCTACACGGGTGCAGGGGGCATCAACGTATCAGCCGCTTCCACAGTAGCCGTGGACGAGGACTTCCTCTCCTCGGCGACGGACGCGACCTGGTCATGGGAGCCGGGCGCGCATCTGGTAATGGCGGGAGGCCAAGGGGAGCCAAGTGGCCCCTCGGGCACCGGGGCGTGGGCCAGGCTGGAGGCGGCAGCGCGTGATGCCGGCGCCCAAGGCGACGCGGCGTTCAAGCTCGCCGAGCTGGCTCTCGCGGATGGGGCTCACGTGGCACTCGTGGACCTCTACGACAATGGCCACCGGCAGGGCCTTTCGGAAGCCCTGTACGTCGAGTCGCTGACGCTGGGCCAAGGCTCGGTCCTGAATCTCAACTCGCTGCACCTGTATGTGGGCAACCAGGGGCCGATCGGCCCCGGCCAGTACGGCGGCGGGCAGATCGTTGACCAGCCGGTGACTCCGCGAGCATCCGCGGACCTGGATGGTGACGGCGACGTGGACATGACCGACTTCCTGGGCTTTCAGGCGTGTTTCAACGGGCCGAACCAGGCGCCGGCCAAGGCAGGCTGCGCCAACACCGATTTCGACACCGATGGCGACGTGGACCTGATGGACTTCGGCACGTTCCAGGCGTGTTTCAACGGCCGGAACCGACCGCCGGCATGCCCATAAGCGAGATGGGGCGGTCTTGGAGAACCGTCGGTCCTTGGACACAAGGAAGACGCCAGCAAGCTGTGTAGCGCAGAGGCAATACGGAAAGAAGGTGAAGCATGGGTTCGCAGTCATGTCTGAACAGGATTGTATTTGTGGTTTGTGTTGTGGGCGCGGTGATGCTCGGCGGTGGCAGGGCAAGCGCCGCCCAGGTGAACCTGTTTTTTGACGTGGGCGACGGTGGGCGCGAGTTCACCCGCTCCGAACGCGAGGTGATCCAGGCCGCGGCGGCTTGGTGGGAGCGAACGCTGACGCAAAACGTCACCCGGAACGTCCTGATCAAGTGGCGGAACCTCGGCCCCTCGGCCGATCCGGCCGTGACGACCCGCCACGGTGCCCCTGAGTTTGAGATCGACTTCAACGCCGACCTCGTGTTCTTCGTCGATCCGACCCCCACCGTCAACGACGAATACTCGCTCACCGCCGGCAATCGCTACGCCCTCGAGACCATCGACACCGCGCCCGAGGCCGCAAACATCGACTTGTACACGATCGCCCTGCGTCACTTCGGTCACACGCTGGGCATCTTCACGACGTTCCCGCAATACGCGGCGGCGATTCAGATGCCGCCGGGTGCTACCGACGATGACGCCCCCACGCCGAATCCGCCGTACGTCAACACGGGCGCGGGCACAGTCTACCTGAAGGGCAACGGCGTCCTCGACCCGCCGGCCGACCCCGACGTCGCTGTCGAGTTGATCAGCACCTCTGATGTGAACCACCCGAACGACCTGATGAACCCAGTGCTCCCACCCGGCACACGGCGAACGATCACGGACCTGGATACAGGCGTCATCTCCGCGGCCATGGGCCGGGGCTTCAACCATCCCACAAACCCTCTGGCCGGCTCGGGCACGTGGCATACGGCGGGCATCTGGACCACCGGCCAGGTGCCGGACTTCAACGACTTGGCGTCCATTCCCGTCGGCGCAACCGTCACCGTCGCAGCCGAGGTCCCCGAACTCTGGGCCCTGAGCAACGCAGGCACGTTGGACATCACGTTCCCCGCGCCGACGAACCCGTCACGCCCGTCGTTCAACGTGATCGGCGGCGTGGTCAACGCGAACGAGGGCACGATCCGCCTGAGCTCGAACACGATCCTGAAGGTCAACGGCAACTGGTCCAGCACCGGCTCGGTCGAGCTGAAGAACGGCACGGTGACCAGCTTTGGGCTGGCCAACGCCGGCACGATCCTGGGCGAAGGCACGGTCGATTCGAGAGTGACCAACGCCGCCGGCGCCACGATCGCCGCCCAGGACATCGACAGCGGCACATCAAACAAGCTGCTCCTCAAGTACGGCATCGACGGCACGAACGAAGGCCAACTGACCACGGCCGCCAACACCACGTTGGCCTTCGGCGGCAACGCGACGACCGCACTTAATCTCTTCAGCAACGCCGGCACGCTGGAGGTGCAGCCGGGGGTCATCATCACCATCAACGGCGACGGCCCGCTTCCCGGCAGCTACAAGATCGACGGGACGATGGTGTTGAACAACGCCGTCGGCATGTCGCGGCTCGCGGGCGACCTCGGGGGTAGCGCCAGCGGCACAATCCGCCTCGCCTCCGGTCTGCTGAACATCGGCGGGATTACAGTCACCCCGCTGTTGGCGATGGACACCGGCACCACGACGACGCTGGCCGTGGGCGCTACCCTCAACTTGGCAGGCGGCGGCGACAACGACGGCACGATCCAGATGGCCGGCGGGGAAATCAAGGGTGCAACGATCCAGCAGCAGGAGGGCTCAATCGAAGGTTACGGGAAGGTGACGGCCTCCGTCAACGGAACGGGCGGCGCAGGCTGCGAGATCGTTGCTCAGTGGGGTGATATCACTTTCGCAAGCGGGACGGTGATCACGGGATGTCATCTGGTGAGTAATGATGGATCGAGATTCATAGTCAACAGCGGTAGTGTCACGTTTCTAAGTGTGATTACCGACGCCACACCTGTGCCGGCAATGTGCGTTCTCGATCCGTTGACTGGGGGTGGGAATGTGACCCTGTATGTATCCGGGACGGTGACGAACAATGGTTCGATTCGGTTGATGAACTCGGGAGCCGGCGGCGCTGCGTACGTGATGGCCACGACGGCGGCGACGATCGACGGGACGGGGGAGATTGTGTTTGATGGACCCAGTACGAGTGCGTTGTATGGCTACAACGCTCCCCTGACGATCGGGCCGCAACAGGTGGTCCATGGAAGTGGAAACGGCACGGCTTACCTCACCACGTGGGGCAGCTCGGGGCAGATCATCAACCAGGGTACGGTCCGTGCGGACGGTACGCGGGCAGAGCTATACACGTCCGGGAAGATTCGGAACGAGGGTTTGATGGTGGCGGACAGCAAGCGGCTCCGCTTTGCGACGGGAAGCGTGGAGAACGTCGGGACGATCGAGGCCCGCAACGGACAGACGGTTCGGTTGGATTCCGGTACGACCCTGAGTTCGTTCGGCACGTTCCAGACGGCGGCAGGCATTCTGGAATTCGGGGCGACGTATAACAACACGGGTTCGACATTCACGGCGGGGGCGATGACGGGCGATGTGCGATTGGTGGGGGCACAGATAACTGGCGGCACGATGGCCTGCGACAGTGGCAAGATGTTCCGGGTTTGGGAGTCGGCTAACACGCTGGTGGGGCCATTGACGATCGACCCGACCGGAGTATTTGTGCTCGATCCGTTGACTGGGGGTGGGAATGTGACCCTGTATGTATCCGGGACGGTGACGAACAATGGTTCGATTCGGTTGATGAACTCGGGAGCCGGCGGCGCTGCGTACGTGATGGCCACGACGGCGGCGACGATCGACGGGACGGGGGAGATTGTGTTTGATGGACCCAGTACGAGTGCGTTGTATGGCTACAACGCTCCCCTGACGATCGGGCCGCAACAGGTGGTCCATGGAAGTGGAAACGGCACGGCTTACCTCACCACGTGGGGCAGCTCGGGGCAGATCATCAACCAGGGTACGGTCCGTGCGGACGGTACGCGGGCAGAGCTATACACGTCCGGGAAGATTCGGAACGAGGGTTTGATGGTGGCGGACAGCAAGCGGCTCCGCTTTGCGACGGGAAGCGTGGAGAACGTCGGGACGATCGAGGCGAAACCTGCGCAGACGGTCGAGATCGCTTCGGGCGTCACGGTGATAAACTACGCGTCCGGTACGCTGACTGGCGGCACCTGGCGCATTGGCGCTGCCAGCACGATGCGGCTGATCAACGCGGGTATCACCACGAACGCGGCCGAGATCGTCCTGGACGGTGCCAACTCGAACCTCTATCGCGACACCGGGACGACCAGCGCCCTGAGCGGCTTCGCCACGAACGCCGCCGCGGGCAAGTTCACGATTACCAACGGCCGCAATCTGACCACACCGACCACGCCCGGTGCGTTCAGCAACGCCGGCGAGCTGACGTGCGGCAAGGGCAGCACGTTCACGGCCTCCGGCGACTATTCGCAGGCCGGCACGGGCACCCTTCACATCGAGATCGGCGGCACGGCTCCGGGTACCGACTTCGGCCAGCTCGCCGTCACAGGTCAGGCGACGCTCGACGGCACGCTCGACATCAAGCTTGTCAACGGCTTCGTGCCCGCGGTAGGCAATACGTTCGTCGTCCTGACATGCGCCTCGCGGTTTGGCGAGTTCGCCACCGCCACCGGCCTGGACATCGGCGGCGGCCTGCGGTTCGAGGTCGCGTACTCCGACACCGCCGTGACGCTGACAGTCGTCTACATCCCGCCCGACGCGGACGGCGACGGCGTGCCGGACGCCACCGACAACTGTCCGACCACGCCGAACACGGACCAGGCCAACGCCGACGGCGACAGCGCCGGCGACGCCTGCGATCTGTGCCCGAACACGCCTCCGGGGGGGCGAGTGGAAGCCAACGGCTGCGCGCCGGGCGACTTCGACCACGACGGCGACGTGGACGTGGCCGATTTCGCGACGTTCCAGGTATGTTTCAACGGTCCGAGCCGGCCCGCGCCGCCGGGCTGCGCTGCGGACGCCGATTTCGACGACGACGGCGACGTGGACGTCAACGACTTCGCGGTCTTCCAGACCTGTTTCAACGGTCCGGGCCGGCCGCCGGCATGCGACCGGTAAGCGTGGTCGGGGCGAGCCGTCCGGCCGCCGGTGTTGGAGCGCGAGTCCCCTCTGCCCCCCGCGAAAGGGGGGCAGAGGGGTTGTGTTCGCACGCGGTCCAGCCGAAGGGCGCGCGATCGGGAGCCATCGCGGCAGGGGTTCACAACGTTCGCCACCGGGGGAGTCTGGTTCGTGACCGGCGGATATACTTCGCGACTCGTGCGGCCTGCTGCCCTGTCGTTTCTCCTGGCTGGCCTGTCTCTGGGGCAGGTTCAGACTCGCGTCTACGTGGATGCCACGGCCGGTCCGGTGGGCAACACCGTACGCGCCTGCGACGGCGCCCCCCTGGCCTGGGTGGGCGGCTCGGGCGTGTACACGGACGGCCTCTGGAGCCTGCGTCCATTCGGCAACCAGGGTAGCTGCTTCGAGGCCAGCGGGGACTCCGGCATCGAGGACGCGCCACTTCTGCGGACGCGCCTCGGGGGCCTGATCCCCGGGGCCGAATACGAGATCAGCGTGCATTACTGGTCGCTGGTCGGGGCCGACTGGTCGTTGCGGGCCGGTCTGGACCCGGGCGAGCTGGTCCTGTATGACGCCGGCGGATCGGCCGGCTGCGGGCTGACGGGGCTCAATCTCGACCCCGGCGGGGCGGCCAACATTCACGACCGATTCGGCGGCCCCGCGTTCGCGAGCTACGGCGGCACCCAGGCCCTTCCCGATTCATGGGATCTCTGGAACGCTGTGACGAATGTCGATCTCCCGGCCAATACCATCTTGTGGGCAGACGGCTCGCCTGCGGTGGGCGTGAGCGTCAACGTGGGGCGACAGCACGGCGAGGGCGCGACTCAGGTTTACTGGGGCTACAGCGATCTGGTCAGCCGGACCGGATCGAGCTTCGAGGGCTTTCAGGCCGCCAGCCCCGTCCTCCAGACCTACGAACGGGAGAACACCTCGGCGACGACGATCCGCTTTCCGGCCATCGCGATCGAGAACCTCCCTCCGGGCCGGTATGACGTATATGTGGTCGCCGATAACACGTATCACACGGTCGCCGCCGGTGACAACCGCGCGTATCGCATCTACGCCGGCGTGGACGAGACGAGCAGCGGCTATACCACGTTTGCGGGCTTCGCCACCCAGATCATCGCGAACACGTACTGGGACGCCTGGCGGCCGGGCGCGAACTACGCCCGCTTCAGTCTGATCGTTGCGAATCCCGGCGAGGACATCGTGCTCGTCAGCGAGGAGACGGCCGGGCTGGACAACCACTCGCTGTTCAGCGCGATCCAGATTGTTCGCGTGCTCGATGGGACTTGCTGCGAGTTCAAACGGGTAATCGGCCGGGCGACCGCCGGTTCGCAAGGCGTGATCGACGTGTACGTGGACGACAAGCCCGCCACGGGTCCGGACGACCGGTCGTGGTACGACGGCATCTCGTACGAGCGGATCATCCCCGAGCCCCCGCCGCCGGTCATCCGTTTCAACGACAACGGCGGCTGGTGCTGGTTCCAGGACGAGCGGGCGATCCTGCACGATGGCAAGCTCCTGATCGGCTCGGCCGCCAATGTCGCGGGGACCGACGGCGCTGCCCGGTCCGGCAACATCGAGCTGACCACCTACGACAATCTCGCGGGCGGTCCGCCCGTCGTCAGCGTGCTCTCGCCGCACTTGCAGAACGACGACCATGACAATCCGGCGGTCCTCGTCCGGCCGGACGGGCGCTATCTGGCCGTCTACTCGAAACACGGCAGCGACAAGCTCGTCCGCTATCGGATTTCCGCGCCCGGCGACAGCACGACCTGGGGCCCGGAGCAGACGTACACGGCCCTGGCGGGCGTGACGTACGCGAACCTGTTCCGGCTGGCGGCCGAGGGCGGCGGCACGGGGCTGGTTTACAACTTCTACCGGGGGGAGGGGTTCGATCCGAATATCCTCGTGTCCGGCGACGATGGAACCTCATGGTCGTACCTGGCGAACCTGATCGCGAACGACGGCCGGCCTTACGTGAAGTGCGCTTCGAATGACGTGGATACGGTCCACTTCGCCTATACGGAGGGTCACCCGGCCGAATGGGCACCGGGCACGGGCATCTATCATGCGTACATGAAAGGTGGTGTGGTGTACCGCAGCGACGGCACGCCGATCCGCCCGGTGGAGGCTCTGCCCATGACGCCGCAGGAAGGGACGCAGGTCTATGCCGGGAGCCAGGCGGCCCGGGCGTGGATCAGCGATATCCACCTCGACGCTCTGGGCCGGCCGTATCTGGCCTTTTCCGACCGCCGCAGCGACGCGGATCACCGGTACCATTACGCCCGATGGGACGGCTCGACCTGGCATGAGCATGAGATCGCTTACGCCGGCCGGTGCCTCTATGCCGGCCAACAGGATTACACGGGGCTTGTGGCGCTCGACCCGTCCAACCCGGACGTGCTCTACATCTCGACGGACGCCGACCCGGTTACGGGGGCTCCGCTCATCAGCGGCGCGGACGGTCGGCGGCACTGGGAGATCTTCAAGGGCGTGACAGGCGACGGGGGGACGAGCTGGAGCTGGACGCCCGTCACGGCGGACTCGCGATACGACAACCTCCGTCCGATCATGCCCATCGGGCGCGGCCCGTACCGGGCCCTGCTCTGGCTGCGGGGTACGTACACGACCTACACGAACTACGATCTGGACATTGTGGGCCTGATCCTGATCGCGCCCGACTTCGACGGCGACGGCGACGTGGACGTGGCCGACTTCGCGACGTTCCAGGCGTGTTTCAACGGTCCGGGGCGGCCGGCGGGCCGCCCCGGGTGCGCCCCGGCGGACTTCGACCACGATAACGACGTGGACGTGAACGACTTCGCCGTCTTTCAGGCGTGTTTCAACGGCGCGGGCAACCCGGCCGCGTGCGCCGGTCCGTGAGAATCGTGGCTGGCGGACCGTTGGTCATGCGGGTCGCATGTGGTCCTTTCGCCAGCCGGGGTCTTTCCACCGCCCACCCGTGAAGTCCGGTATCTCGACCGAGCCTCCCCGGCGATCGATCGACTGCCGGGAGCAGTGGTACAGGACGCTCCACGAGGCGGCGTCATATACGTCGATCCACGGCTCACGATCCTGGCGGACCATCTCGACGAAGTCCCGCAGAACGAAGTAGTCGCCTCCGCCGTGGCCCACCCTCGATGCGGCCTCCCGATGGTTTCGCCAGTACGCGTGGTCGTACCGGTCGAGGTACGGCCCGACGGGCTCCCACTTCTCCGGTCCGCCTTCCAGGAAGATGCCCTCCCGCGAGTCGTACACGCCTCCGGTGCCCTGGATCAGATAGCTGATGAGCATCGGCCGGGGCGAGTTCACGTCGTAGTCGAGCCGGATCACCCGTCCCCGAGCCGTGTGAATCAGCGTTACCACGAATTCCCCGAGGGCCCAGTCGATCTTCGCCTGGGGGCTGTCCGGGCCGAACCGCCTCGCCGCATACTGCTTCAGAACGCGCGGGGCGGTCATCATGCTCGTGCAGTACTCCATCCGGTCCCCTTCGTGGAGGCCGAGCCACTTGCTCACCGGTCCGAGGGCATGGGTGGGATAGTCGCTCCCGTAATTCCGGGCCGCCCAATCGCCCCACCAGTCGAGCGAACCGTCCGGCTTGAAGAGCATGAACCGGCAGTCGTGGACATAGCCGCATTCGGCGTAGTACGGCTCGCCGAACAGGCCGGCCCGGACCATGTTCCACACCGCCAGGTTCGCCCGCATGTAGGCGTAGTTCTCGAGCAGCATGTAATGTCGGCCGGTGGACTCCTTCGTCCGGACCAGTTCCCACAGCTCGTCGAGATCGAAACCCGCCGGAACCTCCGTGGCCACGTGCTTGCCCGCCCTCATCGCCTGGATGGCCATGCGGCAGTGCCACTTCGTCGGGGTGGCGACGACCACGGCATCCAGATCACCGCGATCGAGCATGGCCGCGTAATCCCGCGGCGGCCGGCCGTACAGCTCCGGCGTCGGTCCGCGCTTGCAGATGATCTGCGCCGCCTGGCGGAGGTTCGCGTCGTCCAGATCGCAGATCGCCCGGACCTCTACTCCGGGAATCCCGACCAGGATCTCCAGCAAAGCCCTTCCCCGGTTTCCGGTACCCACGAGGCCCAGCCGAATCGGTCGGGCGCCGGGCTCCTCGGCCGGACTGCGGCGAGGGCACAGCCCCCAGGTCGCCAACAATCCGGCACCCGCACGCGCAAGCAGTTCCCTGCGGTTCATCTGCAATCCTATCCTTGTACCTTCCAGTGGTAGGCCCATTCGTCATACGCCCGCTGCAACCGCACCGGTTCCCACAGACCGTCGTGCGGCACCACGCGGTAGCGGAATGCCAGCGACCCGCCCGACGGCAGCCGCAGTGGCTCGAAGAACAGAAACGCCGCGTTGAAGTAGTGCCCCGGGCCGGAGGCTCCGTACCACGGGACCGGATGCCGCGGGTTGGTCGGGTGGTCGAATATCGCGATGCCCCCCTTGAGGTTGCGGCCGCCGTCGAAGTCGCCCGAGAGGTCACACCAGCGAGCCGGTATGCCCAGCGGCCGGTCCATCGCCCGGCCGTCCGGGAACAGCAGGCGGGTGTTCATCCAGTTCCGGTTCCCGCGGATCGTCAGGCCGCTGTAGCCGCCCCAGCGGTCGTAGGGACGGCGGTCCAGCACCAGGTCGGTCGCCGCCGTAAGAACCGCCTGATAATCCAGGGCGTACGCGTCCTCGGCGAGCCGGCGGAAGGTCACCTCGCGGTCCTCCCGAATCACGACCGTCCGGCCGTCAGGGCGAAGCCACTCGATACGGGTACTCAGTCGGACCGCCCCGTCGGGCTCGTGGGATACAGCCGGGGGTGCGAGGGTCCTCTGCGTGCCGCAGGCCTCGTTTTCCTCCCAGTAGTTCTCGCCGTTGATGTACTTGATCGCGAACCACAGGCCCCGGTGCCAGATGTGGTCGTACGGTTCGAAGAGGGTGATGCAGCATCCGGCCGGCGTGCAGACCGGATGGAAATACGGCTTGGGCCTCCCGGCGTACACGTACTTCCAGAGCACCGTTTCCCGGTCCGGGTCGCCAAGCTCGACGAACTGACCGATCGCGTGCGTGAGAATCATGGCCGACATTATACGACCTCCGGGGCAAGTTGCCGCCGCACTATCGCCGGCGGTACTGCGCCACGTCCTCAGATTTGTCGGGCCGCTTTTTTTATCGTATGTCCTTCGTGGTGCTGTTGACTGGCGCGGACGCAACCGGACGCCTCCGGGATGCGTTCCGCCTTGTGGGTCGGCGGGTGCGCGGTGGAGCGCGTCTTGCCGGCGGGAGGGCAGGCGATGCGTGTGTGTGCTTGCGAGTTGTGGCCCGGATGGGGCCGACCGGGTGGGGTGGCTGTCCTGATCGTCGCGCTGGCGGGTCTGTGGAGCGGCGCGGCGTCGGGTCAGAACATCGTTCGCGTGGAGGAGGATTGGGGCATCGCGTTGAACGAGCCGGAGAACGCGGTCGATTCGCCTCAGTTCCATACGACGATCTCGCCCGTGGGAAGCTTGGACTTATGGTACTTCCAGGTTACCTGGAACTACCGCGAGGACCCGGAGTTTGAGGCCGGCGGGCTTCAGCTTCAGGCCTGGGACGGCGACACGATGGTTCAGGCTCGGACGTGTCGCACCGAACCCCTGAGTACCTACGCCGAACTGATCTTCTGGACGCAGTCGATGGAGCTGACCGGGGGCACGCTACATTTCCGGATCGCCAACGGCTATTCGACGACCTGGGGCGCTTTCGGGCCGGTGCAGATCTCCACGACCGCCGGACTGGAGTCGCTGAATGAATACGATACGGACCTCTCCGTGGAGAACTCGTGCATCACGTATGGGTCGAATCGCGTCAATGCGCTCGTGCTGTTCCAGGTGCGCAAGTACGACGCGAGCGGTGCGCTGGTGTCGATCGACGCCCGGCCGCGCGTGGTCTATGTGCTTTACGACTACAGCGGCGAGTGACGTTCGACAGCCACGAACGAAGGGAGGGAACCGTGCGGTATCACGCGGCGCATAGGTCTCGGCGCGGCTCCGTCGCGACCGTGGTGGCGGTGAGCCTGACCGTCATGATGGGGTTCGTCGCGCTGGCCGTCGACGTCGGCCTGCTCTACGCGGTGGATGACGAGTTGCAGCGAGCCGCGGACGCCGCCGCCTTGGCCGGTGCCGAGCAGCTTTTGGACGAGGACCGCCTCAAAGGCAGCCCGGACCTTACGGCGGAGATGGCCGCCGCGCGCCTGGCGGCATCGGCCATCGCGCTGAGGAACAAGGTCTACGGCGCGCAGCCGGTTGTGGACCCGGCCGGGGACGTTACGATCGGATACCTGGCGGACCCGAACAACCTTGCCGAGCCCATCTCCTTCGCAGACCCGAACGCGTTCAACACGGTCCAGGTATGCGTGCGGCGCGATTCGGTCCGCAACGGCCCAGTCGATCTCTGGTTCGCGCGGATTCTGGGCATCGAGCGTTCCGATCTGGTCGCCCGGGCGACCGCAACGTTCAAGGAGGGGGTGATCGGCTTCCGTGTCACGCGCCAGACGGGTAACGCCGAACTGGTTCCGCTCGCGCTGCATGTGGACGCGTGGACGGGACTCCTCAACCGCACGCGGACCACCAGGGACAACTATGAGTACAACGCCGCCACCGGAACCGTCGGAAGCGGCTCGGACGGGGTATTCGAGCTGAATATCTATCCCGGCAGCGGCAGCACTCAGCTTCCGCCGGGGAACTTCGGCACGGTGGATATCGGGAACCCCAACAACAGCACGGCCGACATCTCGCGGCAGATCCGTTATGGCGTGAGCCAGGAGGACCTGGCGTACTTCGGCGGCGAACTGAAGCTGGGTCCCGACGGGACCCTCCTGCTCAACGGCGACACCGGGCTATTGGGTCCTGTAAAAGTAATGTGATCCCGCTCCGGATGCCGACATATGGGGTATGAGACCGCATGGAAGCCCGGAACAACTGGAGCACCGGCGCAGGCGGGCCGTCGAGCTGATGCAGCAGGGCT
>Ga0209227_1002623_pt1 | contig 12692 bp, 6 predicted proteins | sample YNPBryantNP2012_FD_185815 | JGI IMG/M metagenome (GOLD analysis project Ga0209227, IMG submission 185815) | Anoxygenic and chlorotrophic microbial mat microbial communities from Yellowstone National Park, USA - YNP Bryant NP 2012 (SPAdes)... ...
ACGATTTGTGGCGCGCTGTGATACTGCGTTGGGTCGCAGAGATGTCTGAACAGAGGATTCCCTGCCAAAGCTGGATGGAGACCGTTGCCTGGATGAAGGATCAACCGGAAGACGCAGCGCTTCTGATGCAGCAGCCGCGAAACTGGCGTGGCTTGATCGTGTTCGATGCACTCGATCGCACCAGTAACGACTGGAATCGGATGGATGTCATCGTACGTGGGCTGCTGCGCGCGATACTGTGGCTCAAGTCTTTCCGAGGACTCTACGGCAAGGTATTTCTGCGCGAAGACCAGGCGAAACGTACGGTATTCAACTTTCCCGATGCCTCGAAACTGATGGCGACTAAGGCCGAGTTGACCTGGGCCAGGCACGATCTGCACGGGTTGCTATGGCAGCGCCTGATCAATGCCCCTAACGAGCATGGAGAAATCATGCGCAAGATTTGTGCCCACGAGCAGCGTGAAGGCATTTGGCGAGTCGCTGCTGAAATGACCCGTGATTCCGAAGCGCAGCGCAAGGCTTTCGAGCGGTTGGCTGGTCCTTGGATGGGGCGTGATAAGCGCCGTGGTGTTCCTTACACCTGGTCGGTCGGACATCTGGCAGATGCCCGCGGCCAGACTTCCCCACGCTCGTTTCTTGCGGCTATTCGTCAGGCAGCGGAGGATTCAAGTGAGCGGTATCCTGATCACGACTATGCACTACATTACGAGAGCATCAAACGTGGTATTCAGAAGGCCTCAGAAATCAGGGTACAGGAAGTGGCGGAGGATTATCCTTGGATTAAGGACGTTCTCTCTGTTTTGAAGGGAATGAATGTGCCATGCGCTTACGAGGATATCGTGCAGCGTTGGCAGCAGCAATTTCCAGACGGACCCCAGGGTATACATTCAGAGCGGCTTCCGGCGCAACATGCCATTCAAGGCTGGGATGGGATTCGTGAGGACTTGATGCAGCTTGGACTGATCGAAGTTAAGAAAGATGGGCGCATCGATATGCCCGATCTTTACCGCGTGGGTTTCGGCTTGGGCCGCAAAGGCGGCGTGAAGCCCAGGAATTGAGGCGGGATGGCCATTCGCCGCTTCTCCTCACGCACCCACCGGCTCGATGTCAGCTTCCTGATGCAGCATCTGGTCGGTGCCAGGAGCTACAAGCGCATTGCCGGCTACTTCACCAGCTCGCTGTTCGAGGTGGCCGGCGAGGTGCTGGAAGAGATTCCGGAAGTCAAGATCGTCTGCAATGTGGACATTCACCCGGACGACCTGAAGGTGGCACAGTTGCGCGAAAGCAAGATGCTGGGCCGTTGGAACGAGCGCGGGCTAGAGGCCGAGGCGCTCTTAAACCGCGAACGCTACCGGCGTCTGGATGCCTTTCTCCAGAAGCATGGGCAGGCGGTGCGGGTCGCACCCGACGACATCTGTGGCTTCGTCCACGGCAAGGCCGGAGTGATCACGCTTGCCGATGGCCGCAGACTGGCTTTCATCGGGTCGATGAACGAGACAAGAAGCGGCTGGCAGCGCCACTACGAAATCCTGTGGGAGGATGAGTCACCAGAGGGTGTTGCGTGGCTCGAGGAGGAGTTCGAATTCCTATGGAACGCCGCCAAGCCGCTGCCCCAGGCGGTCATTCGCGAGGTGCATCGCCGTGGCTATCGCCGCGAGGTGGTCTTCGATGAGATCGATGAGGACGAGAACCTTGCTCCCGCCGTCCTGATCGAGTCGCCGCTCTACCGCGAAGGGCAGCAACTTCAGCCTTGGCAGCAAGGGTTTTTGACCGAGTGTTTGCGCCACTACCGACTCTACGGCGTGGTGCGGCTGTTGCTCGCCGACGAGGTTGGCCTGGGCAAGACGCTGTCGCTCGCCACCGCTGCGCTGACGCTGTGCCTGCTGTCGGATAAGGAAAACGGTCCGCGCCGTCCGGTGGTGATCTTCGCTCCCGCCACTCTGACTGAGCAATGGCAGACCGAGATGCTGGACAAGCTGGGCATCCCGACCGCCCGGTGGGATACCGTGCGCAAGGTGTGGCTGGACGCGGAGGAGCGCGCCATTTCTCCGGCGGGCCGCGAGCAGGTGGCATGTTGTCCGCTGCGCATCGGCATCATCTCCACTGGCCTCATGATGCGCGATTCATCGGAGAAGCAGCATCTCCTGGGCTTGCGATTTGGCGTGGTCATTCTGGACGAGGCGCACAAGGCGCGCACGCGCCAAGGCTTTGGCAAGGAAGCCGGAACGCCGAACGAACTGCTGGCGTTCATGCGCGAGATCGCCGCCCGGGCCGATCACGTGCTGCTGGGAACGGCCACGCCGATTCAGACCAACCCTGTCGATCTGTGGGATCTGCTGGGCATCCTGCATCAGGGCTCGGGACGCTTCGTGCTGGGTCATGACCTTGCGCCATGGCACCGGCCAGAAGACGTGCTCGACATCCTGGCAGGCCGCGTTCAGGTGGAATCGCTGACCCATGCGTGGGAACTGTTGCGGTCGCCACTTCCGCGCATGGAATCAACCAGTGAGCCTCGCGCCCGACGTTTGTTCTCCGCTATTCGGCAAGACTTGGGATTGCAAAGCGGGGAGTGGCAAACCAATCGTTCGCTGGCCGATCTGACGGAAGAAACACGGGAGATTCTGGAGGAGGAACTGGAGCGTCGCATTGCCGGGGCCACTTTCTTTCAGCGCGAAAACCCTCTGGTACGCCATGTGGTACTGCGTAAGCGCCAGCAGCTCGAAGAAACGAAGGACAAGGATGGCAGACCCTTGCTGACCCCCGTAGGTGTGGATGTTCATCCCGACCGCGACAAGGTCATGGAGCAGCGCGGCTTCGATGCCTTGTTTGAAGGCAAGGCATTGCGCACCTCGGAGGACTTCCGCCAGGCTTATTGCGAGGCCCGCGCTTTTGGCAAGGCGCTGGCCAAACGCGGCAGGGGCAGCGGCTTCATGAAGAACCTGCTGGAACAGCGCATCTGTTCCAGCATTCAGGCAGGACTTGCAACAGCTCAAAGGCTTTTGCAAGGAGATGCCTTACATGAGGAAGGGGACGAGTTCGAGACAGACCTGAAAGTCGAAACGGACGAAGAACGCAAGATTCTTGAGCATCTGATCGACCGTCTCCAGCGGCTAAGTAGCGATCCCAAGATGGAGGCCGTGATCCACTTTCTTGACAAGGAGAAGTGGCTGAATCTTGGCGTGATCATCTTCAGCCAGTACTACGACACCGCCAAATGGCTTGCAGATGAACTTGCCGCACGATATTCCGAGGAGGCCATAGGCCTCTATGCGGGTGCAGGACGCAGCCGCCTCTACCAACGAAGTGACAGCGTTGCTGTGGAGCGTGAGACCCTAAAGCGCATGGTCGCCGAGCACCAGATTCGAATCATGGTGGCGACGGATGCTGCATGTGAGGGTCTCAATCTACAGACGCTCGGCACTTTGATCAATGTGGACCTACCGTGGAATCCGACGCGATTGGAACAGCGCCTTGGCAGAATCAAGCGCTTTGGCCAAAGGCGAGAAACCGTTGACATGCTCAACCTGGTCTTTGAACAGACGGTTGATGAGAAGATATACCAAAGGCTGTCCGAGCGTATGCGTAACCGCTATGACTTATTTGGGTCCCTGCCTGATACTATCAAAGACGAGTGGATTGAGGACATCGAGTCCCTTGGAGAAAAACTGGATGAATATATCAACGCCCAGAAAAGGGCGACTGGCTTTGATCTACGCTACACGGCAACCATGAGTCCCCAGGATAGAGAGTGGCGGGACTGCACAGAGGTTTTGTCACGACGGGATGTGGTGCAGTTAATGACCACCCCCTGGAACTGACCTTCTCCTGTTCTTCTTGGGCCTTTCGTGCTATCATATTCAGCATGTCGATGAGCCATGCCGCAGACGGACACCTCCATCCGTATATTCAGGGGTCATTAGAAGAGATATTTCAGGAACAGGATCGCTACGCCATGCGCGTTCGCTGGAATGGACGGTTGTTTCAAGTGAGCGCGGCTCAAGTCTTTGCCCCCTCTCTTTGAACAGGCTCTATCTATATCGCAAACAAAAACTAAAAAAAATCAGCAAGATATTTACGGAACGCTATCTCATTGACAACAAGGTTGGTTTGAAGGGCAAGATCGATGCGGTGGTGGAATACGAGGACGGCAGTCTTCAGGCCCTGGAACTCAAGACAGGTAAGGGCTGGGGCGCCTTTGCAAAGAGGGGGCATGCCTTTCAGGCCCAGGCCTATTCCCTGATGCTCCAGATGAAGTTTCCGGAAAAGCGGATACTGGCGCCTGTGATCATATACTCAGGCGAGGATAAAAAGGCCGAATTTCTTACACGCAGGGTAGCCATGTCCTATGCAGACACGGTCAATCTGATGAACATGCGAAACGAGCTCATAGCAGCAGACCTGACCGGCAGGCTCGATTTCCAAAGGGATGAAAGGCGCTGCGCCAGGTGTTCGAATCGCTTTGAATGTGAATTTCTGGCGGAGTTGTGCCACGGTGAGGGCGTGGATGCAAAGGTGTTCAATGTCTATGTGAAGGCCATGCTGGAGGAATACAGCCTCATAAAGCGGACCCAGGGCCGTTATTTCGCCATGAATGCCCAGGAGCGCATGAAGCAGGGCCGGTGCCTTCAGGTCTTTGCCAGTGAAAAAGGCGATGATACCAGTGAATTGATCCTTTTTTGCGAGAACAATTCTGAACTCAGAGAGGGCGACAGGTGTCTGCTGAGCGATGCTGAGGGGCCATTGGGGCCTCATTGTGTGGAGTGTGTGCTTTCGCATGTGGAGCATGACAGGGTGGGGGTGACGCTTGCACAGCCCGTAACCGAACTCTGGTTCAGGCCGGAATATTTAGACATACACTCGTCGGAGACCCTTTTCGAGGTGAATTTTGCTGGATTCATCGAGCTGTTCAGGAATGCCGGGCTCAGGGACCTGCTGAAACTGTTGCACCAGACCCATGCTGCCGGCCCATGCCAGCCGGCCTTTAGTGGTGTATCGCATGTGCCCGATGCCTGCTGCGGTGAGGTGTCCTGCGCCGAGGACGACCTGTCGGCCTCTCAGCGTCAGGTCATTCAAAGGTCGCTTGAAGACGAAAGGCATCTGCTGGTACAGGGGCCTCCAGGCACCAGAAAGACATACACCATAGCCTGCCTGATTCATGCCCTTATATTTTGCCCCAAATCACCTTGGTCAATAACCCGATAAGGGCTGGAAAGGCCAAAGACGCCAGAATGCGCGTCACGGCCAGTTTCCAGCCCAAAAGCGGCACCTCATAGACTAGAAAACGATTGATGCCCATGAGCGCCCAGGCAGAAAGGTATGTCACCACAGGGGCAACCGCTGCCCCCTGTTGCAGCAGGGCATTGACGATGGGAAACTGAACGAACGGCCCGCCTGGAGTGAGCATGCCGCCTACCGTGGCGATCAAAAGCCCCTTAAGCCCTGACTCCTCGCCCAGCAGGCGGGTCAAAAGCTCGGTGGGCATTATCACGGTGATCATGCCAGCTATCCAGAAGCCAAAAACAAGGGCGGGCACTATGCCCATAAGCATGCCAAAACCGGTCTTGAGCCCTGTAAAGACCAGACCTGGGTCCTTTCTATAGACCAGCAGGGTCAAACCCACGGCTATGAAAGCCATGATCCAAAGGGTGCTTTTCATGATTTCACCTCACACCGCCTTACAAAGGGTCTTTGCATAGCCACAATAACCGCAGTAATCAGAATCTGAGGTGTCCGCCAGAAAGGGGATCTCCTCATTTAAAAGCTCCTCCAATATGGCAGAGAGGGCAGGCAAGAATCGGTTCATTAGGCTATGAGGTGAGGGCTCGTCGCTCAAAAGCGGTAGAACGATATTCTTCTCTTGAGTCTGAGTGTTTAAACCTTTTAGACGATAGTAAGCTGCATTCATTTCATTCTCCTCATTGGTATGACACAACCATAAATAGATGGGTAATTGTAGAGAGCTTATGGTATTTTTTATAGTTTCACGACTATAATCAATGAGTTTTTCCAACATAAACCTGTGTTTCACATCACCTGTCTTGTAATCAATAATCCATTTTTTACCTGTTAAATCTGTATGTATGCGATCTACTCTACCTGCGATACTGACATCGCATTTTATATTCGATAATGTAAGAATTCTTTGCATCTTTTGTTCCAATTTATCTATTATAACACCTTGATTATATTTCTCTTCAAATTCTAAAAATAAATTTAGGCGATGCAATAAAATTTCCTTAAGCAACTTTATCGACACACTTTCTCTTTTCCGAAAGTATTTTTCTATAGTATGTATTAAAATAGCTTCAATATCTTTTTTAATGGCGTTAATGTTCAACTCCTTTCCAATAAACGGTTTATATAACTCATAAAGTGTCTCATGAATGATATTCCCTATAATATCGCTATCTATTTCGGCTTTAATTGTCTTTTCATCAGATATGCATAGGCAATATTTGAGATAAAATTTATAAGGGCACTTGAGATATAAGTCTATACTATGTGGTGAATATGTGAAATGCCTTAGTTTGTCTAACCACTGTTCCTTAGAAACTTGAATGGTATCCGGTCTGTCAAGTTTAAGATAAAGACCAGTTTTGTTGACCAATGTCTCTTCTAATAATCTGCCTTGTTCCTTCTCCAACTCCCAGAGAATTTCATCAATAAAACGGCTGCGCTCATTCTTGCCACTGGATTCATAGAAGAGATATACCTGCTTGGCCCCTGCCATCAGTCTTCTAAAGTGGTGTCGCTCTATCTCCACAGTGCGTTTGGCGCCAGGCATACCCAAGGCATGGCGCAGACCCTGCGGCAAAATGGAATTGACCTCGATACCCGTGGGCAGCACGCCCTCATTTACATCGAACACAAAGACCTGCTCAAAGTTCAGGCATCGCGTCTCCAAAAGCCCCAAAACCTGTAGGCCTTTCAAGGGAATTCCCTTAAAGGCCAGTCGGTTTCGCGAGACCACATACCTCAAGAGCCGCTTAAAACCTCCAGGTGTAATGGCCTCGTTCCTCAACTCGGACTGCCCCAATTCCTGAAGAATACGCAGAAAAACGGCATTGCCATTCTGCCAGAGGGTGAACATCCCTGAGTCATGTGAAGGGGTGTGCTCAAAGAGCCAGGTTACAAACTCGGTTATGCTAAGGCTAAAGGACTCGATGGTCCTGCAGCGGAAAATGGGCTCCAAACGGCCAAAGACCGTCTGAAAATAGGCCAAACCGCCCTCCACCTGGGCAAACACCTGCTCGACCTCCTCCTTCAAGGCAAAGGAGATGCGCTGTTCCTCCATCCAGGACCTCAACAACGCACCTGCACTGAAGTCTGCCTCAGGCCACAATGCCCTTTGCAAGGCCACCATCTGGGCATGCGAAAGGACTCGTAAGAGGTCGAGTAGGTAGATCAGGGTTTCTTTGCCGTTACCAACCTGGCGCATGGACTGAAAAAGGCTCAAAATGGCGGCTGTGAGCTCCACAATGGCAAGCCGCTCCAAGGGATAGCCCATGGAGATGTTAAAGGGCATTTTTTGACTGTTTAACAACCAGTAAAGCACTGGAATCAGGCGATGGGAATCAGGTAAGACAAAGGCCACCAAGTCATGCTTCACGGACTCATTATACCTTACTGCCTCTTGAAAGAGGTTTGCTGCCACGGCCAACTGGGCATGAAACCCTTGAGTCTCATATACCTTCAGGTCAGGCGGCCTCCATTGGGCCTCGTTGTAGCGAATCAATTGAGCGCCATATCTGCGAGTCAACAGGCCAAAGACCTGCTCCTCTGCCCTTGTAAAGGCAAAGAACCCTGCCAGGTATATGCGTGGCACCATGTTCAAATTGGTGCGCAGAATGCCAGACCAATCCAGTTCCTCGAGCTCAGAGGCCAGGCGATAGCGCTCCCCTCGCGTCCAAAAACCCTTTTCATCGAGCAACTGCAACCACTTTTCGTAGAGCTCGGCCAGATAGGGCCAGATGCCCCTGGCCTCTTGGCCAAGTCCATCCTCTTTTAAGGCCAAGGGCACATGACTGCGCACTGATGCAGGCGAGACCAGCTCCATGCTAAAGTCCTCAAAGACCTTTAACAGCTCCAGCCCCCAATAAAAAAAGTCCTCAAAATCCTTTACAATATGCCTTATAGAGACCTCATCGGCCTTGTGGGAAAAAGATGAGCTGTTTTGAAGACCATCGAGGCTTACGACCCCTTTTACCAGCTCAAAGAGGTGGTAAAGCAGGTTTAACTGGCTGGTCTCCCTTCTATGCCTGCCATGCAAATGGCCTGCGGCCACCAGGGAGATGAAGCTGTCCACATCCAGGAGATGAGGGGGATGGTATGAGGCACCTATGCGTCTGCTCAACTCATGGCGCAAGTAAAGACAGGGCCTTACACCAGGAAACACCACCACATATTGGGAGAGGTCCCGGCCGCCTGCCTTTAGCAGGAGATCTGCCACATATGCTACAATGGAGTCTTGCATGGAGAGTTCTATGGCCTGAGACATACCACCTCTTGGTTTTGAAGATAGAGAAGCCAGCCCACCAGCTCCATCTCTTTGTAACACCCTGACATGTGTGAAAGATATGCCTTTAATTGCTGTTCGTCCTCTGACCGCCTCTTGCCTGTCTTAAATTCTGCCACCCACACACACCCTGGCCACTGGACCACCCTATCCATGCGATAGAGCTCACCTGCTGCGGAGACCAACTCCCGTTCAGTCCAGATCACAGCGGCCTCAGGCGGCCAAAACAACGGCTCTATCTCAGGCCGACAGAGGGTGCGGCATATGCACATCAAGGCCTCTTTTTCATCTTCAGTCAATGCCCGAGGCTGAAAGCCCTTACACTTTTCCTTTAAAAAGGCAAAGAGGCCTGCTACATCGCCTCTTATGCGCTGCGGCAGCGGAGTTAAAAGTTTAGCCAAAAGGTCATGCACGGCCTCTCCCAACTCAAGGGCAGAGGATGAAAGGGCAATGGTGAGGCCAGGCCTATGGCTGAGAGAATTTTGCCATGCCCAACTGCCTTGAAGTGGCTGATATGACATAACACACGGCTCACTTATGCCCGGCTGCACCACCTCCTCTTTTCGCTCAACCTCCTCTCCAAATCGAGAGATACCCTCTTCTTGTTGTGAACACATGGCCCAAAAGGCATTGGTTCTATTGCCCACTTTTTGAGGCACCAAGAGATACAGCTCGTTCTCCGCTCGAGTCATGGCCACATAGAGGCCTCGCATCTCGTCTAACCAGGCCTCCTTTAGCTCTTGATTAGCGATCTTTTTGAGATGCCAAGAGATGTTTTTGGCATACTTGGGAATGGTTAGGGCCTCCATGCCCTGGCCTTCACTTAATTCCAAGGGGGTTATGTAGAAGTCCTTGCGACTGTTTGCCAAGAGAAGGGTTATGGGCAGAATCACCACAGGGGCCTGAAGGCCCTTGGACTTGTGTATGGTCAAAATGCGCACCGCCTGATTTGTCTGCACCCCTTTTAGCATGAATTCCTCTTCAGAACCCGTTGAAAACCAGTCTAAAACCCCCTGAATATCCTGGCCGCTGTGTTGATGCAGCAGGTCCAAGAGGTATTGCACCTCAGGCTCCTTGTGAGGCATTGTTGTGTGGTAATCAAAGAATTGTAAAAGCTTGGTGACGATGTCGTAGACAGGCCAGGACTTAATGGTCTTAAGCGGGCCACCAAAGGTCTTGGCCCACAGCTCAGGTAACCCATTTTGCCAGGCCATCCAAAGGCCTTGATTTTCATTGTTGGCTGCCTCTTTCTTTTTCAATGCCTGTACCTTCAGCCACTCCCAGGGAGAAGAGAGTGCCTGGTCTGAAGAAGAGGAGTAACATGCCTGCCAAAGTGGCCTTATCAGGCTACTGGTCAGGACCTGCGCCACACAAGGGTTGTCAGGCCGGTAGAGCATGCGCAGCATGGCCAAGACATCCTGCACCAATGGGCTATTTCGAAGGTCCAACTGTTGTTCTGACTGCACAGGAAGGCCTTGCCTGGTTAGGTAGGTGGTTAAGGTGGATATCTCATCCCTTTTGCGCATGAGAATAAAGACCTCATTGGGCCTGTAGCGCTTAAGTATTTCATTTAGAATGGCATGAGTCCACTCACAGGCCCTTACCAAGACCTCCTCTGTGCGGCCACCCTTCCAAAACTCCAGATGCACCAAGCCACCCAAACGCCTATCTCGCAGGCTCTCAGGAAGCCCCTGCCGCACATCCCGAAAGACCTGGCAGAGGCCATCATAAAGCCCAGGGATATTTTCAGTGAGTGAGTCTACCAGGCTTGAAAAACGGGGTTTACTAAAGAAATCCGCCACAAAATCCACGAGCTCTTTGCGGCTGCGCCAGTTTTCTCCTGAAGTCCTTTCCAAGATGCCTTGAGTGATGTGTTTTAAGGATTCAGGGCCGTCATCAAACACCCGTGGTTCCGCACCCCTCCAGCGATAGAGCAGCTGTTTTCGATCCCCCACACAAAAAAGCGACCCACCCTTGGACAAGGCCTCTTCTATCAATGGCCGCAGTGCCTGCCACTGAAGTTCACTGGTGTCCTGAAACTCATCTATGAGGATGTGAAATATGCGCTCTCCTAACCTAAAAAAGAGCTCTGGCAGGCTAAAACCCTCATAGATTTGCTGCACACAGTTGTTGATATCTCCAAAAAAGAGCACTCGCTCCTCGTGTTTAATGGCCTCCAAAAGGCCTTTCCATGGAATGAGCAGCTTTAAATATGGTCGAAAGTCCTGACGGGCCCTGGCCTCTACATATGCCATGAGGTCTTTTTGCAGGCCTTGCCACTGTGCTTCAAGAGATGCGGCCTCATCAATTGAGGCCTTCTTAAAAAGCCCTGTCACCCCTTTGCAGAACCAATCCTTTTCCAAGGCATGTTCCAAACGACCATTACAGGCCTCTTCCAAGGCCTTTTTTGCATTGCTCTGAAGTGCAAGCCCCCTCTTCTCCACTGCCTGCACAAAGCCTCGAATGGCCTGTTGTATGCCATCCTTAGAGGGTGGCCCTTGAGAAACCCATACAAAGGGCTTGCCGTACACCTGCTCCTGTTCATAAAAGGAGGTCAGCCTCTCTAAAATCCATCTCTGGGGCCACCAAGCAGCCTTTTCCTCAAAGTAGAGGTAGTGGTGAATCAGGTCAGTGAGGCGCTGAAACACCTGGGCGTCCTCCTCTGCCTTCAAAAACAGGTCATCCATGGCTCGTTGGTAAAAGCCGTCCTGGGCAGGGTTGATCTCATGTTCAGGTGAGAGCCCCAATTCATAACGGGCGGCTGCCACGAGCTGATGCAAAAAGCTGTCAATGGTGCGCACCTGCCAGAGATCATAGTGTTCAAACAGCTCATTTAGTATCTCTTTGGCGCGCTGAGAGAGGTCTTGAGGCGTACAGGAGGTAAGGGCAGCTAATTCATGGGGGCATGTGAGGGATGGATTTAATGCCGCCTCCTTAAAAAGGCGAAGTATACGCCTTTTCATCTCCAAGGCCGCATCGTTGGTAAATGTGATGGCAAGGAGGTTAAAGACACGGCCTCTGGGAAGACGTTGAGAGAGAAGAAATTGGGCAAAACGCATGGCAAGCAAATAGGTCTTGCCAGAACCCGCAGAGGCATTGACACGCATTATGTGCGGAAACGGGAGAGTTACATCACTGGGCAGAAGGGACATCTTCTCTGGTCTTCTGTAATTGGTTCAGCAGATTGGAAATGGCCACCCATGTGCGCTGAGATACCTCTTCTTTGGAAAGCGGTGTGCCATCAGGCCCTAATGGAGAAATGGGCTCACCTATGGCAACCTTGATGTGACCTGGCCGTATCCAGATTTGGCTTCGAGGCAGAATCTCATAGCTGCCTAAAATGGCCACAGGTATAATGGGACAGCCTGATCTTATAGCCACCTGCATACCGCCGGTCTTAAAGGCCTGAAGCCTGCCGTCATGACTGCGGGTGCCCTCTGGAAAGATCACCACCGAGGCACCCTTTCGAATCTTTTCGGCTGCCTCATTTATGCTCTTGACCGCAGCCCTGCCGCCAGAGCGGTCTATGGGTATGTGGCCTGCAATGGTCATCACAAGTCCAAAAAACGGCACGGAAAACAGCTCTTTCTTGGCAAGAAATCGAATGCTCACAGGAAGGGTATCATAAAGGGCAAGAATATCCACCTGACTTGCATGATTGGCACAGAAGACCACTGTTCTATTTACAGGCACATGCTCTACTCCGGTTACCTCGCAGGAGATGCCACCCACTCGCAGACAAAGCCTGGCCCATGCCCGTCCTACGCGATACACCATGTGTTCAGAGCGAAAGGCTGCCTTGCAGACAAGGCTCACAAGACCAAAAAGAAAAAAGCTCAAGACCACGGCCAATAAAAACAACAGGGGACGCATAGACTAAACCTTTACCCATTGAGTTTACTTAGTAAGAATTGGCGTAGGATAGCAACCCCCTACCAAAAAGACAAGCATCTTATGCAGCCTGTGTCAGGGTCCGTTGAGCCATGGAAGGTGACACGACTGTTCTATTAAGACGTTAAAGATAAAATAATGAGCCATAATTAATTGATACAATCCCATCTTTTGTTTTGAGTAAAAGGGCGCCGTTCTCAGAGACATCCATGGCGGTTCCTGTTATGTCCGCTGTTCCCGCTGCTATGACTCTAACCTGTTTTCCAAGGGTGTGAGAGTGGCGCCT
>Ga0209227_1002624_pt1 | contig 12690 bp, 8 predicted proteins | sample YNPBryantNP2012_FD_185815 | JGI IMG/M metagenome (GOLD analysis project Ga0209227, IMG submission 185815) | Anoxygenic and chlorotrophic microbial mat microbial communities from Yellowstone National Park, USA - YNP Bryant NP 2012 (SPAdes)... ...
CAGGGAAGCGGCGGGGTGGCCCCGGCGTCGCCCCGCCGGTGCCGCGCCGGTCGTCCCCCCGGTCGGCGGCGCCTCGCGGAACGGACGGAGGCTACTCCGCGTCGGGTTCGTCCTCATCGTCCTCTCCGCCCTCCTCGGTCCGGTCGCCGGTCGGCTCATCCAGCGGCCGCTCGCCCCCTTCCTCGAGCAGAACGGCGATCCGACGTTCGGCGGCTTCCAGGCGCCGGTGGCCCTCCCGGGCCAACCGCACCCCTTCCTCGAACAGGGCCAGCGACCGCTCCACCGGCTGTTCCCCGGTCTCGAGCTGCTCGACGATCTCTTCCAGCCGGCGAAGCAGCTCCTCGAAGCTTCGCGCGGACAGATCCGGGTCGTTCTCGTCGGTGGGCCTGTGTTCCTTCTTCGCCATCGAGCGTCTTCTCCCCGGGGATGTCCCGGCCCGGAACACCATCCTACCGCCGGTCCGTCGCATCGCCAAGTTCGGCGCCGCGCTCCCCGCTTTTCCGGCGCCCGGCGGGACGGCGCGGAGCGTCGGCGGACGGGCGTACGTCCGCGTCGGGCGGGGAGCCGATTCCGCTTGCCTCTTGACCGGCCGCCGACCAAAGGCTATCGCGGGGCCGCCGGAGGAAGGAGCCGGATTCGCATGGAGCGACTCGGAATCTCGGGGTGCATCGTGTTGTGCTCGGGGATCCTGGCGGGGTGTCCGCGGGGGGAGACGGGGCCGGAGACGCCGGCGACAGTCGACTGGCGGGACCGGACGCTGCCGGTCGAGGCTCGCGTGCGAGGGTTCCTGGACGAGTTCGTTCCGCAGCGCGCCGCGCTGGACCGCGAGGTCAACCTGGCGTCGTGGGCGGCCACCAACGCCTCGAGCGAGGAGGAGTCGGCCCGCGAGTATGCCCGCAAGGCGGAGCTGGATCTGGCGTGGCGGCGATTACACGCGGACCGCGAGCGGTTCGCGGCGCTGAAGGAGTTCCGCGACTCGGAGACGCTCACGGACCCCTTGCTGCGGCGCCAGGTCGAGCTCCTGTATCTGGCGTTCCTGCCGAACCAGATTCCCGACGAGCTGATGCAGCGAATCACGGATCTGTCGAACGAGATCGAGCGGACGTTCAACGCGCACCGGGCGCGGTTCGAGGGCTCGGACGTTTCGGACAACGACCTGCGGGAAATCCTCCAGACCGAGACCGACTCGAACCGGCGCCGGGAGGCCTGGGAGGCGCTCAAGCAGATCGGGCCGGTGGTGGCGGACCGGGTGCGCGAGCTGGCCCGGCTGCGCAACCAGGCCGCGCAGGCGGTCGGCTATCCCGACTACTGGCAGATGATGATGGCGGCGCAGGAGATGCCGCCGGAGGAAGTGCTGGCGCTGTTCGACCAGGTCTACGAGCAGACGGAGGAGCCGTACTCCGCGGAGAAGGCGAAGCTCGACGCGACGCTGGCCGAGCGCTACGGGGTGACGGTGGAGGAGCTGCGGCCCTGGCACTGCGCGGACCCATTCTGCCAGTCGGCGCCCCAGGCCACCGACGTGGACCTCGACCGCTACTTCGCCAATCCGGACCCCGCGGCCCAGGAGGGGTCGAACCTGGTGGCCCTGGCGGAGAAGTTCTACGCCGGTTTCGGGATGGACGTGGCGCCGATCCTGGCGCGGAGCGACCTGTACGAGCGGCCGTTCAAGGAACAGCACGCGTACTGCACGGACATCGACCGGGCGGGCGACGTGCGGGTGCTGCTGAACCTCCAGTCCAACGGGGAGTGGGCGGACACGATCCTGCACGAGTTGGGACACGCCGTGTACTTCGCGTACACCGACCAGACCGAGCTGCCGTACCTGCTGCGCGAGATGCACACGGTCTCCACCGAGGCGATCGCGGAGATGATGGGCGGGATGACGAAGAACGCGCGCTGGCTGCAGGAGCTGGCGGGGGTGCCGCCGGAGGAGGCCGAGGCGGTAGCGGCGGCGGCGAGGCTCGAGGCGCGGCTGCAGAAGCTGATCTTCGCGCGCTGGAGCCTGGTGATGCTGCACTTCGAACGGGCGCTGTACGCCGACCCGGAGCAGGACCTCGACACGTTGTGGTGGGACCTGGTGGAACGCTACCAGAAGGTGACGCGGCCGGAGGGTCGGAGCGCGCCGGACTGGGCGACGAAGATCCACGTGGCGACGGTGCCGGTCTACTACCACAACTACCTGATGGGGGAGATGATGGCCGCGCAGATCCTCGAGGCGGTGGCGCGGGAGGTGTACGGCGGGGCGCCCGTCGAGGAGGTGATCTTCTACGGCAGGCCCGAGGCGGGGCGTTTCCTGATCGATCGGATCTTCCGTCGAGGCCACGCAGTGCGGTGGGACGAGCTGGTCGTGGAGGTGACCGGCGAGCCGTTGGGGCCGCGCGCCTTCGTCGAACGGCTGCGCTAGGAGGGGCCCGTCGTCGGCGTCGTCGAACCCGGCCGAATGCCGCCGTCGCGGTCCCTCGGCCTGCTGGAGAGTGCGCGGCCCGCGAGGTCCGTTGCACCGGTCGGGGAAACGCGCGGGCGTCCGGGCCGACGTTTCGCGGCGGTGGCCCGGCGCCCCGGCGACGCCTCGCGGCGCGCCGTCGCTCGCGCCCGCGGCAGGATCCGGGACCGGCCGAAACGGTTGATCGTTCGGGGGCGGGCGGCATAGGATGAGGCGTCGAGTCGGCGCGGAGGCGCCCGCATGCCGGACAATCGGGAAAAGCACGAACTCGCGAGGATCGCTCTCCGGCGTCGTTTCGGCGCTCCGCCCGCCCCCTCCGGCGGCTCGCGGGAAGCCGGGTCGTCCTCCTCTTCGTCCGGTGGTCCATCGCGGGACGAGATGGACGAGATGTTCGACCGGTCGTTCGAGGCGACCTTCCGGCCGGCGGCCGCGGCCGAGCCGGCGCCGCCGGCGGCGGGGGTGGGGGCGTTGCGGCAGACGGGCGACATCCCGGTCGATATTGCCGAGCCGGTGTCGGAAGCGGAGGCGGCGGCGGGCGGGAGCCCCGGGGTTCGCGCGGAACTGTTGCGCCTGGCCCGCGAGGCTGGGGTCCCGGCGATCGATCTCGACCGGGTCACGGCGGACCTGTCCCAGCTCGACTTCGTCCCGCGGGACATTGCGCTGCGACACCTGCTGCTGCCGCTGTGCGTGCGCGAGGGTCAGCTCTTCGTGGCGGTGGCCGACCCGCAGCAGCGTCGCGCCCTGGACGAGCTGGAGTTCGTGAGTGGGCTGCGGCTGGTGCCGCACGTGGCGGCGGCGGCCCGCCTGCGGCCGTTCATCGAGTCGTGCTATCGGGCGCACGCGGCCGGGCAGCGGACGTTCGGCTTGCCGGGGGCGCTGCCGGTGGGGCAGCTCGAGCCGGTGGTCGTGCGTCCTTCCGGTGCCCCGCCGCCCCCCGGCGAGGTCGATCGGGCGGTGGTCCCCGCCGGGGCGCCGCTGGTCGCCCCAGAGGTTCCGGGTCCGGAGCCGCCGTCGGTGGAACCCGATCGTCCACGCGCGCGCCGGCGGGTGCTGGTGGTGGACGACGAGAGTGACATCCGGCTGCTGGTGGCCCGGGTGCTGCGGGACAAGGGGTACGAGGTGCTGGAGGCGGCGCACGGGGCGGAGGCGCTGCGGATGGTGCAGGCGCAACTGCCGGACCTGCTGGTGCTGGACGCGATGCTGCCGGAGATCCACGGCTTCGACGTCTGCCGCCGGATCAAGGCGTCGCCCCGCTACCGGCACATCCCGGTGATCCTGATCAGCGCCATCTACCGTGGATGGCGTTTCGCCGCCGATCTCAAGAAGTCGTACGGCGTGGACGGCTACCTGGAGAAGCCGTTCAAGATCGCCGAGCTGGTCGAGCGGGTGGAGCAGTTGTTGACGGGCCGACCGGCCGCGCCGCCGCCGGCGCGCGAGTTGTCGGCGCGGGCGCAGGCCGAGCTCGCGGCCGGGATGCAGGCGGCGCGGGCCGGGGATCTGGACGCCGCGATCCGTCATCTCCAGGCCGGCCTGGAAGCCGATCCGCTGTCGCATCCGATCCACTACCAGCTCGGCGGATTGTACGCGCGGCAAGGGCGGCTCTACGAGGCGATCCAGGCGCTGGAAACGGCCCTCGAGATCGAACCCGGCGACTTCGCGACGTTGCGCGGCCTCGGGCAGCTCTACGAGCAGGCGGGTTTCCCGTGCAAGGCGGTCGAGATGTGGGAGCGGGCGGCGGGGGCGACCACGGACGAGGCGTTGCGCCATTCGATCAAGGAGCACCTCCTCAAGCTACTCTGACGGGAAAACGGGCGATCGATGCAGTTCGTGTGCGACCGGTGCAAGGCGAAGTACGACATCGACGAGGCGCGGCTGCGCGGCAAGTCGGTGAAGATCCGCTGTCGCGCCTGCGGCAACATTCTCGAGGTGCGGGACCCGAACCTGCCGCCGGGTTCCACGCCGTCCCTGCCGCCGCCCGCGCCGCCGCGCGGGCGGCAGCGCGTGGCGACCCCGATCGGCACGGCGCGGGCCGGGACGGCAGCACCGCCGCGGGCTCCGGCCGGTCCGCCGCCGCGGGCTCCCGCCTCCCCCGGCGCCCTGGGCGAGCGCTTCCAGCAGGCGTTCGCGGGGCGCGAGGTCGGCGCGACGTCGGGCGCGGCGCCCCCGCCGGCGTCGTCGGACGAGGCCACGCACATCATCGCGACGCCGTTCCTGGACGAGGCGGCGAAGGCCGCGGCCGCGCAGGAGGTCGCCCGCAAGCTCGCGCGCTGGCACGTCTCGATCCGGAACCAGCCGATGGGGCCGATGAACGAGGAGGCGATTCGCCGACACATCGAGAGCGGCGAGGTGAACGTGAACTCGCTCGTCTGGCGCGAGGGCTTCGACGAGTGGAGGCCGTTGGGACAAGTGCGCGACCTCGCCTATCTCGCCGAACTCGCGCTGAAGGCCGCGGGCGGCGAACGGGCGGCCGGAGGCCGCGATTCGATCTTCGATCTGCCGCCGATGCAGCCCGCGGCGATCGTCCAGGCGCCGCCCGGGTCACCGCTCCAGCGGTGGCTCGTGCACGCCATCGTCGCGGTGGTCTCCTTCGCGCTCGGCATGGTCGTGATGTATCTCGTGTCGGACAGGGAAGGGAGCACTGCCGCCGACCGGGTGCCCGCCTCCGCCGGGTTGCCGGCGGTCGAGGAGGTTGCGACGGGAGGCGAGGCGCTGCCGACGCTGCGCAGCGGCGGGCTGACGATCCAGCTCACCAATCCGACGGTCGTGGCCGAGGAAACGATGTCGCCGGAGGGGAGTTCCGGGACGGCCTCGTCGAAGGGTGGCGGAACGCGACGCTCGGGAAGCCGCTCCTCCGGAGACGGCGGCGGGGCGGACGCGGGCACCGGCCCTGGCCCGACCGGGTTCCTGCCCGGCCGGGACACGGAACCGATCGGCGGCACGATCCGCACGGGAGGCGGCGCGGTGACGGTCGGAGGCGGTGCGGCGTCTCCGCGTCCCTTGTCGGCGCAGCAGATCCTGCCGGTGGTGCAGGCCGGCCAGTCCGGCATTCAGCACTGCTACAACCAGGCGCGGGCCCGCGACTTCATCGCCGACCTTTCCTTGCGCCTGACGATCGAAATCTCGCCGGACGGCTCGGTGCGGCAGGCAACGCTGACCAGCGAGGACTACATCACCGGCGAGCTCGAGTCGTGCATCGTGACGCGGGTTCGTCAGTGGCAGTTCCCGCGCGCGACGGCCACGTCGCGCGTCGTGCTGCCCTTCTCGTTCCACCAGAATTGAGGAGGCGAGCCGTGCCGCTCCAGATCGCGCAGGAGGCGTTGCTGCTGGCGGTGGTGCTGTCGTTGCCGGTGCTCGCCGCGGCGCTGCTCGTGGGGCTGGTGGTATCGTTCCTCCAGGCGGTGACGCAGATCCAGGACACGGCGTTGTCGTTCGTGCCGAAGCTGCTGGCCGCGGCGGTTGCGCTGGCGGTGTCGGCCGGCTGGATCGGCGGGGAGCTGGTGCGGCTGGCGACGCGAGTCTTCGCCCATCTGCCGTGATGCCCACCGGCGCTCCCACCCTGGCGCTGAACCCTCTTGCTCCTCCCGAAGCGGTCGCGTAGAGTGCCGCGCGATGTGGGCGGGATCGTCCGTTCGAGCGTCCGGGGGCGGCGGCGAAAAGGGCCGGCGCGGGGTCCGGACGGCGGCGGCCGCGTTCCTGCCGGCAGCCTGCGCCCTCCTCGCCGGCTGCCTCGGCTCGAACGGCATCGACCCCCCCGTCGATCGCTTCTTCTTCCCGACCGGGATGGCCCGCACGGCGGGTGGCCGCTACTTGCTGGTGGCCAACTCCAACTTCGACCTCCGGTACAACGCCGGCACGGTGGTGGCGGTCGACCTGGCGCGGGTGGACGCGGCGATCGCGGAGTGCTCGGGGTGCTGTCGCCGGGCGCGGGACGAGGCGGCATTCCTGCGGACGGAGGCCACGGTGGTGGTGGGTTCGCAGGTGACGGACCTCGCGGTCGCCCCGGACGGGGAACGCGCCTACGCGACGGTGCGCGGCAACGGGTCTCTCACCTGGATTGAGGTCAACGAAGCGGCGGTGGACGGGGCGCAGGTGCTGACCTGCTTCGACGGCTCCTCCGGGTCGCGGCGCTGCGACGGCCGGCACGAGGTGGTCCGCACCGGCGATCGGTGGGTTCCGGCGGAACCGTACGCGGTGCTGGCCCTGAACGACTGGGTGCTCACCGGCCACGTGGATTCCGGCGACGTGGCGTTGTTCGACGTGGCCGGCGGCCGCGAGCCGGCGCTGGTCCGGGTGCTCGACCAATTCCCCGAGGGGGTGAACGGTTTCGCCCGGTCCCCGTCGGGCGAATGGCTGTACGGGGTGAGCCGGGACTCGTCGCGGATTTACCCGTTCCGGATCTCGGCGGCGAGCCGTCATTCGGGCGAGGGACCCGCGGTGTCGTCGGCGCCGGCGATCGCCATCACGTCCAACCGCGACGGGGCGGACTGCCGATCGCTGGCGTTCAGTCCGGATGGCACGCGGGCCTTCGTGGCGAACCGCGATCCGTCGAGTCTGGTGGTCTTCGACTCCACGCCCCGGCCCGACGGCTCGCCGGCGTTCACGTTGCTGGCCACGATCGAGCTCGGCCACGGGCCGTCGAAGGTGGCCGTCCAGCCGTTGTCCGACGACGGCTACCGGGTGCTGGTGGTGTGTTTCGACGCCGAGCAGCTCTTCGTGTTCGATCCCGATCTGCTGGCGGTGGTGGACGTGCTGCCGACCGGGCTCGGGCCGCACGCGATCGTGCCGGACGGCGAGGCGCACCGCGCGTATCTGGCCAACTTCGGCGAATCGACCATCTGGGTTCTCGATTTCGATCCGCGCAGCCCGTATTTCGGACAGCCGGTGTTGAGCATCGGTACGCCGGAGATTCCGAGCCGCCATGATTGATTCCGGGGCCGGGGCGCGGGGGTCGGGCCGCAGCGCGGTCGTGCTGGCGGCGTGGGCGGCGTGGGCGGCCGGTTGCCAGTCCTCGAAGGTCGAGACCACCACGCGGAATCTCGATCGGGGGATCGACGTCGCGTTGCTCTGCGCGGTCGGCGAGACCGGCGCCGGGGGGACGGCGTGGAGGGGTGCGCCGCTGGAACGGTGCGCCGAGGACGGGGAGGGGGCCGGCGACCTGTTCGCGTTCGTCGTGCAGTCGACGCGCGGGGAGCTGGCCGCGATCAACCTGCATTCCCTGCGGATGCTGGACCTCGACCCACGCCGCCCGCTGCATTCCCCGGTCGCGGTCGGCCCCCTGCCGAACTCGATCGCCGTCGCCCCCGACGGCTCCTGGATTGTGGTAGCGAATCTCGGCGACCCCAATCCGGGCGAGGACCCGACAAATCCGGAGGGGCGCCCGTACCTGTCGGTGTTGCGCCCGGAGTGGGTGCTGCCGCAACGCTCGCGCGACGCCGACCGGATCTACCTCCCGGCTCCCGCCGCGGTGGTGTCGTTCCTCGACGCCACCCACCTCGTCGCCTCGCTCCCCTCGCTCGCCGCCGTCACGGTGGTGACGGTGGGGGACGAGCCATCGGTGGCGGAGCCGACGGTCCTCGAACCGTTCCCCCTGCTCGATTCCGAAGGTCGTCCGCAGGACGGGTTACCCACCCCCTGGTCGGTGCTCGTCGATCCGGGGCGCGAGCGGGTGCTGGTGGGTGACCGGAACGCGGCGCGGCTGGCGGTGCTGGCCTGGGACGACCACTTCGCACTGCGCGTGACGGGGATGGCGCAGGTCTCCGGCCCGGTGCGGGCGATGGACATCGAGCCGGTGCGTGACGGCGGCCTGGCGGGCCGGTGGATCTACGCGGCCGACGGCCGCAGCGGCGGCGTGATGGTGCTCGATGCGGAGACGCTCCGGACGCTCGATCTCGCCCTCCGCGACCCGCTCGAATGGCGCGCGGAGCTGTTCGTGCCGGGCGTCGCGCAGGATGTGGTGGTCGGTCGCGTGGCGCTGGCGAACCCGCCGGAGACGCCCAACCCCGATGTGCTCCACGGCACGTTCGCGTTCCTCGTGTCTTCGATCGGCGAGGTGTATGTCGCGGACATCGAGGATCGTTCCGACCCCGGTTGCTGGGCAGGTGGGGTGGTCGGCGAGGGCGAGTACCTGGGCGACCGGCCGGGAACCAAGATCTGTCCGCGTCACGTGCTGCGCTCGGCGTCCGCGCCGCCGGCGCCGCCCCCGGCCGGGACGACGCCGGCGCAGGTCCCGTCCTGGTCGTCGGCACCGACCCTGACGCAGGCGACCGAGGCGATGGTCCCCTACACGGAGGCTCCGCCGGCAATATTTCCCCGCTTCCGGGATTTCTCGGCGACCGACGACTGGGGCAACCCCACGTACGGGGTCCGGTTCGACCCGGACCCGCGGCGGGCGTTGAATCAGACTTGGACCATCGAGTACGAAGGGGTGTTGCCGTACACGGACGGGACCGCGGGCAACGTCGAGGCCGAGGGTTGGCTGACGGACCGGGCGATGCCGTTCTGCGCGCGCGGCGTGCTGGCCGGCGACCACCTCACGATCCTCGACGCCCCCGCCCCCCTCGACCCGACCGCCGACTGCGACGCCTATGGCGGGGAGGAGGACGAGGAGCGGCGGGAGTATCGGATCGCCGAGGCGCGGACGGATCGCCTCCGGCTGGAGGCGTTGTCCGGCGGGGCGCCGTTGCCGACCGAGGAGTGCTATCCCTACGCCGTGCGCTACCGGATCCGGGTTTCGGGCCAGTGGCTGGTGCAGGGATCGGCGATCCCGTTCCAGCATCACGGGGTCGAGGACGGCGGCGTATGCGTGGAGTCGCCCGACGCGGCCGCCTGTCCGGTGCCGCGGGACTGCACGGAGGAGCCGGCGGGCGACTTCCGCTGCCTCAACCGGGCCCGGGCGACGGAGGGAGAGGTGTTCCGGAATCCCTGGATCTGCTTCGTGATGGAGAGCGGGACGAATCCGACGCCGCGCGGGTTGCGGTACGAGTTGAAGGCGGTGGGCGGGTTCGAGCCGCTGGTCGCCACGGCGGGTGATCTCCCCGTGGCCGCCGTGCTGGATGCCAGCAGGCGCACCGGTCCGGCGCTCCTGGTCCTGGACGCCGCCACCGACGGGTTGAGCCGGATCGACCTGGACGGCTTCGAGGTCACCGATAGCTGGCCGTAGTCGGCCGGACCTTCCGGCGGTTCCGCCCGTTTCCCTCCCGCGCGCCGCTTGGTCCTTGCACGGTTCGATTTCCGCGTGTAAGAATCCGGCGCGGCTCTTGGTGCGGCGTGGTCCCCGGGGTTTCGGACTGCGTGCTGCCGTGCCGTTGGGAAGGGGGAGAATCTCCGGGGGCGGTGCCGCGGACCATGGGCCGAGGGAGCGGGTCATGCCGAAGATGGGATGGAAGACGGTCGGGTTGGCGTGCGCGATGCTGGCGGTGGCCGGGATGGCCGCGGCCCAGACGGCGGAGGAAGGGGGCGGAACCCCGGCCTATCCGGACACGCTCGGCGGGACGGCGAGCGGGGAGGCGGCCGGGGCTCCTGCGGCGCCCTCCGCGCAGCCGCCGGACACGCTCGGCGGGACGGCGAGCGGGGAGGCGGCCGGGGCTCCCGCGGCACCCTCCGCGCAGCCGCACACGCCGCCGGGAAGCCCGGCGGGGACGGAGGTGCGCGCCATCCGCGAGGGCGAGGAGCAGGCGGTGGCGTCGTACGCGCTGCAACTGCGCGAGCTCGAACAGCGGATCAACCAGCTCAAGCAGGAGGTCTTCCGGTCGAAGGCCCGGCTGGCGCAGCTGGCGGAGACGGTGATTCAGGGGAGCGGGTCCGGGCGGTCGAAGATCCGGATCGTGCACAGGAACGAGATGAGTGGGACGTTCCAGCTCGTCAAGCTTGCCTATTTCCTGGACCGCAGTCCCGTCTACAACCAGACGGACGACAGCGGCGAGCTGGGCGACCTGGAAGAAATCAACGTTTACGAGTCCATCATTGCGCCGGGCGACCATACCGTTTCGGTGGAGATCGAGTATCGGGGCTACGGGCACGGAATCTTCTCCTATTTGCAGGGCTACCGGTTCCGGGTGAACTCGAGCCACACGGTGACGATCGCGGGCGGCAAGGAGGTGACGATTCAGGGAATCGGGTTCGAGCAGGGGGATGCGTTGACGGCGATCGAGGAGCGGCCGACGATCCGGTTCACGGAACAGATCCGCGACCTCGCCACGGGGATGGCGGGAGGCCAGTGATGCGGCGGCGTACGGCCCGTTGGGGGGCCGGGCTGCTCCTGGTGTGGGGCCTTCTGCCGCGGCCGGCGGCGGCCGACGTGGGGGCGGCCGAGCGGCGAATTGCGGATGCGGCGCAGAACGTGGCCCATCTGGCGCGGGAGGCCAGTGTGCGTTTGGGGGAGGACCGGGTGCACTACGTCGAGGAGAAGCTTGCCGACGCCGACATGTTCTTCCGTCTCGGCTTCTACGAGGAGGCCGGGGTGATGTATCTCGACATTGTCGAGAACTACCCGGACCAGACGGCGTACGCCGACGCGCTGTTCCATCTGGCGGAGTCGTTGTACAAGGCGGAGGACCCGTACGGGGCGCGGGAGTTCTTCGAACGGTTGTTGCAGCAGTCGGGGGAGTCCCGGTTCCGTCCGTACGTGCAGCCCGCGCTGGGGCGATTGATCGAGATCGCGATCCGGATGGAGGACTTCGCCGGCATCGAGCGGTACTTCGCGGAGCTGAACCGCCTGCCGGCGGCGGACGTCGCGGCGGTCACCCCGTACTTCCGCGGCAAGTACTACTTTCACCGCGGCGACCTGGCCGAGGCGGAGCGGGCGTTCCTGGCGGTGCCGGACAACTCGGAGTACACCCTCCGCGCCCGCTATTTCCTCGGGGTAATCTACGTGAAGCGGGGCGACCTGGACCGGGCGCTGCAGGCGTTCCAGTCGGTGCTGTTGTCGCCGGCCGAGTCGCCGGAGGACCGGGAAACGGTCGACTTGGCGAACCTGGCGATCGGGCGCATTCAGTACGAGCGGCGGGGGGAGGATGCCGCGATCGAGGCCTATCAGCGGATCTCGACCGACTCCGAGGCGTTCGACGATGCGCTGTACGAGGTGTCCTGGGTTCACCTGGCCCGCGGCGACACGACGAAGGCCCGCCGCTCGCTGGAGATGCTGGTGATCTATGACCCGGAGAGCCGCTACGCTCCCGAGGCGAAGCTGTTGCTCGGCAACATCCTGCTCCGCGAGGGCCGCCTGGTGCTCAACGAGGAATGTTTCCTCCTGTCAACGGAGCGCCTGGCGGCGCAGGGCGACGGCGCCGCGCCGGAGGCCTTGCCCGATCTGCCGCCGGAGTGTTCGGCGGAGGCGCAGGGTGCGGCCAGCGCGAGCACGAACTACTCGGTCGAGGCGTTCCGGTCCGTCAAGGCGGATTACGGGCCGGTCTACGAGCAGATCGCGGGGGCGATGTCCTCGCGCGAGCGGTTGCGGGACTACTTCGGCGAGTTGGTGCGTTCGGAGGCGGAGGCGGTGACGGCGACGAACCTGTTGCCGCCGCAGGCCCGCGCCTGGTTCGTCGAGAACGAGAACATCGCCCAGGTGCAGCAGGTGCTGGACGGGCTGGCGGCGATCCGCCGGTACGTGAGCGAGACGGAGCGGCTGGCGGCGCAGCTCCAGGCGATCCTCGCCGGGCGCAGCGTGGTGGGTGCCTTCTCGGAGTTGCGCGGCGTGCGGGACCGCGCGGAGATGCTCGGCAACACCTGCGCGCGCATCCGCCAGGCGCTGGCCGCCGAAATCGACGGCATCGCCGCGCCGCCGGGCGAGGCGGCGGCGGCGCGCCAGGAGCGGCGGGCGCTGGAGGCCGCCGTCGGGCAGCTCCCGACGGACGCCGAGGGGTTGTCCTCCGCCTACGAGACGCAGCGCAACGCGATCGATGCCGTCTCGCATCTGTTGACCGAGACGACGCATTCGATCGAGCTCGTCCATTCGATGGGTGCGGCGCTCGAACAGTACCTCCTGTCGCCCGAGAACTGGGGCGACCTGTCCGCCACCGAGGTCGAGGCGATCCAGTCCGAGGTGCGGCTCGTGCGCGGCGCCGTGGAGCACTACCGCAGCCAGGCCGCGGATCTCCGGCGCCGGGTCGACGTGCTGCGGGCGGAGACGCAGGTCGGGGAGGTCTCGGCGGAGACGGCGCGCGACCTGCGGGAACGCTACCGGCAGGCGGTGGCGCGCGAGGTGTCGGCGCTGGCGGTCTCGGGGGCGGGGGGCGCGACGTTGTCGCGCG
>Ga0209227_1002628_pt1 | contig 12679 bp, 8 predicted proteins | sample YNPBryantNP2012_FD_185815 | JGI IMG/M metagenome (GOLD analysis project Ga0209227, IMG submission 185815) | Anoxygenic and chlorotrophic microbial mat microbial communities from Yellowstone National Park, USA - YNP Bryant NP 2012 (SPAdes)... ...
GGCGCAACCCTCGCCGGAAACGACGCCCACCGCTGAAGCAACGACAGTTGCGGCGCAACCCTCGCCGGAAACGACGCCCACCGCTGAAGCAACGTCGGTCGCGGCGCAACCCTCGCCGACAGCCACCGGACCTGCTGCTGCGGACACCGTTACACCCACGCCCTCGCCGACGGCGACCGACATGGCGCCCACCGCCACTGCCGGTCCGACAGAAGAGCCGCTCTATCTGCAACCATCGCCGATCCCCGGATTGCCGACCGCAGCGCCGCCAACCGCCACACCAACGCCAAGCCCGACGCCGACTGTGACGCCTGTTTCCTCGCCAACCCCTGACGCATCACCAACCTCGACGGCGACCCCCACCTATCCGCCGGTGCCAATCGTGTCGTCGCTGCGTGGCACAGTGGCAAACCCCGGCAATGTGCGCGCCGATCCGAATGTGAGCGCCTCACCCATTGATCGGGTGAACCAGGGTGAAGAGGTGCAGCTTCTTGGACGCAGCGACAATGGTCGCTGGTATCTGGTGCTGACGGTGCGTGGAGTGGCTGGATGGGTGAGCGCTGCTCTTCTGAGTGTGCCGCCTGAAACTGCGGCTCAGGTTCCGGTCAACCCTGACATCGTTCTGCCGACGCCGCCCGGCAGCGCGCCGTAGGAATACGGGCGAGCGAAGGGACTGGACTCAAGAGGAAACAAAATATCCGTGCGGGAAAGGGCGTTTTCCGCCAGCCGCCTGGCGACTGATGGAGATTGAGCATGTATAGCAATGTGCAGAATGATTGAACCACGTGCGTTCTGGGTGCGCGGGCGTCACCGCCCGCATGTGGAGACTGCGGACTGATGAAGATTGAGCATTTATAGCAGTTCTCAGATACATTGATAGACCATTGTTCCTATCCGCCGTGTCGCGCAAGGCGCCCGATGCTGGCAGAATGTAGACCGAAATTCATTTCGGTCGCCGCGTAGAGAGCGCGATGTCGATTGCGGTCGCCCATGGCGTGTTCAACCTTGTCCAATCGGTTCAACTATTGTGAGAACGGCTATAGCACCCCGAGTCGTATCACTGTTTCGAGTGTCGGAACGACGAACCTTCTCCCTCTCCAGCAGTGTTGGAGAGGGAGAAGGGGTGAGAGAAAGGCTTCAAGATATGATCAGGTCGTTGCCGTCAACTCTGGTCGAACCGTTTCATACCTCCTGGCGTAGTCACTCATTCCCTGGGGAGCAATGTTGACGAGGTCAGAATACCCCAGACGTTTGAGCAGACTGGCGACGGCGCTGGCGCGTGCGCCACTCTCGCACACCGTCACGATAGTGTGGTCGGCGGGCAGTTCACGCCAGCGCTGTTTGATCTCGCCAAGCGAAATCAGGCGGATGTCAGCGCTGCCGTTCGGAATCACACCTTTTTCCCACTCAAACGGCTCGCGCACGTCCAGGATGACTGCATCGTGGTCTTGCACGTGATGATAGAGCGTTTCCAGGTCGCCAGTTGCAAGCTGTTCGACTGGCAACCCGCTCGACAGCCAGGCACTGACCGGTTCCTGAACATACCCGGCAACAGTCATTCCTTCCTCCACCAACATCTGCGCCGCTTCCTGCGCAATCAGTGGAATATCACTGATAATGATCAGCGAGTCATCGGGAGCAAACAGTTTTCTGGCGCGTTCCACCAGGTTACTGTTGTTGAACACGAGATTGATCGCACTGGCTGGATGCCCCGCGGCGAATGCCAGCGTCGGTCGTAGATCGACAATGAATGCGCCGCGCTGCGCCGCCTCGAATGCCTGCTGGAGCGAGAGCGCCGGAACGTCAGTAAACTGGTGGTGACGGTGGCGCCTGTCGCCGGTCGCAATCTCCTCAGGAAGGGGCAACACACCACGATTCGTATTGCGGTGGATCAGGACCGACTCGACCGCTTCACGCGGCACAACGCCGCTGAGAGATATGAACTCGTGCACATCGCGCGCCTGCAACATCCAGTTGAAGCGACGCTCGAACCCGATGGTGCTGACCGGCTTGCCGCTCATCTGCTTGCCGCCGCACGCCGAGCCGCCGTAGTGCGCCGGATAGATCTCGCAGTAGTCGGGCAGTTCAAGCAGCCGTTGAATGCTGTTGTAGATCACCTCCGGTCCTGCAAGCGGCAGGTTCACCAGGTCGGTGCGCGCCACATCATTGATAAACAGCGAGTCGCCGGTCAGGACCATCCAGGGCTGATCGGCGCGCGGCGTGTCGATGACCGCATACGCCATATGCTCCGGCGTGTGACCGGGCGTATGAATCGCCCGTAGCACGATATTGCCGATCCGGATTTCATCACCATCATGGACGCGAATGTGCGGATAGTGAACCGAAGCGCCGGTAATGTCGTTCTCAATGTCGTCGCGGCTCGGCGCATAGATCGGCGCGCCGGTCAACGCCGCCAGCGCCCTGCCGGTCGAAAAATAATCGGCGTGGAAGTGTGTCTCGATAATTGCAGTGATGCGCAGTCCCCGGTCGGCGGCTGCCACCAGGTACTCTTCGGGCGGCAACCCTGGATCAACGACTGCGCACTCGCCGCTTTGAATACACCCGATCAGGTACGACGCCGCCGAGATCGACTCGTTGAGGAACTGACGAAAGATCATGGCATCCTCCTTGATGTCTCACATGCGCCCGCGCAGCATGCCGTTCCAATACATAGCCGGTAAACCATAGGCTTTCAGCGCATACATGCTATAGCGTTCCTTCGACTGATCGAACGGGAACGACTCCTTCGGCGTCAACTGGTAGTCGAACTCGGCAAGGATCAGGCTGCCATAGCCGGTCACCAGCGGGCAGGAGGTGTATCCATCGTAGACAGCCTCAAGTGGTCGCCCATCCATTGCTGCGAGCAGATTTTCCACCAGCACCGGCGCCTGTTTGCGAATCGCAGCGCCGGTCTTCGATGTTGGCAGATTGCTGCAATCGCCGAGCGCGAAAACGTTGGGATAACGCACGTGCTGCAACGAGAATTGATCAACCTCGACCCAACCGGTCGAAGCGGCGAGTTTGCTCTGCTTGATGACATCCGGGCTGCTCATCGGCGGTGTGACGTGGATCATATCATAGCGCACTACGGTGTGATCGCCGCTCGCCAGATTCTGGAAGACCGCTTCCTTCCGGCGATGATCGATCTCGACCAGCTCGTGCTGGAAGTGCGTTTCGATCCCTTTGCGGCGGCATACGGCAGAGAGGGCGTCGGCATATTTTTTGACCGAGAAGATGCCGCCGGTTCCGGAGTAGAACTTGATAGTGCTTTTGTTGCGCACGCCAGCGCGGCGGAAGTGATCATCGGCGAGGTATGCAATCTTCTGGGGCGCGCCGCCGCACTTGATTGGCGTCGATGGTTGGGTGAAGACCGCAACGCCTCCCCTGAACAAGCGAATGTTGTCCCAGGTGCGATCCACCGTTTCGTAGGAGTAGTTGCTGCACACGCCGTTGCGCTCCGCCAGCGCCTCGCGCAAGCCCTTCACTCTGTCCCAATCGATCTGGATGCCGAGCGCCGCCACCAGGTAATCGTAGGTGATGGTGTCGCCATTCTTGAGAACGACCTGGTTCTGATCCGGATCAAACGCAGTGACGTACTCCTGGATCCACGTCACGCCAGCCGGAATGTAGTCCGCTTCCTGACGCATCGACTCTTCCTTGGGGAAAACCCCGCCACCGACGAGTGTCCAGAGCGGCTGGTAGAAATGGTGCGCGCTCGGCTCGATAAGGGCAATCCGGGATGGGTCAATCGCATTGACCAGGTGGGCGGCGACGGTCAATCCTGCTGTACCGCCGCCAGCAATCACAACGGGGTAATGGGATGGCATCGGTGACCTCCTCAGGCGCTGGTTTTGCAACGGCTTCCAAACGACTTCGCAAAAGCAAGGAAAAAGCCGAGGGCGCGCTGGACGTCCGGATCGCCCATAGCGCGAATCAACCCAAAGAGCGAAGTGGGTCGAGCAGTACAGGCGCTCTCTTCCAATGACTGGGCGGCGTTGCTGATGACCGCAATCGCGGCATCTTCGAGGACGTTGGAGTCGATCAATGCTTTCACCGCCTTTGCGCCCCTTCTTCCCAAATGCTCGATGTCAATGCCTGACTCGCGCAGGCGCAGCACCAGTTCATCGCCGGTGTCAACCATTGCAGCGATAGCGCCCGGCGCCTGCCTGAGCAGTACGCCGAGAGTTGGAAGCACGCCGATGAGGGTGTGGAGTGCTTCCATCGACTGTGGCGCGGTCAGTTCGGCGAGCAGACGAAGCGTTTCTTTTGTGCGTTCATCGACATCGATGCCGGACTGCCGTAACTGTGCCATCCAGCCGTCAACCGTGTCGGTCATGATCCCTGCCACAGGCAGCGCCTGCCGAACAAGCGCTTCGTAGTGATCGAAACGCTGCTCCATACGTTCGAGTCGGTCCAGGATGAGTGTGAGCAACTCAGTCGTTCCCTCACTGTTCGGTGTCGAGGTATGACCGTTGCCCGGCGGCGCTGTAGTGCGTTGTGTGTGGCTGGTCAGAGTTTTCATCGCTCCGGTGCTCCTTTGCGTGGTTTGGTGAGGTCAACAGCCTCGCCAGTTGTAGTGCAGCGCATCGACAACACCCTGGTAAGCAGGTGTCCGCCAGGCGCGTGATGCCATCATTGTTGCAAGGACGACAGGCGCCGCTAACGTCGCTTGCTGGTCATCTCCGTGCGCCGGATCGCCTTGTCGTTGTCTATGTTCATTGTTCCATGTCTGGCATTCTGCGCGGAGAGCAGTGTGTTTAGTATACAGAAGGGTCGCTGTCTCTGGTATACTTTTCTTATTATTGTTTGCATAGGTTAAAGTTATGATTTGCCTGTGCAACCACCGTTGCGCAAATGATCGCAAGGGTGTGCGTCGCAACGCATTGCGATCTTCTAAAGCGCGACTTTCTCTTCTCCGCAGCTTCGTGTGTCGTCAGGTAGCCCATGTTGACATTGCAGAAACTCGAACTCTTTGTCTATGTGGCACAGGCAGGGAGCATCAGTAAGGCGGCCGAGCATTTCCTGATGTCGCAGCCGAATGTGAGTCAGCACATTCGGGATCTGGAAGCCGGATTTGGCGAACAATTGCTGATCCGGAAGCATCGGGGAGTTACGCTCACTCCGGCTGGAGAAACACTGTTCCGGTATGCGCAGGAGATCTTCAAGCTGGTAGCGGAGGCAAAACTTGCGATCACCAATGTCTCGAACCTGAGCGAAGGCAGTCTGGTGCTGGCAGCGACTCCCGGCATCGGCATCTATGTCTTGCCAGAATGGGTCGAGCAGTATCGGATTCGTTACCCACAATTCACTGTGTCAATCAAGACCGGTACGACTGCTGAGGTGATCAATCTGCTCTTCAATGGACAGTGCGAGGTCGTGTTCATTGAAGGCGAACTGGAAGGTTTGCGCCTGCCGTCTCATTTTGGCGTGCTGGTGCTGGATGATGTGCAGCAGTACGTTGTTGTTGGTCAGGCGCACCCATGGTGGACGGTCTCATCGCTGAGCATTCAGGCGCTCCATGATCAGCCGGTGATCCTGCGGCAGATCGGCAGCCAGAGTCGGGCGTGGCTCGACAAACTGCTGAAGGAGCGCCATATTCGTCTGCGGTACGTGGGTGAGTTCGACAATCCGGAGACGATCAAACGCGCGCTCCTTGCGGGAGGCGCGTTTGCCATCCTGCCCGCTTATGTGGTGCATCACGAGGTGGACCTGGGGGTGCTGCGTCTGTTGCCGCTGACCGATTGCGAGTTGCAGCGTCAGTTGAAACTGATCTGGAACAAAGAGTGGCCCCTCTCACCAATCACCTACGCCTTTTTGCAGCACCTGACCGATCAGTATCCTGCAATTCACGCTGCGCTCACTATCTCCAGGCGTCATTTGAGGGCGAATAGAACACTTGGGCGATAGTGGGAAACCGGCATCGGGGCGCCCCGCTCACAGGAATAGATGTTTTGCCCCTGCGTGCCATCTCACGTTTCAGGCATCAGGACGCTAAAACTCCCCCTTCTCTCCTTGTGGGAGAAGGGGGCAGGGGGGATGCTCACAGGGGTAGATTTTTTGGCAAGCCCCTGCGTGCCATCTCCCATTTCAGCCATCAGGACGCCAGGACTCCCCCTTCTCCCCGTGTGGGAGAAGGGGGCAGCTCACAGGGGTAGATTTTTTGGCAAGCCCCTGCGTGCCATCTCCCATTTCAGCCATCAGGACGCCAGGACTCCCCCTTCTCCCCTTGTGGGAGAAAGGGACAGGGGGGATGAGGGGCAAAAGCGCGCGGGAATGCAGAACGTCGCTCATCTCTCCCAAAAACTCTACACTTGAGAGCAGGGGGGATGAGGGGCAAAAGCGCGCGGGAATGCAGAAAACCACATCATCATGCGGGCCAGAGTGGCGTCCATCGCCTCTTCCTGGTTGAGCAGCCCGCCGGTTGCGTCGAATGCGGGCTGGAAGCCCGCGCACCCGGCTGAAGGCCTGCGCTCCCTGGCAATGTCGAGCCGCTCACCTGTCGCACCGCGTGCGGGACGGAGACCCGCGCACCCCGGCAATCCAGGCAGGATGCCGCAGGATAGCGATGCGAGATGCATCCAGATTGGGCGCAGGAACGCACCGCGCGCATTTCCGCCGCAGCAGCATAATGTCGGGCAACCGGGCAGTCCTTCCTACTGCCGCAGAACCGCCAGCGCGCTGCGCAGTCTGGCGATGCCCACAAGCGTAAGAGAACCACCTATGGCAATGACAATGATCAAGGGCATCAGAACATCCCACCACGAATCGATCACTGCCGACTGTGGAATGTGCGGGTCGTAGCGCACCCTGACCGTATCGCCGACACGGTACTCCGGTGGATTGCTGCCGCTGCTCCCCTGGAAGCGGATAACTTCCCCCTCGGCGGTGCGAAACTCCACGACCGGATAGAGATACGTCCTTGTCCGACCGTCCGACAATGTGGAGCGAGAAACAACGTCAACCACTTCGCCTTGTGTCGAAAGCATCGCAGCGACCCGACTCTGGCGGGATGCGTACCACTGCCACCCCAGGAACAGGATGCCCAGTCCGACGACGGTGATCATCAACGCCCGCAGCACATTGCCGGGCAATGCGCCCCAGGACAGCGAAGCCGCCAGAGCATTGAAAACGCCGATGATGCCGATCAGCGCAGCAACCCCGCCGACCCCGATCAATGCGAGCGGCGGCGCCCGGCGTTTCCACGAATCGATCACCGCCGACTGTGGCGCTTGCGGGTCGTAGTACACCCTGACCGCATCGCCGACACGGTACTCCGGTGGATCGCCGCCCGTGCCGCTCTCAAAGCGAATCACCTCCCCGTCAGCCGCGCGAAACTCCACGACCGGATAGAATGAGGCGTCATACGAGGCTGTGGTGCGGGAAACGACGTCAACCACCCTGCCCTCTGCCGGAAGCATCGCGGCGATCTCGTTCTGAGTCCAGGTGCGCAACTGCAATCCGAAGAACAGGACGCCTGATCCGATAATGAGCATCATGATCCCACCCAGGAGACCGCCGATGCGAATGCGATTGGTGGAGCGTACTGTCGTGCTCATCGTATTCCTCCAGGGTGTGATACAGTGGCATCCGGCGCTCACACAAGAAACGCCTGTGGAAGAAACCGGTAAGGGCGGGGCGCGGCGGCGCTCTTACATGGAGCGTTTGTCGGGCGCCCAGGCATCGGTGTCAGGCGTTGTTGAAGTGCAACCGGCTTCTGCTCCGATACGGCTGCGCTACCCAATCGTTGGCAGGAGAACCGACGCTGCACCCCCTTCCTGGATTATTATCGCAACGGCAGAAATGGATGTCAACGCAGACTCACCGCCTCAGTGCGCCGCGATGGTGCGTGCTGGCGGGGCAGAGCGTCGGGATCGCGCTGGCGCAGTGCTGTGATAGGCCGGTGTTGTGGCAGCGCCGGCCGTCCATCGGCACAGTGTGAAATCCCTTCAGGAACAGGTTGTTTGGCAAGCCCCTGCGTCCTCTCTCCCGTTTCAGGCGTCAGGACGCTAAAACTCCCCCTTCTCCCCTTGTGGGAGAAGGGGGCAGGGGGGATGATTACAGGGGTAGGTTTTTTGGAAACCCCTGCGTGCCATCTCCCGTTTCAGGCAGCAGGACGCTAAAACTCCCCCTTCTCCCCTTGTGGGAGAAGGGGGCAGGGGGATGCTTACAGGGGTAGGTTTTCCGGGAAGCGCCTGCGCACCGTCTCCCGTTTCAGGCAGCAGGACGCTAAAACTCCCCCTTCTCCCCTTGTGGGAGAAGGGGGCAGGGGGGATGAGGGGCAAAAGCGCACGGGAATTGCGAAACGCTCCGCCTGTAAGTCGTCCCCGAGGATGCCACGCCGTCCAACAGCCCCGCAGGGGCTTTCATGTGCTCAGAAAGGGCTTAAGCCCGCCTGATCCGGCGCCCTCACCTGACCACCAGCGGCAGATAGATCTGCGACCCAGTCATGCCGCTCCAGAAACCGCCGGTGAGGGTATAACTTCCGCCGGAGAGCGCCCCTGCATCCGCCTGACCGATTGTGCCGCCGAGGGAGTAACTCCCGCCAGTGCTGAACATTGCGCCGCCGCCGTCTATCGTGCTCCAGGTCAGGTCATACCCGCCGCCGGTCTGCATCGAGGCGGTCGTGCTGAGGACGCCAAAGAGCATCGTCAACACAATCACTTTGAGCCAGCGCTTCATTAGTCGCCTCCGGATTCGATCTCGTGCAGTGCAGCACGGTGCTGATAATCTACTCCCATCGTCTCCGGCTGGCCGTAGCCCTGCGGGTAGAGGTAGGAGCCCTTTTCGTTCGCTGGCTTGTCCACCTCGACAACAGCCGGATAGTCGCGCAGGTATGGGTCGTTGCGGATGGCCGTCACCTCCCAGGAGACCTTCTGGCCGGGAGCGCCGCCGGCGATGCGGAAGGTGTTGCCCTGGATCTCCTGAGCAACGTGGAGGTTGGGCATCGGCGCACCGATAGCGGTAAGCTGATAGCGGAAGGGTCCGGTGTTGAGCGCTGAGAAGTACTCCGGCAGGGTCACAACCGCTCCACCGCTGGCATCCAGGGTGACCACGCCGTTATAGACGTTTTGCACCTCGGGCGCTTCCTGAGCGAAGTGGTAGAGGTAGCGGTTGGCCGGGTCGAGGGGGTGGTCTATCTTGAAGGATTTTGTGCCGGTGGCGGCAAAGTTGCCAAAGACATAAACGTTGCCATAGAAGTAACCGGCGTATCCCGATCCGGAACTCGTCCCCCCATACACGCCTATGCCGCCAGAATCGGGCGCCGTGCCATACACGCCTATGCCGCCAGAATCGGGCGCCGTGCCATACACGCCTGTGCCGCCAGAACCGAACGCCTGGCCATGCACGCCTATGCCGCCAGAACCGAACGCCTGGCCATATACCCCCCAGCCGCTGCCAGCCTGCGACCCCCAGACGCCAATGCCATCGTCGCTGGTGCCGTTATTTATCCCACGCACGGCGGCGGAGTAGGAACCTGGAGATGTCGAAACGACCACGCCCAACACGCCGACGGCCTCACTTGCTGTCGAGTTCGTCTGGCCGTACACGCCCGGCGCGGTGCCGGCGCCAGCAGAGTGCAGACCATAGACGCCGGTGCCTTGTGCGCCATTGCTCTGTCCCCACACGCCGAAGTTGACCCCGGCGGTATTTGTATTTCGGGCGTTGAATATGCCTCCGGTTGAGCTCGCATAATCAGCCTGCACCAGAGCGCCTGGACGCAGCGCCAGGGCATACGGCGCGGGGGTGAGCGCCTGACGCGGGCTGAGCGTGGTGTACGATCCGCTTCCCGCCGGACAGCGCACGGCGATCTCGAGCCAGCGGGCTTCGCCGTTGAAGGCGCCGTCGCCAAGGTCGAGCGCAACGGTGAACAGCCCGTTCGTGACACTGATGGTTGCAGTCTGGGTGCTGCCGATTTGGGTTCCGGCGCTGGCGGCGTCGAAGAGGCTGAATTGCGCATCGCAATTTCCGTTGACCGGCGCGCCGCCGCTGGTGAGGCGTCCCTGATAGGTGAAGGCGGTACCGGGCGCCGCTTGTGGAGCGGCGACATCGTCCGGTTGCGGGGCTTGCGCTCGAACAAACCCGACACCGGCGATAATGATGAGGATGAGGGTGAGACTTGCTGCAACGAGAGACTTGTGCTGCATGGCGTACTCCTTTTGAGTGAACTGATGCCTGAACATACGTGACAGTCGTGATCGACGCTGCCTGACCGTCACGCGCTGGATGACCGATGCGTGCGAGACCGGCTGGTTCTGGAGCAGAGACTGGTTCGCTGTTCTCCTGGTTCACCTCCTGCGCTGACCGATGCAGACGACCCATTCGGCGCGCGGCATGATTGCCTAAGAACGCGCTACACACGTTTCCGCCGCAGCAGAATAATACCGAGCAATCCGATCAATCCACCCCATTTCAGCAGAACCGCCAGCGCGTTGAGGATGGTGAGGATGCCGATCAGCGCAAAAAAGCCTCCAACCCCGATGAAGATCCCTGACGGCAACCAGAGTTCCCACGAATCGATCACTGCCGACTGTGGCGTTTGCGGGTCGTAGCGCACTTTGACCGTATCGCCGACGCGATACGACGGCGGATTGGTGCCGGTCCTGCCCTGGAAGCGAATGGTTTGCCCCTCCGCCGTGCGAAACTCCACGATCGGATAAAACTGGGTACTGCCCTTGTTGGTGCGGGAAACCATCTGCACGACCCGACCCTCCGCCGGAAGCATCGTGGCGATCTCGTTCTGAGTCCAGGTGCGCAACTGCAATCCGAAGAACAGGACGCCTGATCCGATAATGAGTATCATGATCCCGCCCAGGAGACCGCCGATGCGATTGGTGGAGCGTACTCTCACATTCATTGTCTTCCTCCATGTGGTGATGCAGTGGCGGTTGCCACTCGTATAAAAAAGCCTGCGAAAAGAGCCGGTATGGGCCGGGGTGCGGCGGCGCCGCTGCCCCGGCAGAGCGTATTTACCTTACGATCAGCGGCAGGTTCACCCGGTAACTGACCTCTCCCAACAGCGTCAACCCCCAGCGCCCTGGCTCGTGCGCCACGCTGCCACGCGGCCACGCCGCACCCGGATCATGGGCGACCAGCATGCGCACCAGTTTGTTCCATCCGCATCTCTCGTTGTAGTACTGGCGTTCCTTTCAGTTCATACCGTGAATCTGCAACGATAAGGGTTTGGGTTGGGGTCATTTGCAAGAAACCCCTCCACGATAAGAGCAGTCCTTCAGTGCATCACAGCGTTCGTCTGGACATAACGATGCGCTGCGCTGTATCGCTGGTGCAGAGACGTATAGTGTACGCATCCTACCGGAGAGACGTCCACACAACGTCCACACAACGTCTACATCAGAGAACCCGGCAGGGCGTCATTACGATGGGGTGTCGTGATCCGGGCGGTTGGGGGGCGGCGCCGCTGCGCCTGTATGGACGACGGGTTCTGGCGGGGCTGCGCGTGCGCTGTCGGCGCATGATAAGGGACGAACGACGATGGAACGCTCCAGAAATCCAGGCACGGATCAACGTATCTGAGAACTGCTATAAATGCTCAATCTCAATTAGCCCAACGGGTATAGCGGATTACAGCAGTCCTCACAGAGATTGAACCCGGTGGACGATGTTGAACGCTCCCGGAATCGCACGCTCCACGCGGCGACCGAAATGAATTTCGGTCTACACTCCGCCAGCGACGGGCGCCTTGTGCGACACGACGGATAGGCATAATGGTCAATTGTATCTGAGAACTGCTATAAGTTCTCGATCTCCATCTTGCCCTCGCAGACGCGACAAGCGCGGGACGCTCTCGCTCGCAAGCGCCTGGGTGCGCGGTTGGAACCCATCGTTTGGCGCATCAGCACACCATTGGGGGGCGGATTTGGAACCCGCCCCTACAATGCGGTGACGGGCATGATCGGCGAGACAACGGGGGGGCTGCTGGACCGGTGATTCAAACACGTATGCGCCATCCTTGAGGCGGTGCGAAGTTCCACGAACAGGCGGAAGGGGCGGTTTGCGAACCGCGCCTTCCGGTATGGAATCGTCGGGGGCACGACCGTGACGCCTCGACGCCAATTCGTTGCCCGACCAGAAATGTCCGATATCTATCGCGGTTTGATACGATGTGCGCCCGGAAGCCCACGTGCGTCGTCAACGCGACGAAGCGACCTGTCGGAGACAGGTCAATGCCCCTTTATGGGGTACGCACAATTATAGGCAGGGAAATCTTCGCCCGATGCTGCAATGCGAACGCCCCACCGTACCTGGTACCCGCATAGAGCATGGTCGAGTCAATCGCCAGGGCGTAGACATCGAGGTTGGTCAGTCCCGTGTTGAACGCGCTCCAGGTTGCGCCCCCATTCGTGCTCTTGCGAACCCCTGAGGATGTCCCGGCGTAGAGCGTATTCGTGTTTATCGGGTCAAGTGCAAGAGCGTAGCCACTCACACCGCTGAGAGATGCGCTCCAGTTCGCACCGCCGTCCGTGCTCTTGAACACGCCTCCATTCGCTCCGGCGTAGAGCGTGTTCGGGGCGGTCGGGTTGATCGCCAGGGCGTAGACATCGGGGTCGCTCAGGCCGGTGTTGACCGCGCTCCAGGTTGCGCCGCCATCCGTGCTCTTGAACGCGCCGCCATCCGTCCCGGCGTAGAGTGTGCTCGTGTTCAACGGGTCAATCGCCAG
>Ga0209227_1002634_pt1 | contig 12659 bp, 12 predicted proteins | sample YNPBryantNP2012_FD_185815 | JGI IMG/M metagenome (GOLD analysis project Ga0209227, IMG submission 185815) | Anoxygenic and chlorotrophic microbial mat microbial communities from Yellowstone National Park, USA - YNP Bryant NP 2012 (SPAdes)... ...
TAGGCGCCCTCCTGCAGAACTTCTGCCTTGCGGCGCTGGCTTACGGTCTGGGAACGTGCATCGAGGACCAGGGCGTCATGTATCCGGAGGTCCTGCGGGAGATCGCGGGCATTCCCGCTTCCAAACGGATCCTCATGGCCGTGGCCGTGGGCTATCCGGACTGGCGCTTCCCGGCAAACGCTGTGGAGACCGAAAGGGAGCCTGCGGCAAACCTCACCACGTGGGTCGGGTTCGAATGAGCAGGATCAGGCAGGAAGCTACGCCTTTCCAAATGGACAGGCCCGCCTGGGGCCAGCGCGCAGCCTGGCTTGACTGACAACCGGCAATGAAGGATCTCCAGCCGCAACATCCTGGCCAACCAGTTGAGGCCTTTCTGTGGATATCGATCAAAAGAGTTGCATTTCTGGGTTCCGGATGACCCCCTCACCCTTTAGATCCGTGTCCGCTTGACAACATCAAGTTTTTCCGCTACCGTCGCTCCATCTGAAAGCAAGCTCTCATTTGGTTGTATGCAAGACTTTGTGCGAAGTTGGATCCCAAAGTCTGAAGTGCAGCCCATAAGTTGACATATATCATCCCAATATCCGTTTTTTGATTCATAAACGCTACCAACTGATCCCACGACTTGGCAAAGGATTCGCGCAATGAAACTGCTTGCCCTCCTTCCTATCGCTCTGGTTCTTTTTGGTTGCGGATCCGACGGTGGTGAAGGCGGTGGAACCGCTCCTGCAATTTCGAATCTTCAATACAGCCCTACCTCGGCCCATGTTGGAGATGGAGGAGGTGCGGTGACAATTACCGGAACGATGGACTTCATCGACTCAGATGGGGACCTTGATTTCCTCCGACTGCGATACAGGCCTTGCGGCACCGGAGATTGGCAAAACTTTGACATCGACCTCCCGGCTCTGTCTGGGGTCACTTCTGGCACAATTCCTTTCACGTTCGTCGTGGACACAGTAAGCTGCGGTCCTGTATCGAACACTGCCCAAGTATCTGTTTTCGACGCTCAGGGGCATCAATCCAATATCCTGAATGCGCCGTTCGAATTGTTACCGTGAAGCCCTCTGGAGCTTGTCGAGTCCTCCTTTATAACTGCGATCTTACGCACGTCGTCTTGTTACGCTCATTCTTAAATCAGACTTTACCCTTTCTGCTGCCATGATCACCTGCGCATGCGGATAGCACGACCTGGGGGTTCTGCGGCCGTCGAATTATCCTTGAGCTCCACAGGGAACCCCGTATCGTTGTCTTGAACTATGAAAGACTTGTGAACCCATCCATCCGCATAGGCGGCCGAGGAAAAGCGCACCCACTCGTTCCTTTCTTCGATAATCGTGATAGTGCAACCCTGCTCCAAGGCGCCCAAGAAACCGGCTGAGCCTCCTGGTCCCGACATCACCCCTGCTTTCTGTCTCACAAAAGCGGTCCTCCTAACGGGGTGGGTTGGGCTAATTCCACAATCCCTTTGGGAGATCCAGCCGGCTGGGTATTGGGCTGATGAGAACCGAAACCAGCCATCCTTTTCCTCCAGCATCTCAAGCACCGTTGCCTCCGGAACGCTGCCCAGCTTCTGGAAGTGGGTCCCTGGTCCAGAATACACGTCGGCAAAGTGAGAAACGGCAATCTCCTTTTTCACAGTGGGAGCCTTGGAGGATCCTTCTAAAACCTCACCCTTGGTTGCCCCGGCTTCCGGCGCCTTAGCAACGGGAGTCGTAACGGAAACGTCGGGCGGGGATTCCATCAAGACCTGTCTGTCTATGTAAAGCCAGACCTGATCCACAGATTTTCTGTCAAGCTTGGGTTCTCCATCGACGGACATCTTGATACGCACATTCGTCGTTCGCTCGTCAAGAGGCCTGATGAGTAGAGTGACGTTGAACACGACGGGGTCAACAGTCGAAGCCGCCAGAAGGCCAGCAGGACCAAATGCGGCATACCCAAGAAGTGCCATCGTTGTTTTATCATGCTTCCGGGCATCCTGCTTTTCACCGACAAGAATCCCAGACTGCCTGTCTGAGTGCTTTATGGTATAGCCAAGGTCGAATAGAGCCTCGGTACTCGCTAAAAAGACCTGATCAACCGGTGCATCGATCGTTCTGGTTTCAAAGTCCTTCATTGCAGCCTGTCCAACGGTCTTTCCAGAGGACGCTGCGCATCCAAATGCGACTGCCGCTATGCAGACCAGGACCCAAAGCGCATGCTTGTTCATGGCCCGCCTCCTGCTAAAACTTGGCAGCACTTAGTTTGTAGTCGATCACGGTCTCGCTTTCGTCAAAGTAAATAATCAGCATGACCGATGTGGCTGACTCGTACCTCTTTTCTTTCGAGCCCCCGGCGAGGAGGATCGTCAAGTATCCTTGAGATGAGGAAACTTCCCGTGAAACCTTGTCGTAGGTCCATACATCTTTACCGCCCTTACGAGTTACCCAATCAGGCGGCCCAAGCAATTCTAGGACTTCCGTCTGATTGGTCACACCTGGCTTGATGAACGCCTTCGTCATCCCCGGAGTGAGAGCGCTTTCCTTGGCAATCCCTTGGGCAGTTTCCTTGGGAGAAGCGCACCCCAAGCCTATCACGACCGCAATTGCAGTCAGACCACCCGCAATAAAGCGACCAAGGGTCTTCCGATTCATTCGAGTGCTCCTTCGAAGTAGGGTACTTATTCTCATGACCGAGCCTAGCAGCCCTTTAGCGCTATTGACACGAATCGACGGCAGCGACTCATCGAACTGCTCAAGTAATCGCTAGGTAATCGAATGAGGTGGACCCCGTGGATTTGACAAGGGGACAAGATTTCTAGCCGCTTTTGTCCGCATTAAGCGGCAGACAGAGGAGGAGCAGAAGATGGAACGGAGCAGAGGAAACCACTTCCCAGCGTTCAAGGCGAAGGTACTCTTGGCCGCGCTCCCGTAAATCAGTGGCGCCATCCGGCGCGGCACGCCTGTGAGCGGCTCGAGCAACAGGGCAACATCGTCTCTTGTGAGGACAAAAAACAGCCGCTCGGGTCTCTTGCCCCGCACCATTTCATTCGTCCGCGGCAACTCGATGTGGAGCACACGCCTGTAAACGAGCAGGCGAACGGCCCGAGCCTGGGTCTGGCTGGAAGCGCTTGAAATGGACCCCGATTTTTGGACAGGGGGTATAAGTGGAGTCTTCGCCGTCGAGATGGCAGTCATCAGGCCGCCTCGGGCAGGCTCGTAAGGCCTGCATATGGAGTCGCGCCGGTTACGTGGACAGGTTAGAGTTTGGGATTGCCCCTGCTCCCTGGAACCTCCTTTCGTAGAGAGCCGGATAGAGATCTTGGATACTGGAATGCCGACGACGGGGATTGTACCAGCCTTCGATGGAATCGAGCACAACGGCCAGGAACAAGAACCCTGTCCAGGTGGGAATGTACGTGATATCGGCCACCCAGAGCTGATTCGGACCTTCGGCCGTGAAGTTCCTCTGAACCAAATCCGAAGCGGGCGGCGCCCCGTAGGTGCCGCGGCTTTCCTCGTGGATGGCTCGGATCGTCTCGGTCAGCTTCTCATCTTCCCGTCCTCGCCTCGACGGCAGTCGGCTGCGCCACGCATAGTACCCGCTGGTGGAGACTTCCAACAGACGGCACACCGTGGCCACTCGATGCAAGGCTTGGTTCCTCTTCACGAATTCGGAGATTTGGGTGGGATCGAACCGGGCTGCCGAGCGAACCAGGCCGCGGCTTTTGACAAGATCTCCCGCTCTTCTCGAAGCTGCCGGTTCTCTCGCCTGAGCTTGACCAGCTCCTGCCTCTCACCCGTGGTCAACCCGTCCTGGCGCCGTCCCTCGTCCAGATCCGCTTGCACGACCCAGCTGCGGATCGTCTGTGCCGAAGGTACGTCTTGCGTGCCAGCGCCTCAGGACTCTACTCAGTACACCCCTGCTCATACAGCACCTCCCCGTCCGGGCCGAGGACCTGGAGGCACTCCGCATTGCGCACGGTGATGACGGAGCCGCCCGTGCCCCGCTGGTACAGCACCACCCCCCAGGCGTCCAGCACGGTGAAGGGCAAAACGCCTCCCGCACCCCCGTCGATCATCACTGTATCGGAGCCCGTCCCGCCGTCTATGAAGACCTGGTCGTCCCCCTGACTCACCGAATAGGTAATGGCGTCGTTGCCGCTTCCCCCATTGATGCCCACCCGGTCGTTGTCGTCCCCTGCATCCACCCTCAGGCTGTCATCCCCCGTCCCGCCGCACTGGTAGAAATAGTCGTTACCAATATCACCCCTTAGAAACAGAGTGTCCCCACCCGGGCCGCCGCCCTGGTAAACCCGGTCGTCGCCACCACCACCCTCAATAAATTGGGTGTCGCCTCCGTTGCCGCCCCGTTGAGAAATCTGGTCGTCCCCATCCCCTCCCATGATGGACAGGTTATCCTGCCCGTCTCCGCCGTACTGCACCAGCCAGTCGTTGTGGGACTGGCCAGCAATGTACAGCGTGTCGTTGCCGGCCCGGCCGAAGTGCACGATGATATCGGGGTCTTGGGTGCCCAGGGTGGTCTGCACGTCGTCGCCGTCGCTGCCATAGTAGACGATAGGAGTGCCAGCGGCGGGGGCAGGGCCTGCGTTCGCCCTGGTGAAGCGCGGCGGCAACGCCAGCGCCAGGCCAAGCAGAACAACGAAGAGACCCAAACGCTTTCTTGTTCTCATGGCTATCCTCCCGTGGAAAAGCGGTGCTCAGGGGATCTTGCGCCTGCACCCGTATCGAACGGTTCCGCCGTCTCACCTGTCAGCCGGTGCAGCAAGGCCAGAAACGCCTGCTCGTCCGGGAAGGGCTGTGGCTCCACTCTCGGCATAGGCCGCAGGTCCCCGCGCGACGCCTCCGGCTCATCGGAGTCGACCAGCAGGGGCAAGACAAAAGTTCTGACTGTGCGCAAGGCTCCTCCAGACCGACACACGATGTGATTGCCGCAAGCCCTTTTTATTGAAGCAAAAGGGACTGCCGAATAACTGCGAAAAATCTACCTGCCGCAGCACTCTTTTACGGGCCACAAAGGGGCAAAAAATCACGGTAATTACCACGCGCAAACTCCAAATCCTTTTGAAACCACAAAGACATAAACCCAACAGATGATAACGACGTGCTTTCAGACAAGTAAAGCATAGCAAGCACAGTAATTGTGTGTCAAGGGGAAAAACGAAGAAGAATTTTAGCTGGAAGGACTGGCAGGAAGAGGCGTGGAAATCGGGCGGCGGTTCCCATAGGAGTCAGGTGGGAGAAGAGCAGGAAGGTTTGTCTATTTTGGGAGATCCGAAAAGACGGATGCGTCAAGAGCAAGGGCAGGTACCGGCCGGAATGATTCATCAGTCCCACGAACGGGGCGTGAGCCGGGAGTAGCCCTCTTGTTCAAGCGGGGGAAGCTGGGAACAGGAGTCCTCATGGAGGATTCTCAGCGCAGGAGGAGAATGAGCTTTGGGTTGGGGGCGGCGGTTGGCCAGCCAGAGTCCCAGGTGTTCCAGGATCCTGCGGATCACCTCGGGGTCTTCGATTGCGGCCACGTTGCGCATTTTTTCTGACAGCCAGGGCAGACCAGCGGGTCCGTTTCGTACACATCAGCATAGCGGAACTTCTAGAACCGGCCGACCTTGACCCCAAGGAGCTTTCCCTTCCGGGCAAGGTCAATGACGTCATCGGTGCTGCAATCGAGTATGTGGGCAACGTCCTTGGACCTGAGAAGCCCCTCTTTCTTCGCCATGATGAGCCCCCTCATGCGTAAAGAATTGCACAAAGCGGGCCCTGCAAGGAAGCCGTAAAGGAGCTGGTGCCGGAGGAGGGAATCGAACCCTCATGGTCGCGAGGACCGGGGGATTTTGAGTCCCCTGCGTCTACCAGTTCCACCACTCCGGCAAGAGAGCATGGCCGCAGCAGGTACAGCCTGCGCGAACGGTTCCGAAGGTACTGGAATCGGAGCGCCCTGTCAAGGTTACGGGAAGGTTATGGGAAGGCGGCCGGTCCAACGGAACGCGTCCCTCCAGAGACCTCGCGCAGGCCTGCAGGGCCGCCGCGCTTGGCGCCGTCCGTCGCCCTTTGATGTTTGACCCTCCGGCGCGCCTTTCCTATACTGCCCATCTCGACAGTCGGCGAGTCGGCGCAGCCAGAGCGGATCCACGCCACGAGCCCCTGCCTCCCTGCACCCAGGTGAACCTTGGAAACGCAGAAGCCCAGCAAGAGGGAGACGCAACGATGAACCTCGACCCCACTGCCTTCCGAGACCTCAACCCAGGTACCCGCGTGCTCATGGGCCCCGGGCCGAGTGACGTTCCGGCTCGCGTCCTTCAGGCCCTCTCAGCGCCCTGCATCGGCCATCTGGATCCGTATTTTCTCTCTGTCATGGACGAAACGCAGAGTCTGCTCCGATTCGTTTTTCAGACCCGAAACGATCTGACCATACCCGTCTCGGGCACGGGCAGCGCGGGCATGGAGACCTGCTTCGTCAACCTCGTGGAGCCCGGAGACGAGGTCGCTGTATGCGTCAACGGCGTGTTCGGGACGCGCATGTGCGACATCGTGACCCGGATCGGCGCCCGGCTCATCCGGATCGAAGCAGAATGGGGAAAGGCTGTGGAGCCCGAGGTCGTGCGGGAGGCGATCCGGGGAAAGGGACCCAAGGTGCTCGCCTTCGTGCACGCTGAGACTTCCACCGGAGTCCTGACCCCGGTCGAGGATCTGGCCGCAATCGCCCGGGAGGCGGGCTCGCTTCTTCTCGTGGACACGGTCACGTCTCTGGGGGGCATGGAGGTCGAAGTAGACCGCTGGGGAATCGACGCCGTGTACAGCGGCACCCAGAAATGTCTATCCTGCCCGCCCGGCCTCTCCCCGATTTCCTTGGGCCCGAAGGCCATCCAAGCGATAGAGACGCGCAGGCATCCGGTCCCAAGCTGGTACCTGGACATGACCATGGTCCGGAGTTACTGGGGCGCGGACCGCAAGTACCACCACACGGCGCCCGTCAACATGGTATACGCCCTGAGGGAGGCCCTGCGGATTGTGGCAGAGGAAGGCCTGGAAGCCCGCTTCGCCCGGCACCGGCTCCATCACCGCGCTCTGGTCGCCGGCATCGAGGCCATGGGGCTTACCCTGCTGGTCGAACAGCGCCGGCGGCTCCCCATGCTCAATGCGGTCCGCATCCCTGAAGGCTGCGACGACAAAAGGGTCAGGGCGGCCCTCCTGAACCAGTTCGGCCTCGAAATCGGCGGCGGCCTTGGACCGCTGGCCGGCAAAATCTGGCGTATCGGCCTCATGGGACATGCCTGCACGGCCCGCAACGTGTTCCTGTGCCTTTCCGCCCTGGAAACCGTGCTGAGAAGGGAGAAAGTTCCCCTTCAGCCGGGAGCCCTCGAAGCTGCGGCGGCCGTGTACGCGGAAACCTGAATGGAAGCCGCCTTCCTCAGAGAACTGGAGCGCATTGTGGGAAAAGGACACGTGCGCTCCGGGCCCGCCGACCGAGAGGTCTATTCGTACGACGCGTCCCTGGCCAGACAGACCCCCGGAGCCGTCGTTTTTCCCGCCGACTCCATCCAGACCGCCCGGATCGTGCGGGCCGCGTCGCGGGCTGGCGTGCCTTACGTGCCTCGCGGTTTCGGCACGAACCTCTCGGGCGGATCCGTGGCCCCGCCGGGCGGCCTCGTGATCTGCCTGTCCCGGATGAACCGGATTTTGTCCATCGACCCTGCCCGGCGAACCGCCCGGGTCGAGCCCTGCGTGACCAACCTCGAGCTCCAGAACGCCTTGGCCCCTTTCCGCTTCTTCTTCGCGCCGGACCCTGCCAGTCAAAAAGTCTCCACCCTTGGAGGGAACGTGGCGGAGAACTCCGGAGGTCCCCGATGCGTGAAATACGGGGTCACGAAGAATCATATCTTGGCTCTGGAGATCGTACTGCCGGACGGCGAGCGGATGCGCGTCGGATCCGAGGCCCTGGATCCTCCGGGGTATGATCTATGCGGTCTTCTCACAGGTAGCGAAGGCACTCTGGCCATCGTCACCGAGATTACGGTCCGCATTCTCCCTTTGCCGGAGTCCGCCGCAACGCTTCTTGCGGTCTTCGACTCGGTTTCAGACGCGGCCCGCTGCGTTTCGGCCATCATCGCCGAAGGGATCGTTCCCTCGAGTCTCGAAATGATGGACGCTCCGGTCATGCGGGCCGTGGAGCAGAGCATGCCCTGCGGCTATCCGCTGGACGCGGCCGCCGTGCTCATCATCGAGATCGACGGGGCGCAGGAAGGTTTGAGAACTCTGGCCCGCCGGATCCGCGAAATTTGCGAAGCCAACTGCTGCAGGCACGTCCAGGAAGCGGCCTCGGAGGCCGACAGGACCCGGTTGTGGGCCGGAAGAAGGGGGGCCTTCGGCGCCATCGCCAGGATCTCGCCGGGTTATCTCGTGACCGATTGCACGGTCCCGCGGACACGGCTTCCTGAGGCGCTTGCGTGCGTGGCGGAGATCTCAGGCCGCCACGGCCTTTCCTTCGGCAACGTCTTCCACGCCGGAGACGGGAATCTCCATCCCCTGCTCTTTTTCGATCCGGCCGACCCTGACCAGATCCGCGTGGTCCACGAGGCCGGCATGGAGATCATGAAGGCCTGCGTGTCCATGGGCGGCACCATCACGGGCGAGCACGGAGTGGGCCTGGAAAAAAAGGAGGCGATGAGCCTGCTCTTTTCCAAGGAGGATCTGGCCTTCCAGCGCTCCATCAAGAGGACCTTCGATCCTGAGAACCTTCTCAACCCGGGCAAGATCTTTCCCGAGGCCCTTGACCCGCTTCCTGCAGGAGAAGGCGCGGACGTCCAAATCGATGGCCTCGAGGAACTCGTGCCGTCCTCGGCCGAAGATTGCCGCCAGATGGTGCTCGCCGCGTCGCGCAAGAGCCTTGCCTTGGTGCCCGAGGGGTCGGGCACGTGGCGATCCTTCGGCAATCCGCCCACCAGGCCGTGGATCCCGCTCCGCAGCCGGGGGCTTTCCGAAATCCTCGAGCACGATCCTCCCAACCAGGTGGTCACGGTCGGCCCGGGTCTTCGGCTCGAGGGACTCCAGGCTGTCCTGGCTTCGCACAATCAGTGGCTTCCGCTCAGGCCTTTCCTGGATCGAGACGGTACGGTCGGCGGGATCGTGGCCCTGAACGCGTGCGGGCCCGAACGACTCCTATACGGCAGCCCCAGAGACCTTCTTCTTGGACTCCGCTTCGTCTCGGCTTCAGGCCATCTCGTCCGCGGCGGCGGCAAGGTCGTAAAGAACGTGGCCGGCTACGATCTCACGCGTCTTATGGCCGGGTCCATGGGCACGATCGGGTTCTTCACCGAACTCACCCTGCGCGTGGCTCCGATTCCGCAGGCCTGCACCCTGGTCTCTGCTTCGGGCTCTCTTGAGGCGACCAGAGCCGCATGCAAGGAGCTGCTCGCTTCTTGCCTCCAACCGGCCTTCGCGATCGCAACCCCAGAGGACGACGAAGCAGACTCGGCAGCCAGGCGAGGCTCGGCAGCTGCGACGAGCCGCTGGCGCCTCTCCGTCGGATTCGAAGGCTTTGCCGAAACCGTGGAAGCCCAAACAGGGAGCTGGACGTGCCGGCTTGAGTCCCAAGGCTTCACGAACTGCTCCGCCTTCGCTTACCAACCCGCCTCAGGACCCCTCAAGCCCATCGAAGCCCGCCTGGACCATGACTCTTGTCCGTTTCTCATCCGCATCGACCTTCCGTTGGACAAAACCTTGGATGGCGCGGCGTCCCTTGCCGAGAGGTGCCATCTCTCCGGTCAACTCCTGGTGGCTGATCTCGGCTGCGGCCGCGTTCGGGCCGGTTTCGAGTCTTTCAGTCCATCCGATTGGGAGTTTCTCTTTGGGTTGGCCAGGCGACTCGGCGGGCACGCCTTGCTCGAGCGCGCTCCCGAACCCTTCAGGCGCGCTCACGACGTTTTCGGCCCGCCCAGCGTCGATGGGTCCCTCCTGCACAGGCTCAAGCAGGCCTTGGACCCGGCAGGCCTGTTCGCGCCGGGCAGGCTGCCGGGCAGAAAGTAGGCAGGGCCGGGAGCGAACCGGATCGGCATCCGCAGGGGAAGAGCATGGCAGTCGACATCGGCCGAGAGATCTCCCGCTGCAACCGGTGCGGCTTTTGTCAAGCCGCCTGCCCGGTTTTTCGCGCCACCGGCCACGAATCCGGGGTCGCCAGGGGAAGGATCGATCTGCTCAAGGCCGTGCTCGAGAACCGCTTGTCGGCACAAGACGCCCTGGAGCAGGCGGCGTTCAACTGCCTCCTTTGCGCCTCCTGCACGACTCACTGCTTTCCGGCAATTCCCACGGCAGAGTTGATGGTCGAGGCCCGAAAGGAATACATCCGCCGCATGGGGCGAAAACGGCTCCACCGGATTCTGTTCGACCATCTTCTCCCGTACCCGCAGCGGCTGCGAGCCGTGGCCAGGGCGGCTTCTCTGGGCACCAGCACAGGCCTTTCGGACTTGGCTGCCGCCCTGGGCTTGCTCAGGATCTTCGGCCATGACTTTCCCAAAAGCCACCGCATCGCCCTGCCTTTGCCTGAGCGCACCTTCCGGGACGCGAGGCCGCCGGGCCTCTTCCCGGGTCACCACAAGCACGGCCCCCGCATCGCGTTTTTCGTGGGGTGCGGCGTCGATCTCCTCCTGCCGGATGTTGCGGAAGCCACCTTCAACCTCTTGCGAAGGAAAGCCTCAGAGGTCTCGGTTCTGGACAACGTATGCTGCGGGCTTCCGGCCTGGACCTACGGAGACATCGAGGCAGCCAGGAGGCTGGCCGAGAAGAACCTCGAGCGCCTCCTGGCGGTTCAGCCGGATGTCGTGGTGACCGACTGCTCGAGCTGTGCCTCCTTTCTCAAGCGGTATCCGAGTCTATTTGAGGAGCAGCCCGTGGTGCGAGAGCGCGCCAGCGCCGCAACCCGGCGAGTTAGGGATTTCGTGGAGTGGGCCGCAGACTGGCCCCTGTCGGCGTCTCGCGTGTCCCCTCATCCCACAATCGTGACCTACCACGACCCCTGCCATGCCGTCAGAGGCCAGGGATTGGCCGCCGAGCCGCGCGAAGTGCTGCGCAATCTTCCAGGTTTGGCGTTTCGAGAAATGACGGAGGCCGACACTTGTTGCGGCGGTGCAGGCTCCTACACCTTCAGGCACTTCGAGATCGCCCGTAAGGTCCTCGGCCGAAAACTCGACCATCTGGAGAAGACGCAGGCGCGAATCCTCGTCACCTCCTGCCCCTCGTGCATCCTTCAGTTGCGCTACGGGGTGCGCACCCGCCAGCTTGCGGTTCGAGTCTGCCATCTTTCTGAGCTGCTGGCGTCGGCCGGACCGGCTCCATGCGCAAGCGGAACTCAGAGTTGAGACACTCCCCCCCTTCGGCGGTGCCCTGCCCGGCTGCGCCGTTTGCCGGGCATGCAAGAGGGCATCTCACGAGGATCCCAGAACAGCCATAAGGACCCTCTGGCCCGTTTGAGGCGCCAGATCCGTCCATACGAGGCGATCTCCATCCAGGTCGACTCGCACAATCCTGTGTCCGGCCCCTAGGGTCGTGAGGCGGCAGGAGGTCCGACGGGATCGGTCGAACACGCAAAGCTCCTCGCAACTCCCGTCCGGGCAATTTTGGCTCACGTAAGCAATCCAGTTCCCCTCCAGGAGCGGCCGGACTTTCCGCACACTGGACACATACAGGCACGATTTTGCACCGCTCCCTATCGCGTAGTGGATGAGGGAAAACACACTTTCGCTGCCGCTCGTCCGCACATAGACCAGCTCTCCGGGATCCACGTCAAGAACGTCTTCCCACCGAGAGTCCCCGAAGGTTTCCACGATCACCGATTGCCAGGGGTTGAATGTCAGCAGTTCGATCTCCACGAGGTTTTCGCCCGTCCTGGGCCCGGCCACCCAAGCGACCTCCGTATCACTTCCGCACAGGTAGCCGTAATTGCGGTCCTCCTGCCGAATGGGCAGCGTGACCGGAACAAGAAAGAACGTCTTGAACATCAACTGGTACGGGCTCATGGCCGGCCTTCGCCCGCTCCACACCAATCCGTCCGGATTATAGGCGCATTCATATTTCGTATAGGCCTCCGCGTCCGGGGTCACCTTCTGCTGGCTTTCGGGCGTGCACAACCACCAGGCCTCGTCGATATTCAGGATCGCCTGATTCCCGTAGGCACCTCCCCATTGGATCTTTTGGCTCCCTTGGAGAAGGTCGCGCAGCCGGCCTCTTTCAATCTCGTAGGCTCTAAGCACCAAAGGGCCACTTCCCAAGGACGAGGAAAACCATACGACCCCGGCCACCATCCCGAGGAGTTTGTCCCGGACAAAGGATCCATCGTGCGTAACCGTCCAGTTCGCCCCGGTGGAGGCCCGGTAGAGGTAAATATCCTGTCCCTTCTCGTAGGCCACATAGTCGCCCTCAATCCTCGAATCCGTCGCATCCCGTGCAAGTTCCTGCACCGAGTACGGCAGGCCCGGACTGCCGCAGGCTCCGAAAAGAAGGCCGAGCCAGGCCAAACCAAGAAATCCCTTGAAAAAAGAACGCATGGATCGACCTCCTCAGGGCAGGACGCGGTTCCCCTTGGCATCGACCACACTGATCCTGTAGCCGGCCTTGGTCGGATACTTTGGGCACACGAGGGAAACCGTATGTTCCCCGGGGGCG
>Ga0209227_1002635_pt1 | contig 12656 bp, 8 predicted proteins | sample YNPBryantNP2012_FD_185815 | JGI IMG/M metagenome (GOLD analysis project Ga0209227, IMG submission 185815) | Anoxygenic and chlorotrophic microbial mat microbial communities from Yellowstone National Park, USA - YNP Bryant NP 2012 (SPAdes)... ...
GACCGACACGGACGGAGACGGCTACGGGGAGGCGTGCGACGTCTGTCCGAACGATGCGGCTAACGACGCCGATGGCGACGGCCTGTGCGGCGACGTGGACAACTGCCCGACGGCGGCCAACGCCGATCAGGCGGACAACGATGGCGACGGTCTCGGCGATCCGTGCGACGAGGATGACGATAACGATGGCGTCCCGGACGCGGGCGACAACTGTCCCTTCGTCGCCAATGCGGACCAGTCCGACACCGACGGGGATGGTCAGGGCGACGCGTGCGACGGGGATGACGACAACGACGGGATCGCCGACGATGGCGACAACTGCCCGCTCGCGGCCAACGCCGAACAGACGGACACGGATCTCGACGGGCTGGGCGACGCGTGCGACCCGGACGACGACGGGGACGGCGTCGCGGACGGCATCGACAACTGTCCGCTGGTGGTGAATCCGGACCAGACCGATACGGACGGAGACGGCACGGGCGATGCGTGCAGCGCCGACGACGACGCAGACGGTGTGGGCGACACGGCGGACAACTGTCCGCTGGCGGCCAACCCGGATCAGACGGACACCGACAGCGACGGGCTCGGCGACGCGTGCGATCCGGACGATGACGGGGACACTGTGGCGGACGAGGTCGACAACTGCCCGCTTGAGCCGAACGTGGGCCAGGAGGACAACGAGTACGACGGGCTGGGGGATGCGTGCGATCCGGATGACGACAATGATGGTGTCCTCGATGTGGCCGACAACTGCCCGCTGGCGGCCAATGCGGATCAGAGTGATGCCGACGCGGACGGGGCGGGGAATGCCTGCGACGCGTGCCCTCTGGATCCGAATGACGACGCCGACGCGGACGGGGTGTGCGGCGACGTGGACAACTGTCCGGCCCTCGCGAACCCGGATCAGGCCGACGGCGATGCGGACGGGCTCGGGGACGTGTGCGATTCCTGTCCGGCCGATGCCAGCAATGATGTGGACGGCGACGGAGTCTGCGGGGCTGTGGACAACTGTCCGGGCGTGGCGAATCCGGATCAGGCCGACCCGGATGGGGACGGCCTGGGCAGCGCCTGTGACAACTGCCCGGGTGAGCCCAACGCGGCTCAGACGGACTCGGACGGCGATGGCGTAGGGGATGCCTGCGACAACTGCTCCGCGACGCCGAACCCGGACCAGACGGACACCGACGGAGACGGCGTAGGCGACGCGTGCGACCAGAACACGATCGTCCTGACGGCGGTCAGGGATGCCTTCCTGCGGCGGAACGCCCAGAATGACAACGAGGGGGCGAACCGCATCCTCCGGATCCAGAGGAACGGGCGGAACCGCGTGATCGTGGCATTCGATCTGTCGGGTGTTCCGACGGCGGGTCTGACGAGGGCCACGCTGGTCATGAGCGTGGCGGATGTCGGGGGGTGGGGCCGGCGGGGGTCGGTCGTGGTGGCCCGGCGGGTGCTCGAACCATGGACGGAGGGCAACGGATGGAGCGTAGGCAACCGCATCCGGGGCACGGGCGCCGGCGTCACGTGGAACTGCGCGTCGGACACCGACATCTCGGACCGCCGGCCGGACTGTGCGGATCCCTGGGAGGGCGGCGCGCTGGCCGCTCCGACCGGGCCGGGGGTGCTGCATACCAACGCCACGTCGGGGGAGGTGTCCTGGGATGTTACGGCGGACGTACGGGCAGGAGCCGCGAATGGCTGGGTGCTGATGAAACAGGACGAGACCGACAACGGGACCGTGGATTACTATTCCCGAGAGGGCGCAGCGGACCAAGGGAATGCGAATCTGGCTCCGCGGCTCGTTCTGGAGTACTGAGGCGTCAGGGATCGGGTGAAGCTCCGCCCGGCCGCGTCATGATACCGGGTGGGGCGGGGATTGGACATTGCCTGTTGCCTCGCGTCCGGTCCGGTCGCACAATGCGGCTGGCGGCACGCGGGAGACAGTCCGGCGGTCCGGCCGCACGGGCACCGCGACGGCGTCCGGGGGAGTCGATACATGGCGGCGAACTGGGCGTGGTGTCCCGGGGACGAGTCGATTGCGGCCGGACTGCGGGACTTCCTTCCGCCCAGGATGTTCGATGCCCACGCCCACCTGTATCGGGTGGCGGATCTGGTCGCAGCGACCGGCGTGGCGGGGGACGGCCCGCGCGAGGCGGGCGTGGAAGTGTGGCAACGCTGCCTGGACCGGCAGGTGGGCGCAGGCCGGTGCACGGGGGGGCTGTTCTTCCCCGATCCCAAGGTTCCGCTCGACCGCGTGGAGCCGGCGAACCGTTTCGTCGTCGAACAGATCCGCGGTCGGCCGCTGAGTCGCGGCCTCATCGTGGTGCATCCGGGTTCGGACGCTTCGGAGGTGGAACGCCGGCTCGCCGAGCCGCAGATCGTCGGCTTCAAGGTCTACCACACATTCAGCCCGCTGCGACCGACCTTTGAGGCGCCGATTGAGAGCTTCCTGCCGGAGTGGGCGTGGCCGTGGGCGGATCGTCGGGGTCTTGTGATCATGCTGCACCTGGTCCGGCGGAAGGCGCTGGGTGACGCGGAGAACGTCAGGTACATTCGCGACCGATGCGAACGTAAGCGTCCTGTGAACCCCGTCTTGCTTTCGCGGCTCGGATTTGCGAGGGGGCGGTCGGACGTGTGCGATGGTGCGAGATGTCGAGGGCCGGGTGGCCGGGCCGAGCCAACCTCTCCTGGATTCCCGCTTGCGCGGGAATGACGAGGGGGGCGGGGCTGTGTTGGGCCTTGCCGCGTGCGGGAATGACGAGGGGGCGGGGGGCGGGGCTGTATCGGGCCTTGCCGCGTGCGCGGGAATGACGGGGAGGGCCGCGTTGGCGCCCTTGACGACCCATCATGCCCCGCATCGTCACCCCCGCGAAAGCGGGGGTCCAGACTCACGCCACGGGCACCTGCCGGTCGCGCTGGCCCCCGCCCGCGGGCGGCCGCGTCGGGCCTTGTCGTGGATTCCCGCTTGCGCGGGAATGACGAGGGGGCGGGGGGCGGGGCTGTATCGGGCCTTGCCGCGTGCGGGAATGACGGGAGACTCTGCCTTGTCGTGGATTCCCGCTTGCGCGGGAATGACGGGGAGGGCCGCGTTGGCGCCCTTGACGACCCATCATGCCCCGTATCGTCACCCCCGCGAAAGCGGGGGTCCAGACTCACGCCACGGGCACCTGCCGGTCGCGCCCCCCTCGCGCCCGCGGGCGGCCGAGTGATTCCTCTTCTTCCCGCTCTCGGCACGCGCGCAATCCACATGCCACCGGTTCGCCGTACGCCACGCGGGGTTCACAGGACGCTTACGTGCGAACGGTACGGTCGCGCAAGGCTGGTCCTGGCACATGCCGGGCGGTGCTTTCATGCGCCGAGCGCGGCGATGGGGCTCGCGGCCCCCGGCGGACTGGCCAACGTCTGGTTCGACACGTCTGCGATCTGCGAACCGGAGCTGCTGAGGGCGGTCATTGATGCGTTCGGCCCAGGGCGGCTGCTGTGGGGAAGCGACTTTCCCGTTTCCGAGATGCGGGGGCGGTGCGTGACGCCCGGCGACGGCTTCGCATGGCTGGAGCCGGACACGGTCGATTTCGCGCGATTCGCGCCTCACGGCTCGCCGACACAGGTGGGACTGGAGTCCCTCCGGGCACTGCGTCAGGCCGTCGAGGGCTGCGGCCTGTCGCCCCAGCACGTGGAAGGCATCTGTGCGGGCAACGCGCTTGGGCTGCTGGGAATGGATGACACGCAAGGGGGCCCCGGAAGCCCGGAAAGGCGGTGAACGGTGGGCGGGCTGATGATGCGTGTCCTGAGCGACGCGGAGGTGGAGACGCTCCACGAGCGAACGCTGGACGTGCTCGCGAGAGTGGGGATACGGACTACGCACGAAGAGGCGCTCCGTCGGCTGGCCGCTGTCGGGGCACGGGTGGATCAGGCCGGCGGCGTAGTCCGGTTCGACCGATCGCTCGTCGGGGAGCTGCTGCGGCTCGCGCCGGCCGTGGCGGTGGAGACGGGCCTGAACGGACGCAGGCTGAGTTGGGTGGGAACCAGCGGGCCTTTCTGTCGCTGGTTCTGGATCCGTGGATCGTCGAGTCCGGCCGCGGCCCGCGGCGGGCGGTTCTGGAAGACGTGCGTCGGCATGCCATCCTGGGCGATTCGCTGGCGCGGATCACGTCGCTGATGCGGATGGAGTATCCGGTGGCCGACGTGCCCGGCCACCCGGTGTTCTATGGGATCGGCCCGTCTGTCACGGACATGAAGACGGGGCACGATCGCTACTACGGGCCGGAGAAGATGCTCTGGAAGCTGGGGGCGTGACAGATGGGTCGCTTCTATGACCTCCCGATCTCGGGGGAGGCGGGCGGTACGCTGACCTGGCGGGCGGACGTACAGAACGGCGCCGAGAGTCTGTCGTACCTGCTGGCTTCGTTTGCCGGAGGCCAGAACGTCATCGGCGGGTTCGGCAGCCTGCATAATGCCAACGGCATGAGCCCCGAGCAGATCGTGATGCAGTGCGGCCTGGCCGATATGGCCGAGTACCTTGTGCGGGGCATTGACCTCGGCGAGGCCCGGCTCGGCCTGCGGTCGATTGAAGAGCAGGGCCCCGGGGGCAACTACCTGACGGACGGGATGACGCTCGATCTGCTTCGCGGTGGGGAGTTTTTCGAAAGCCCGTACTTCGATATGTCGGGCGGATATGCGGACGGGGCGCCCGGCATGTGCGAGATCGCCCACAGAGTGGTCGAAGAAGTTGTCGCGGCCCGCCGGCCGGCCGTCCCGAGCCGGGTCGATGAGGCGATCCGGCGGTTCTTCGGGGAATGCTACGTGGACAAGTCTTTGCGGGAGTAGGCGTTGGCGAGCGCCCAGGCGCGATCGGAAGAGCGGCGGCAAAGCCCTGTTCGGTCGAAGACCGCCCGGGGCCGTTTGAGTGCAGAGCGGCGTTGTTTCCGGTCGGGGTTCCCCCGTGTACGGGGTTGTGGGGGCGGTCATGTGTGACCGGCCGCGAGGTCGCCCCACGCTTGACAAAGGGGATGCCGCGCAGTAGGACGCGGACTGTTGAGCCATTCTTTTTCACCTCGGGTTTGCGGGAGGATCCGGTGGCGGCGGGTACCTTCCGGGCCCAAAGAAGGGAGCGCGGTAGGATCCCGGGCCACCGTCTTTCCAGCAGACCGGCCAAGCGGGCGGGGTTCACTCTCATTGAGCTTCTCGTAGTCGTTGCCATCATCGCGCTGCTTGTGGCGATCCTATTGCCGTCGCTGGCCAAGGCCCGCGAGCAGTCGATCCGGGTGGAGTGCGGCAGCCATCTTCATCAGATCGGCGTGGCCCTGCACTCGTATTGCCCTGTACGAGTCGCGCGAGCACCTTCCGACGCTGCGGCGTACGGCGACCTCGTTTACCACATACTGGATATTCGACGAGGGCGGAAACCCCAGCAGCCTCGGCTATCTGGTCGGCAAGAGGTACACGCCCGATCCGATGGCCTATTACTGCCCGAGCCAGAACCGCAAGGACAGCCAGAGCCTGGCCTACAACGGCCCGGACAACCTGTGGGAAGGGTATAAGCTGAGTCCGCCCGAGGGGGTGCGTTCGTCATACCTGGCGCGGCTTTTCGAGGTAAAGACCTCGTCGGGCACGGTGGTGATGCCGGCAGGGACGCCCACGACCGAAGACGGCTGGAAACTGCGGGACTGGCTGCTCCCGGCGTGCAGCCGGAAGGTGATCTACTCCGATTTCACGGGCGTGGACGGTTTCCGGGGCGGTGGAATCGTGCAGGGGTACATCTGGGCGCCGCACCGGCGCCAGGGGTTCAACCGTCTTTTCGGCGACGGTTCGGTGCTGTGGGCTAAGCCGAACATTGTAAGCCGGAAACTGACGTCGGTCGCGCCCACCGACCAGCAAATGGTGAAGTACTGGAAGGAACTGGACCGTCGGCGGTGACTCCGGGGCGTGCGGGCCGGGTCTCCGTCGGTGTCATGCTGCGCCATCGTCGGCAGCACGAGGAGGAAAGAACATGCGTCGAGCCTGGAAGAGCGCGCGGCCGTTGTTCAGAGCGGGCTGGATGTGGATGGCGGTTCCGGCGGCGTGGCTGGTTCTGCTGGGCTGGGCGGGGCCGGGATGGGCGGACCTGCTGTGGGACTCAAGCTTTGAGACGGTCAACGGCGCGGCGGCGGTCCATCGGCAGGACGCCGACCCGGATGCCGAGCCGGACCCCGATCCGTTGACCCCGCCGGAGCCGGATGCGATCGACAACTCGGCCGCCGTGGGAGCGTACGGGGAAGCGAACGGAAGCGACCGTCCGTTCGGTCCGGGCATCGGGTACCTGTACAAGAAATACGGGCAGCCTGGTGTGCCCGTCATCCCGAGTTCCCTGGATCCGTCCGGGGCCGCGGGTGCCACGGCCTTCTTCTTCCCCGATGACCGGCGAGCGGCGATCGGCACGGAGTTGCCGACAGGCGGCGTGCCCGGGTTGCCCTACGATCTCGACGGGGCCACGACCGTCGAGGGGTACTTCTACAGCGCCGATCCAGCGCCCGCCAGTTTTTCGACGTTGGTTCCGCGTCGCCTGTACTCGGACATGAGGGGCTCGGGTGACTCGGAGGGCCGGCTGGCCTGCGGCCTGAGTGTGTATGCGCCGGGCGCCGCGGGCGAGGGTCTGATCGCTTATGAGGGCTTCGACTATATGGGCGCCGAACTCAACGGCCAGAACGGCGGTGAGGGGAACTGGTCCGGGCCCTGGCGGGTGACCTCCACCGTGCCGATGACGCTGTCCGACGATGACGTGAGTCTGAGCTCGTCGGCGTACCCCTTCACCGCCATCGGGGATCGCGTCAGTCAGGCGCAGCCGGACGGTTCGGGCGTCGCCGAGCGGGTCTTTTCCAACCCCGTGGACATGGGCGTGGAGGGGGATGTCCTGTACGTCAGCGCCCTGGTCCAGAAGACGGCGGACTGGGTGGACAGCACCGCCGAGGATATTCAGATCGGCTTTTCGGATGCCTCGGCAGGCGTCGGTCACTTCCGGTTGTTCATCGGGAGCGCCGACCCCTGGGGAGTGCAGGCCGGCAGCACGAACACCAGCCTGGCCCCGAAGACGCCCGACGACAGCGTCATTCCCGGGGTCACATACTTCGTGATTGCCAAGCTGACGACCAGCGCGGCCGGGCCGGATGTGGCGCAACTGGCCGTGTACGGTCCGGGCGAGACGGTGCCGGAGTCGGAGGCCGGCGTCACCTGGCTGCTCACGAACGCCACGCACAACAGTGCGATGGTGCCGGACCGCGTGCGGCTCCGCATCGGCGCCAACTGCGATCGAGGCGAGATCGACGAGCTGCACATCGGCACGACCTACGAGTCCGTGACGAGACCGGGCGAGCCGATCATCGGCGAGCCGCCGGCGGCGTACAACGTGCTGGCCGTTGCCTGGTATTCGAACGCGGCGCAGGCTGTCGTGGAGACCAAGGGAACTACGGAGATTCGTCCGAACACGTGGTACTACTTCGCCATAGTCTACGACCGCAGCGCCCAGAGCATTACCGGCTACCTGAAGAAGGAGGGCGATCCCGCTCTGACCACGGAAATCCAGATCGCCAACGCGGACCTGGCGGCTGCGGGATCCGGACCGATCGGCATCGGCAATCTGCGCCAGCAGGCGGTGGCGGAGGACCGCAACTGGTATGGGATGGTCGATGAGATCCGGGTGTACGACGCCGCCCTTACGACGGGAGAGCTGATGGTGAACGGTCCGGCGCGCACGGCGAACCTGGTCTGGTCATCGGGGTTCGAGACCGACTACGGGGCGCCGGTCGTTCACGACCAGGCCCCGGAGGCGGGGCGCGGCGTGGATGCATTCGATGTGGGCCTGCCGCCGCCTTTTGATGCGTATCCGTTTCTGCGGGCAGGTTACGTGAGCAGCATCGACAGCGGAGCCAGCCTGCCGATCGGCTGGTCGCGTCCGGGCTACGCCGCGGTGCCGCCCTCGATTCACTACGCCCGCTACGGGCTTCCGGGAATCCCGGCGCTGCCGACGGAGCTGGATCCGCGCGGGCTGGTGGGGGACACCGTGCTGATCAACTCGCCGAATCGAAGGGCGGCGCTTACGACGAACATCCCCAGCGACACCGGCAACCTGGTCGCGGCGATGACCGCAGAAGGCTACTTCAACCTTCTGGCCGCGGGACCCACGGCCGGGACGGAAGTCGGGATGCGGCTCGTGTCGCAGAAGCGGTCGGCCGACGACGGGCAGACGCGCCTCGCGATCGGCCTGGAGGCCTATCCGCCCGGCAGCCCGACGGGCAATGTGCTCGCGGTGTTTTATCGTTCGCAAACGGCCCACCAGGCTCATGGGGAGGCGACTGCCACGGCGAATCACGTGCTGCTGGAGCCGGTGCCGCGGCCCATTGAACCGGGTCGGTGGCATCACTTCGCGCTGGTCTATGACGGCACAGATGCCGACCCGAACAATCACAGCATCCGGGCGTACCTGGACGGGGAGCTGCGGATCTCCTTCACGCCGGTGGACCTGGCGCCGGCCGGCAGCGCGCCGATCTCGCTTCTGAACAACCGCACCGCGGGCACGTCCAGCGACCGCGCCTTTGACGGCATGGTGGACCGGGTACGCATTTATGACGAGGTGGTGGCGCCGGTTCACTTCCTGGTGTCTCCGTGCAACGTTCCGCCCCGATACGACATGGACGCCGATGGCGACGTGGACGTGAACGATTTCGCGGACTTCCAGTTGTGTTTCAACGGGGCGGGGCGGCTGTGGCCCCCACCGCCGGCCGACCCGCACGCGTGCGGGTGTCTCGATCAGGATGATGACGGCGACGTGGACGTTTCCGACTTCGCTGCGTTCCAGGTGTGTTTCAACGGGACAGGCGGTCCGCCGGCCTGCCAGTGGTGAAGGCGGCACGCCATCCTGCCGGGACCGTCGTGGCATGTGGAGTCTGCAAGGCCCGCGCGCCTGGAGCGCGGCGGCCTGCGGTATTGCTGTCCGGAGGTGTCGTCGTGTGGAATCCGGTGAAACGGTGTCTTGCGTGGGGCTGCTGCGCGCTCATTGTCCCGAGTGTCGCGTCGTCTGCACCTGTATCGGAGGTCGGCTCGCGACCCGCCGCGATGGTGGACGAGCCGAGGCCCGCGCATGAGGTGCGAACGGGGGCGTGCGATATCGGCACGAGGCTGGAGCTCTTTGTGGATCGTTTCCTGATCGACAGGCTCGATGGGCTTGAGCTGAGGCTGCACCATCCACGCCCGGCGGGCGTGGCGATGCGGCTGGATCGGCCGTGGGAGGGCATCGTCTGCGGCTACATCACAGTCATCCGGGACGGCCCGCGCTATCTCATGTACTACCGGGGTCGGCCCTCCACGTCGCGTCGCGATGCCTCCGCCGAGGCAGAGGAGGTGACGTGCGTGGCCCTGAGCCCGGACGCTGTGAACTGGACGCGACCGAACCTGGGCCTGTACGAGGTCGCGGGCACGCGCGAGAACAACGTGATCCTCACCGAACCCAAGGCTGTCACGCACAACTTCGCGCCGTTTCTGGACAGGCGCCCGGGCGTGGCCGCCGCGGAGCGATTCAAGGCTTTCGGCGGGACGCAGGGTCTGTTCGGATACGTCTCGGAGGATGGGATACACTGGAGGCCGGTGCGCGACGGGCCGCTGATCCGGGAAGGGGCGTTCGATTCGCAGAACGTCGGGTTCTGGTCGGAAACCGAGGGCTGCTACCTCTGCTACTTCCGCACGTGGAAGCAGGTCGGCGGCGTCGGCTACCGGTGGATCAGCCGGACCACGTCCAAGGACTTCCTGAACTGGACGCCCCCCGAGGAGATGTCGTTCGGCGGCGCCCCTCCCGAGCACCTGTATATTAACCAGACGCAACCGTACTTCCGGGCGCCGCACATTTACATCGGGACGGCCGCCCGGTTCCATCCCGGTCGTCGCGCACTGAGCGACGAACAGGTAAAGACGCTCGACCTGGACAACCCGAGAAACTACGCCGGCCTTAAGGAGGATACCTCGGATGCCGTGCTGCTCACGAGCCGGGGCGGCAGCCGCTACGACCGGACCTTTCTCGAGAGCTTCATCCGGCCCGGGCCGGACCTGCGGAACTGGGTGGCCCGCTCGAACTATCCTGCTCTGGGCGTGGTGCCGACGGGACCGCGGGAGATGTCGGTGTATGTCGGGCGGCATTACGGTCAGCCGTCGATCCACGTCGAGCGGATGACCCTGCGGACGGACGGCTTTACCTCGGTACATGCCCCCTATGCCGGCGGCGAGCTGGTGACCCGGCCCCTGACGTTCGCAGGCCGCGAGCTCGTGATCAACTTCGAGTCGTCGGCGGCCGGCGGCGTCCGCGTCGAGATTCAGGAGGCGGATGGCCAACCCGTGGCGGGGCGGTCGCTGGCTGATTGTCTCGAGATGATCGGGGACGAGATCGACCGGGTCGTCCGGTGGCGCGGGGGGGCGGATGTGGGCGAGCTGGCCGGCCGGCCCGTGCGTCTTCGGTTCGTGATGAGGGATGCGGACCTGTACTCCCTGCGCTTCCGCTGAGCGGGTCGTGGCGACCGCCGGGATGGCGGCCCGAACATGAGCAGGGCCCCGCTGGCCTGACGGGCATCGGGCGGCCCCCGGCGCGAAGGGGCCTCATGGACTGGCGGTCTCTTCGGCAACCTGCCAACCGCCGCCGAGTGCCTTGTACAGGGCGATGAGGTTGGTGATGACGGCGGTCTGGCTCTGGACGAGCTGGTCCTGGGAGGCGTAAAGGGCACGCTGAGACTCCAGGACGGAGAGGAAGTTCGTCCACTGCTTGGCGAACAGCTCGGTGCTGAGGGCGACCGACTCCCGACTGGCGCGGACCGCTTCCACGAGCGATTGGAAGCGGAACCGTTCTTCGATATACGCCGTCAGGGCGTTCTCCACTTCCTGAAAGGCGGTCAGGACGGTCTGCTCGTATGCCGTGACCGCCTGTTCCTGGCGGGCGTCCTGAATCTGGATGTTCGACCGGATCCGCCAGCCGTCGAAGAGAGGCCAGCTCAGGGCGGGACCGACCGACCACGTCAGGCTCTGGGCGTCGAGAAAGTGCCTCATCGTCCGGCTCTGGGGGCCGATCGAGCCGGTCAACGAAAACCGCGGGAAGAGGTCGGCGATCGCCTCGGCGCTGCGGGCCGTGGCAACGGCAAGGCGTTGCTCAGCGGCGCGGATGTCCGGGCGTCGGCGCAGCAGCTCGGACGGCAATCCGATCGACGGGTTCGCGGTGGGTGCCGGGAGGGGGCCTTCCTCTTCCAGTTCTTTCAGGAGCGTTCCCGGCGGCTGCGCCAACAGTACGCTGAGCTGATAGATGGTCTGTCGGATCGCCGCACGGAACAGGGGCACCTGGGACTGGGTGGAGGCCAGTTGCGTCTGCGCCTGGGTCAGGTCCAGCTTGCTGGCGAAGCCGGCCTCGAATCGCTCCCGCGTCAGGGCGACCGTGTCCTGCTGGAGCTGGATGTTCTCGCGGGCGATGGCCAGGCGTCGCTGGAAGCCGCGGAGCTGGACATAGTTGAGGGCGACCTCGGAGAGCAGCGTGAGGAGAACGGCCCGGCGGTCTTCCTGGGCGGCGGCGATTTCGGCGTCAGCCGCCTCGACGGCCCGGCGACGTCCTCCGAAGAGGTCGAGTTCCCAACTTGCGTCGAAACCGGCCAGAAAGAGGTTCTGATCGCGGGAGGCGCGGGGCGCATCGCCGGCCAGGCGGTTGCTGATCGCGCTGGAGATCGCCTGGCCGACGATGCCCGCCGGGGTGGTGTCTGCCGCGGTGGCGTCGGTCGCGCCGCCTGCGGCGCGGGTCAGCGAGCGGAGGGCCGAGTTTACGGCGTTGTTCCGGACCTGCTCGGCGGGACTCGTGCCGCCCTCGAGTCCGGGCCCGCTGTTGAGGCTGCTGCCGCGATACGCGTAGGATCCGGCCACGTTCACTTGCGGCCAGAGGTCGGCGGCGGCCAGAGCCCGGGCGGCCCGCGCTTCGCGAACGCGAGCCTCGGCCAGGCGGAGGTCCAGGTTCGATGTGGTGGCGCGCCGTATCAGAGAGTTGAGCGTCGGGTCGTTGAGCGACTCCCACTAGGCGACGGCTTCGAAAGGTCGCGTGGTGGGGCCGGCGGGTTGCGAATCGGGCGCGGGGGTTCTGGCCGTCCAGGACGACGGGGTCGCCACACCGGGCGAACGGGAAGGGGGCGCGAGAGCACATCCGCCGAGCAGGGGTACGACGCACGCCAGGCCCGTCAGAACGGATTCTATCGGTTTCATGGTCCTCCACTCGCCGCAGAGCCGGCGACTCCTGCCGCCGTCTGGTCCCGCTACTCGTAGCGCAATGCGTCGATCGGATCGAGCCGCGAGGCCTTCCACGCGGGGTAGTACCCGAAGATCACGCCCACGGTGACGGAGACGGCGACGGCGGCCACGATGGCCCCGACCGACAGCTCGGTGGGCCACTTCATCACGTTCCGCAGCAGCATGGAACTTCCGCGGCCGGTGAGGATCCCGATGGCCCCGCCAAGCAGACAGAGCACGACCGCCTCGACGAGGAACCGCCGGAGGATGTCCCGCGCGCGGGCGCCGACGGCCATCCGGAGGCCGATCTCGCGGGTGCGTTCCGTGACGGAGACGAGCATGATGTTCATGATTCCCACGCCGCCGACGACCAGCGAGATCAGGGC
>Ga0209227_1002647_pt1 | contig 12635 bp, 16 predicted proteins | sample YNPBryantNP2012_FD_185815 | JGI IMG/M metagenome (GOLD analysis project Ga0209227, IMG submission 185815) | Anoxygenic and chlorotrophic microbial mat microbial communities from Yellowstone National Park, USA - YNP Bryant NP 2012 (SPAdes)... ...
GCCATTGGCCACAGGGGTCCCGCAGGAGGGCTTCCTCGACTTTCCCCTTGACAGAACGACAGGCCGAAGTAGGAAAATTCAAAGAAGGACCAGGGTTTCCCTTTCAGGGCTTCTACGGACAGTCCAGGCCTTTCGCTAAAGTCTCATACCCAATTGGGAGCATACCTCCTGGAGGGCAAAGCGGAGTTTTTGAGGGTCGTGTCTGATGGTATCCACCTTGTGAAGTGCCCTAGGTCTCGGTGATGGCTCCTCTGCTAAAGGAAAAACCCACGGCCTAACCCCCATCTCTCTTATTATCTCGAGCTCCTTTTCCGTGATCTCCAGAGGCACCACCCCTAGCGAACTGTACATTTTTTTCGCATCCTCTGGGAAGGACCCGTCGTGAAGCAAAACCCCATCCAGTCCATGGGAGCCCACCATCTTCAAGATTTCAGCTACATGTCTCGAGACAGAGAATCCATCTGTCTGGCCAGGGGTCGTAGTGGTGTTGCAAACATATATGGAGAGTCCCTTTCTCTCCCCTATGGCCTCCGCCATACCTCGGACCATGAGGCACGGCATAATACTCGTGTACAGACACCCTGGTCCAATTATAACGAGTTCAGCTTCTCTCACGGCCTCCAACACCCCTGGCCCTGCCTCGGGGACCTCGCCATGCCATCTCAAAGTCCTTATGGGAGGCTTCCCGATTCTCCTCACTTCCCTCTCCCCAACCACAACCGTTCCATCCTCTAGTTCGGCTTCAACATCCGCATCGACACATGTAACAGGCAACACGCACCCTCTAGCCTCGAGAATCCTCTGAAGCGTAGCTGCAGCAGCCGCCATGTCCCTGTGCTTTGTGAATAGGGCTGCGAGGATGAGATTTCCCAGAGCCATCCCTTCCAAGTCGTGGGGGATTGCTGTCCTTAGCCTCTCTTCCATGAGAAGGGCCAGGCCCTCCTTTCCGCTCAGGAAGGCCAAGGTAGAGAGGGTGGTCCTCAAGTCTCCTGGAGCGGGCATTCCGAAGAGCTTTCTGCACATTCCCGTGGAACTTCCCCTATCTGTAGTGCAGACTATGGCCACCAACCTATCCAGCTCAGGGGCCATGGCCCTGGCCACAAGAGAGGGTCCTGACCCTCCGCCAATGGCCACGATGGGGCCCTCACCTTCTCCAATGACCGCAGAACTCCTCCAATGGCTCAATCTCGGGCCCATAGCCTCTGCTGATCTCCCCCCGGTCCCCTCTCATCCTTTGCCAAGTCAGCAGCAGTGAACCCCCGGAGGACCGTTGTCAAGGCAGCCTCGATCTTCCTTCTGGCAAACCCCCAGCCTTCTTCCCCCATTTGTCTCCTTGCCCAATCCCCTATCTCCTCCAACCTCATCTGCTCGGGACTCTTCTGGAACACCACCCAATCCGAGTCCTGGGAGCAGGGGGCAATCCATCCCATCTCCTCGAGAGCCTTGAGGCATCTCATGACTTCCCCTCTCTCGAGGGGCAAACTGTGCGCCAATTCGCGGAGGGAAAGGGGTCTCTGTCCAACCTGGAACCTCCTGGCCAGCAATTCCAGAACACCTAACATCCCTTCCAGGTATATCTTCCTCTTCTTCCCCACCGTAGCGGTGTTGCGCTGCTCGTGGGCATGTGCCACTTCCGCTCCCCATAACACTATGAGCCAGCTCACATATATCCAGACAAGAAACACCGGCAGTTGCGAGAGGGCACCGTATATAGCGTCATACCTAGCGACTCCGAACTGATAGCGGATGTAAGCCCATTGGGCCAACTGCCACATGACCGCCGTGAATGCAGCACCAGTCATAGCAGAGCCCATCTTCACCTTGGTATTGGGGACCAGCGCATAGCACACCCCAAATGCAATCCACAGGATCAAAAATGGGCTGAGCTTGATGGCCAGCCGATATGCTCCAGCCAGGATCCATACGGACTCCATCCGCTGGACGAAGCCGGGACTATTGAAGTAGGCAGTGAGACTTAGTGCCAACAGGCCGCTCAATGGCGCGAGCACGAGGATGCTCGCATAATCTGCCAGAGTTCTGAGCCATGGCCTGGACCTCCCGACTTTCCATATGGCATTGAGGGAGTTCTCCATGGTGCGCATGGTCATTACCGCTGTCAGGAGCAGCCCTATGGTTCCCAGAACACCCAGGGAGCTGGCATTGGTTCGGTCCACGTATTCCATTATCCTGTCTATCACTTCCCTGGAGGCAGGGGTGAACTTCTCGAGAAGAAGCATCTCGAGCCTTCTTTGAAACCCGAGTCCTTTGAGGACGGCAAATCCTATGGTGAGGAAAGGAACGAGGGAGAGGAGACTCGTGTAGGTGAGAGCCGAGGCCCTGAGCAAACACTGGTCCTCCATGAACCCCGTAAGCGCTACCCTGCATACTCTGAGGAGTTGCTCCAGAAATCTGCCCAGAGGACCGAAAAGCTTTTCGTTCCCCCCTTTTAAAGAAAGCCGAAACTCTTTCTCCTCCACCTTTGGGGCTCCTCCTGGTGGGAAGGACTACTTGTGTGCTCGGACCAGAGATTCTTGAAAAATTCTCGAGCGCCTTCCGCGTTGTATGTGACCGACTTTGTGCTATATTATGGGAAAAAACCCCAAAGGCCAAGGGAAGATGGAACGAGAGAGCCCGGGGCTCAAAATTGGTTGAGAAGCTAGTCTCCCGAAGGGAGGATCTGGAAATGCCCATTTACGAGTTCCGCTGTCTTTCGTGTGGAGAGCTTTTCGAACTGCTTTTCGTCTCCACAAGCGAGCCCATGGAGGTTCGCTGCCCTCACTGTGGCACCGAGGGAGGCGAAAGGGTGATGAGTGTGGTGCAGAGCCACGGCAGTCAGAAAGGCGGGTCCCAACCCCAGCCAGTTACCCGCTCTTGCCCTGGAGGAACTTGCTCCAGCTTTACCCTCCCAGGACACACTAAGTAGGACTGGCACGTTTCCCAGAGGGAACCTGCCCTTTTTGGAATCTCAAGGCATCCGGAGGTGGCGCATGAGGGTCCTCATAACAGGAGGGAGCGGTTTTGTGGGATCGCATCTGGCCAAGAGGTTGCGCGAGGATGGCCATCAAGTCATCATCCTCACCCGGAAGGGATCTGGGGGAGCTGACTTCTTACAGGGAGATCCCAAAATCCCGGGAAAATGGCAAGAGGAGGTCGCGAAATGCGATCTCCTAGTCAACCTGGCAGGGGCATCGATTTTCGGAAAATGGACCCCCCAGTACAAGGAGGAGCTCAGGCTCAGCCGAATCCTCACCACCAGGAACTTGGTCGATGCCATTCCTCAAGGGGCCCGGGTGACCCTCATGAGCACTTCTGCAGTTGGCTACTATGGGTTCCGCGGTGACGAGGAGCTCGACGAATCATCCCCTCCTGGATCGGATTTCCTCGCAAAGCTGGCCGTTGACTGGGAGGCTGAGGCCCGGAGGGCTGAGGACAAGGGAGCCAGGGTGGTCATTATGAGATTCGGGATAGTTCTTGGGGGAACAGGTGGCGCTCTCCAACAGATGGTCAAACCCTTCAAGTGGTTCGTAGGGGGGCCAATAGGGAGCGGGAGACAGTGGTTTTCCTGGATCCACATCGAGGATCTGGTCGAGGCCATCTATTTTCTAGCGAGCCTCGATGGCGCATCCGGGCCCTTCAATCTGACCTCTCCCAACCCCGTGAGAAACAAGGACTTTTCGAAGGCCCTTGGAAGGGTTTTGGGGAGGCCGGCCTGTTTCCCAACCCCCGGCTTCATGATAAAGCTCGTCCTCGGAGAGTTCGGCTCGGTGATCTTGGAAGGCCAAAGAGTCCTGCCAAAGAGGCTTTTGGAGGCGGGCTTCAATTTCAAGTATCCAAAGGTGGATGAAGCCCTGAAGGCTGCCCTGAAGGCAAGAAGACCTTGAGGGGCCACTCTATCCCATATGCGAGAGACCTCATTGCGAGGTGGAAGCGAGAAATGGACGCTCAAAAGGCAAAAGCCTTCCTGGAGCAGGCGAAAAGGGAACCTTTTGCGAGAAAGCTCGGATTGGAGCTACTCGAGGTGAGAGAGGGTTATGCGAAAGTGAGGATGGTCGTAACCGAGGATATGGGAAACATGTTCGGAATGTGTCATGGAGGGGCGATATTCTCGCTCATGGACGAGGCGTTCCAGGTTGCCTGTAACTCTTACGGGACATGGGCTGTGGCACTTCATGTGGGGGTCTCGTACCACTCCCCTCCACAACTTGGAAGCACTCTGCTTGCGGAAGCCCACGAAGTGCACAAGACCAAAAGGACAGGCCACTACAGGATAGAGGTCAGGGATGAAAAAGGCGAGCTCATAGCCTCATGCCATGCCATAGCCTATAGAAAAGGCTCCCAGATACCCTTTCTCGAAAAGGGTCAACCAGAGTAATGTCGGGCCCCAAAACTCGTGAAGCCTGGAAAGGCTTGAAAGAGGGGGATCCGCTTTTGGATTTGTGGAAAAGAGCGCCTGAGTGAGGGCGGAAAGCTCGCATCGCGATTTTGGACCAACCTTTTCGTCTTGCACCGTCCTGGTTTTCTTGGCAAAACTCCCTTTCTCCTGGGGGCACAAGTGAGAGCCTCCTTAGATCATCATGTATCCGGCAAAAAGTTGAATGATTTGAGGGAGGTGATTTCACATGGATCGCTTTCCTACCCCTAGCGGGCTAACTCCTCGAAGAGACGAAACCCAAACCCCCATTTCCCCCCAAAACTGATAACCTCTTGGAGCGCAAGTGGGAAGGCCCAAACGTGAAGGGAGGTAGAGGGCATCTTCTATCCGGCAGTCCATCGCCTTCTTCTGCGAAGCGATTTGATGATCTCTAGCGGAGTCCGAGCCGTGGTGCCCGTCATATTCTGATCATATTGATAGCTCTATTTCCACCGCTCCACCCTCAAGTAAACCTTCCCCCTGGCATGGCGACCAATGTCTTGTTCGCTCTTCTTCTCGGCAAGGAGGATCCCGATGAAAAGTGATGAAATGGAGAAGAACTCAGGTATTCTGCATAGGAGGCTTTTTCCAAGTGGCCTCACCAAAGGAGTAGTTGTGCTTGCCCTTTTGGGGCTCGCAGTGGGAGTTATGGGCTGCGCAGCCACTGGGGGTGCAGCCGGGGCATTGCTCGGCTACGGGATCACAGGCAATCCGAGGGGTGCTGCCATGGGGGCCGGTGCCGGTATGCTTGCGGGTTCCCTGTTCGATGCAGGGGTCATAAGACCCTACCCCTACGCTTACGGTCCGCCAGCCCATTACGGGCCGGCCCCTGGGAGGTGGGTTTATGTGCCAGGATACTGGGATGCTTACGGCCGCTGGGTCCCACCCCACCGTTACTGGGAGCCTTATTGAAGGACAGTCTTTTGTTGTTGGGGACCTCGGGCATCCGGTTGCCGGATGCCCAAAGTTTTTTCGTGTTTTTGCGGGCCTGCACGGAATACCCAAGCCCTCTTTCCCACGGATCTCCTCCCACAGGCCTCGGTAAAATTGCCTGGATGGGAGATCCCAGGCTCTCAGTCTTTTGCCAAAGGCCGAATGGTTTCAGGTAAGTCATCTTTTGTCTCCACTAAAGCGGGCGTTCCCCGGGTTTTTTTATGGGGACCCGCCTTCCAAAGGGCAGCGAGGATTCCGAGCCGCCCGCCCCCTTGGCCTTACCTCACCCAGGATGCCTCCCTTGGCTGCCCTGGCCCAATTCGGTCACGACCTTTTGGCAGACCTTGCCCCATGAGGGTCGCTATAAGACGCCACCATGGAGAGATAATGGCCTGATGAAGCAAGAATGGCTTTCCTTCGAAAAATCTCGAGAAGGCGACTACTACCCCATCCTCTCCTGGCAGTTCTTGACCTTCTTCCATGACCCTAGGTGGTGCCCTCTACCGGACCCATGTTCCTCTCCCCCTAGATCGTGATCAAAGTGATAGCCTTGTGGCTACCATAGCAACCACTTATTTATCTTTCATGTGGACCATTACTTCCCTTGCGCATTTGCCACACGCAACTGGTAAGGTTAAGCTCTCCTGGGGCTCTTTCGAGTAGTCTTTGCGCGGATCGAAACACTGAGCCTCTCCCCCTAACCACAACCTGTTCGGATCGTAAGTCTCGGAGTAGTTCCTGCAGTTTCCGCCAACTTTACAGACACCGAAATGAAGATGAGCATATCCGCTGTTCGATGCCCCGGATAGACCAATCAATTGCCCTCTCCTCAATGACTCCCCCTTCTCGACAAAAATTTTCGTTAAATGCCCGTACAGGGTGACGAAATATTCGCCGTGCAAGATCCCGACAAAAATACCACCGCCATGTTGATACTTAGAATCTGGCTCGCCAATATAAACAACCACACCGTCAGACGCGGCGATTATCGGAGTTCCGATTTTGATGTCGAAGTCAATTCCTGGATGTCGGCCCTCCCCATAGGGCACAGGAGCCCCATAGGGATTCCCAACGTCGAAGGGACCGCATGTCGCACATGAGCACACTAACAAGGCGTTCGCTATCAGACACCAGTATGGGATTTTCATTTTTCGCAGTCCTGGGCAGGCCTTGGGGCAAGCAGCCTCTTTAGACGCGCGGAACCACTCGCTTTCGGGAAAGCCTTTCCCTGATCCACTTTCGCCATCTGGTTAGGAACGGATGCGGCCACTGCCAGTTTGCGATCGTATCGGTCCATAATTTTTTGAACCTTTTTGTCAAAGGGGGTCATGCAACCCTCGATAATGACCTAATTTGCTCCTTTCCCACGTCGAGTGCTCTCTTATACCAGTGGCGTTCGATGATCCAGGTGTTGTTGTACGTATCCTTGAATTCAACAAGGGCTCGACCTAACTCCTCGATCGCCCCGAAGGACCTCACCCAGAGAAGCTCCTCCTTGAACACCCAAATGGACCCCTCCGCACAACCTTTGCCCTCAGGCTCCATCACGAAGGCGTGAGAACCCTCTATCCCCAAAAAGGGGAGCTCCCGTTGAAAATCCTCCCACCTGTGTTGGGTCCCATGATCATGACGCACCTTGAGATTCTGAGCCACATCCCCGCAGTGCCTGCGGAATCGGCTCGAGGGCCTCAAACCGAGTGGCATACTTCGCGCCATGAATACCCACACGGCCGAGTGGTGATCCTCCCCCATGGGCCCTGGGACCATGGGGATTGTCCTTGCTCCGGGTAGCTGGAAAATCACTCTCCCCCATTAGCCTCAATACCCTCCGCCTAGAGCTCCGAATCCCCATAAACCTGAGCCTCGCCCTTCCCCAATAGCTTCCTCCCTCTCTGGCCATCTTCGAGATCCTCAATACCCGCACCAGGCCATAGAGGCCGAGGTGACCCGGCTCATCTCCTAGACCTCCTGTCCGCTGAAGGGAGCCCCGCCTCCAATTGCTCCAACTTCTTCCGTAAAGCTCAATCCCTATCGTCGACTCTCCAAGCTTCTCCCTCAGCAATGATATCTCCCCAAAGCCTCCTTGGGACTCCTCCTTCTTGAAAGCAAAGCTCCCGCCCACAAGAAACCTCTCCAGCAACTGGGATAACTTGTCCGCAGTTACCCCTTACTCCCGAAAAACAAGTTCCATATCCTCACCCCTTTATAGCCGCAACACAGCTTTAGTCTCTCACCCTTGGCCCCAAACCCCCGCGACCTCTCTGTCCCCACACCCATGGGCTCGGCCTTCGCATAACGGGCTGAAGCCCATGCCATTACTTCTACCTCGCTTCCTCCCTCCTTTATCTCCACACCCCCTGAGCCAGGGTTCGTCTGGCCAAATATACCCCCTAACCCGTGTCCAAACAAATTGTAGACTAGAGGACTATATATTAAGCCGACACGTGGAGCGACTAAAGGAAGCTGCGCATTCTCGGCTTGAACGGCATGTTAGGTGCAATTACCCTGGCCACTTGTCACACTTAGAAAAGAGCGTCTTCAACAGATCTCAAATACTTGTTTGCGTAAAACATATCAGGTTCGTGCTTCGCCGCCCTCACCCTTATCTCGAAACCCGGGGCTTCAGGATTGGTTCTGTCAAACAGGATTAAGCCGATCCCAAAGATTCTACATAAGGCGTCAAGCCTTGCAACATCTTCTTCTAACGAGTCACGTGGGATCACCACATAGGACTTATGGCTGAAGAGCTTGTACGAGCAAGCCTGACCAAATGCTGTGATCAGGTTTGCGGCGTCGGCTTTCACCTCCGCCGAGACAATCTCAGTGGGGGGCTTGATGATATCGCTCTTCCGTGGTTCCCGAACACCAATGACATCGGGCGTTCCCCACTTATCTCTGAACTTATTCCTACCCAAAGGAATCGCTTTGGTGCACTCTTCTAACTCATTCACAAGCCAATCTGCGAATGGCTGATAAAAATCTTCCTCGCTCACGTGCGGAGTCCCAATACTGGGTATGGGTTCCTCCTTGCTTACTTCCTCCTCTCTGAATCGCAAATGACGGAACAGACCTCGTCCTGGCTTATACACCTTATCGGGCACTTTTGCGTCCAGATCCCAAACGGTCCCGCGAATGGTGTTGACGGGGATACCTGGAAACTCCTCATGTATACTTCTCACTAGGTCTGAATATCGGACACCATTTGGATTTTCGAAAAGCAACTCGACCGCTTTTAAGACGATTTTCTCTTTGCTGGTTGGCATATCTTAATTCGCCTCCGTACGCCCGCCTAGCACTGAGTGTCGCCCCGATTCCTGGCTGCTCCGATTCTAGCGGCCTCGGAATGGGGCGTCAACAAGAACGTGTTGGGGTTAGGCCTCCAAATCGAGAATAGAGGCGAATGGTTACGGATCTGTTAAGGAGGAGTCCTAATTGAAGCCCTTCTATATTGGAGGGGACCCTGGAGAACCTGGCCGAGAAGGCGTTCGTCCGAGAGATACAAAGGAACGGTTTCTTGGATGGGTCTTTCCGCGGCCCGTCTCGCTGGTGCTCACTACAAAAGATTCGAATGAAGCCTGAGTTCGTAAAGGATACTTTTAGGCAGGATCACTATGACTCCATGGGATGGGAGGGGCGGGCCCCCTTGGGGACGGGAGCTAGGGGCATATTCCGCCTCGATCCGTTAGCAAAGGGGAAGTCGAGAACGGGGGATCTTTGGTTACGGACCGATTCCCCGAGACAGGTGTTCAGGAGAGAAGCCTCCGGGCAGCCTCGGTGAAGATCCGCACCCCAACCATCAGGCAGGATTCGTCTATGTCGAATCTAGGCGAATGGAGAGGGGCATAATTGTCCCGGGATTCCAACTCCTTGGCGCAGCCCAGTCTCATGATGGCCGATGGCTTGATCTGTGCAAAGAGGGAGAAATCTTCCGCTCCCATTGAGGGCTGAAGCCACAGGACCTTTTCCTCCCCCAAGATCTCGGTGGCCACTTCATGAAGGAGTAGAGAGACCTTTTCGTCATTGATGCAGACAGGAACTGACTCCCTTAGTTTTAGCTCGCTTTTGACCCCGAATGATCTGTCCATCCCTTCTCTGAGCTCCCCAAGCCTCTCTAGAAGCCTTTTCCTCACATCCTCAGAGAGCGCCCTCACGGTTCCTTCCAACTCAGCCACCTCTGGGATCACGTTTCCCACGGATCCTGCCCAAAATTTGCCGATTGTCACAACAGCCGGCTCCGTTGGCTTTATGTTTCTGCTCACCAATGTCTGAAGGGCGCAGACGAAGTGGGCTCCCGCCACTATGGGATCCACTCCCTCATTTGGCCTGCCTCCGTGGGCCCCTTTTCCTCTGACGATGAGGGAGAAGGAATCGGCGGATGCGTGGCTCGGTCCCCTGAAGAGCCCCACGAATCCAGCCGGAATATCAGGCACCACGTGGCATGCCATGACTAGGTCCACTGGAGGGTCCTCTAGAACCCCCCTCGATATCATCTCCCTTGCCCCACTCACCCGCTCCTCTGCTGGCTGGAAAAGAAAGACGAGATTCCCCTTCATATCCGGTCTCCATGGAGATGAAACTACAGCTCTAGCCACCCCCAGCATTATTGCCGTGTGAGCATCGTGACCACAGGCATGCATGACTCCAGGGACCTGGGATCTGTAAGGCACTTCGTTGAGCTCCTCTATGGGAAGTGCATCCATGTCCGCCCTGAGGGCCAGAGTCGGGCCTCGGGAGCTTCCCCTTAGGATCCCCACTGCTCCCGTCATGTCCTCCCACTGCCTCACTTCAAGACCTAGCTCCTGGAGAATCTCCGTCACTATTTTGGTGGTCCTAACCTCCTCGCCCGAAAGCTCGGGGTGCATGTGGATGTCCCTCCTCAGGGCCGCAACCCATTGAGCAAGATCCCCTTCCATCTCATCTCCTCCCTCAGCTTCGCTCCTAGGGCACTCCTGGCCGCATCCCGGGAATCTGGTCTCCCCAAGAATCTCGCCTTTTGCCCCTAGGCTTTGTCCAATTTGAAGTGCGACCGAGGATGCCAGACCTTTCCCCCTGGCATATGCTCGAGCTTTGCAGAAAGACCCCTTTGAGACTCAGAGGATCGTCTCGCCCTCCCCGTCGCGGGCAGAGATTATCTCCCTCGCAAGAGGGTCCTTGCCAGGATCTCCAAATGATCATCTCCTGTGGCAGGCGACCCAGTGGCCGCCTCCCAGGTCCCTGAGAAGGGGTTCCTCCTCCCTGCACACTGAGATCACCTCTGGGCAGCGCGTGTGGAATCTGCAGCCGGGAGGCGGATTCAGCGGGCTCGGCACATCCCCGGCAAGCAGTATCCTCTCCTTCCGATACTCCGGATCTGGTATCGGGACTGCCGATAGGAGTGCCTGAGTATAAGGGTGGCTGGGACTCTGGTAAAGATCCCTGTCCGTTGCCAGCTCCACGATCTTCCCCAGATACATCACCGCGACCCTGTCGCTTATGTGTTCCACCACGCTGAGATCGTGGGCGATGAATAGGTAGGAGAGCCCGAACTCCTCTTGGAGTTCCACGAGCAGGTTTATGACCTGGGCCTGGATGGAGACATCCAGGGCAGAAACTGGCTCATCGCAGACTATCACCTTCGGGTTCAAAGCCAAGGCCCTGGCAATTCCGATCCTTTGCCTCTGCCCCCCGCTGAACTCGTGGGGATAGCGCCTGGCTTGCTCCGGCCTGAGACCAACCCTCTCCATTAGATAGGCGACCTTTCCCATGAGCTCACCTCGGGAGAGTCTTTCGTGGTTTCTCAAGGGCTCGGCTATTATCTCTCCCACAGTCATCCTGGGGTTGAGAGAGGAGTAGGGATCCTGGAAAATGATCTGCAACTTGGAGCGGACCTTTCTCATCCCCTCTTTGTCCAGCTCCAGAAGGTTTGTCCCTTGAAAATAGATCTCGCCACTTGTGGGCTCTATGAGCCTCAGGATACACCTTCCCACGGTCGTCTTCCCGCAGCCGCTCTCCCCAACGAACCCGAGGGACTCCCCCTCGGCCAGCTCGAAGCTCACCCCATCCACTGCCTTGACCCAACCGGTAGTCCTGGAAAAGAGTCCTCTCCGGACGGGAAAGTACTTTTTCAGGTCTCTTATCTGAAGCAGTGCGCTCCCCGATGTGCTCAAGCCCATAGCCAGCAAAGCACCCTCCGCCTCTGCCCCATCTCGACCATTGGCGGCTCTTCCAAACGGCAGATGTCCATCATCCTGTGGCACCTGGGATGGAATCTGCATCCCCTTGGCATCTCGAAGATGCTGGGCACTATCCCGGGGATCTCCTGAAGTCTCTTCTTCTCCATCTTGAACTTTCTTCCTATGACGGGGACAGAACCCAAAAGACCCTGAGTGTAAGGGTGGAGGGGCTCCGAGAACAATTCCCTCACCGGAGCCTCCTCCACCACCTTCCCCGCGTACATCACCACCACTGTTCTAGCCATCTCCGCTATGAGACCCAGGTTGTGGGTGATCAGGATAATTGATGCGCCGATCTCTTCCCTGAGTCTCTCCATCAAGTCCATGATTTGGGCCTGTATCGTGACATCCAGGGCTGTGGTTGGCTCGTCAGCGAGGAGGAGATTGGGATTGCAGGAGAGGGCCATGGCGATCATGGCCCTCTGTCTCATACCGCCGCTGAGCTTGTGGGGATAGTCCTTAGCTCTGGCTTCAGGAGATGGTATCTGCACCCTGGCAAGCATCTCCACAGCCCTATCCCATGCCTCCTGGCGACTCAATCCCTGATGCAGCACTATCGCTTCCGCGATCTGCTCTCCTATGGTGAGGAGAGGATTGAGGGAGGTCATGGGTTCTTGAAAGATCATGGAGATAGCTCCACCCCTTATCTTCCTCAGCTCATCTTGGGGCAACTCGAGGAGGTTCTTTCCCTGAAACTCTATTTCCCCCTCCAGCTCCGCAGGCGGTGAGGGAAGGAGTCTGAGAATGGACATGGCCGTGACACTCTTCCCACATCCGCTTTCGCCCACAAGACCCAAGGTCTCGCCCTTTTCCACGAAAAAGTCCACCCCATCCACTGCTGCTGCCACTCCCTCGTACACCCTGAATCTCACCTTCAAGTTCCTGATGGAGAGGAGATGGTCCCCACTCATATCTTCGACCTCGGATCCAGGGCATCCCTTAGACCATCCCCAAGGAGGTTGAAGCCCAGCACAGCGAGGAATATGGCCAGGCCAGGAAATGTGGCGACGTGGGGGGAATTGAATATGTAACCCCTTCCGGACCCCAGCATGGCACCCCATTCTGGGGTGGGAGGCTGT
>Ga0209227_1002661_pt1 | contig 12586 bp, 10 predicted proteins | sample YNPBryantNP2012_FD_185815 | JGI IMG/M metagenome (GOLD analysis project Ga0209227, IMG submission 185815) | Anoxygenic and chlorotrophic microbial mat microbial communities from Yellowstone National Park, USA - YNP Bryant NP 2012 (SPAdes)... ...
GCCTGTTCTCGGAGGAAGAGGACGGGGCGGTCCGGGCCTGGTTTGCGGCGATCAACCGCCGGGCGCTGACGGTGGAGTGGGTGGACCTGATGTACGCGCTGGCCTTCTCCAAATGGCCGGAGGGGCCCTACGAGAACCAGGAGAACGGCGCGGGACTGCTGGCCCTGCTGGAGGCGGAAGGGCTGACCGACCCGGCCCTCTCACCGGCGAACCGCGCCTACCTGGCCCGCAACCGGCGGGGCTGGACCGCCCGCTTCCGGGTGACCGACGACGCGATCATTTATCAGCCCGAGTGGATATACAACGCCTATTTCCAGTCCCTTTACACCGGCGAACCCCTGGGCACGAACGCCCGGCTCTCGTTTGAGTGGCTGCTCCTTCAGGCCTTGCCAGATGGGACACCTTTGGGGTATAATCATCCCGGTAGGGGAACACTGGCCGGGATCGCCTATCTGGGTGCGAAACTCTTCGGCGACCCCCGGTACATCTGGCTGGCCGGTCGGGCGGTGGAGGCGCTGGAGCAGAGGGGTGGGTATCTCTTCGCCCAGCTGGGAGTGGAGGAACCGGTCCCACTGGAGGGTCGCTCTCCCACCGAGGGTTCGTGTCTGCTCTACGGCGATTCGGGCCTGCCCAACCAGAAGGGTCCGCTGGCACCGGACAAAATCGTCTTTCGGGACGGCTGGGGCCCGGAGGCGACGTATCTCCTGGTCAACCTGCGCTTCACCGGCTGGCACCGCTACAAAGCGACGGGCACGGTGACGCTGGTCTACCGGGGTGAGGCCCTGGCGACCGACGTGCTGGACGGCCGGCCATTCTCCTGGCTGCCGGTGGGCCGGAGTCTGTTCCGGGATAAGCGCATCCCGCGGGAGAACCTGAACGGCCTGGTCGTGACGAAGACCGGGATGGCCGCGGTTCTCTATACCCTGGCCGGCGTTGGAGGCCCCTGGGCGCAGGACCCGCCGTACTACGCCGAAGTGGTGGCCTTTGAGACCGGCGAGGAGATGGACCGGGCCCACATCCGGCTGACGGGCTGGCGGGGCTGGCGGCAGGACCGGTGGATTTACTTCTACCACAATGGCGGACCCGTTGTGGTGGTGGATGAGGCCCGTGGGCCGGCGGGGGCCGGAGGGGCAGTGGCCTGGCACCTGGCCGGCGGAGAAGCGGTGGAAGCGCACCGTTACCGCCTGGATAGGGATGGCGGTTCGGCGGAGGTTCTCCTGCTCCCTATGGATGACGGTGGCCGGGCGGAGGCCCTGGAGCGCGCGGGGGGCTCGTCCGGTCTGGATGTGGCGTATTCCGGCATATCCCATTTCCGCGCCGCGACGGTATTTCTATGCGGGCCGTGGGTGGGGGCGGAAGTTGGGATTGAGGAGGGAGGCATACGGATAGCGCGGGAGGGGCAGGTGATTCTGGCTCCGCTTGTGGAGGTGACGCAACGATGAAGGTGGCTCTCGTCGGGCCGGTGTATCCGTATCGGGGCGGGATCGCGCACTACACAACGATGCTGTATCGCGCCTTGCGAGAGCAGGGCCACGATGTGTTGATGATTTCTTTCAAGCGCCAGTACCCGCGCTGGCTCTATCCTGGGCGGAGCGACAAGGACCCAAGCAAAAAGCCGCTCATCGTTGAAGACGCAAAGTACTGGATTGATTCCCTCAATCCTATTACATGGCTGACCACTTTCTGGCGCGTTCGGCGCTATCGGCCAGATGTGTTGGTCTTGCAGTGGTGGACAACGTTCTGGGTGCCGGCTTGGTTCACGTTTGGGATGCTGAACCGTCTTTTACTGCGGCGTCCGCTGGTGCTCATCTGCCACAATGTATTGCCCCACGAAGTGCACTGGTGGGATCCCTGGCTGGTACGGATGGTGTTGCGTTGGGGGACACGATTCATTGTACAGTCAGAGGTAGAGCGGGAACGGCTCTTGGCATTAATGCCAAGGGCACAGGTAGCCATTGTCCCCCATCCGGTATACGATATGTTTGCTGACCAGAGGATTCCGAAAGACGAGGCACGTAGGCGCCTGGGGTTGCCGTTAAATGTTCCGGTTTTGCTTTTCTTTGGGATCGTCAGGGAGTACAAGGGATTAAAGGATGTCCTGGCTGCACTGCCCGAAGTCCGGGCACGGCTGGGAGAGGTCGTGCTCCTGGTGGCGGGGGAATTCTGGGAGGACAAGCGACCTTACCTGGAGATGATCGAGCGACTGGGCATTGGCGACTCGGTGATCATCGAGGACCGCTACATCCCGAACGAAGAAGTAGGGCTTTATTTTTCGGCGGCTGATGTGCTCGTGGCGCCATACCGGCAGGTGACGGGGAGTGGGGCAGTGCAGATGGCGAGGGGGTATGGGATCCCAGTGGTGACAACGTGGGCCGAGGAGACAGCAGGGGCTATTCAGAGTGAAACGGAATCGCTGCTGCTGTCAGTGCCGTCAGGGGATGCCCCGGCACTGGCGGTGGCTATCATCCGGTTATTCATCAACGATCTGACTTCAATGATGTTGAGCAAGCCGGACAAGTTCCAAAACACATCGCCGTGGATGTGCCTGATGGAACAGATCGCCGGGGCTATATAAGGAGCAGCATCGTGGCAAGTTCTCGAAAGCGAGTGTTGGTTATTGGACTGGATGGTGCTACTTTAGACTTGATTGAACCGTGGGCAACGGAAGGTCATCTACCCAATTTAGCCAGTCTGATGTCCAATGGTTGTTGCGGGCGTTTGGCATCCACCATCCAGCCAACTACAGCACCAGCCTGGGCTACATTCATGACCGGCGTTAATCAGGGCAAACATGGCCTGTACGACTTTGTGCGGCGGCGGCCTGGTGGGTATCAACTGGAAGTGACCAACGCTTCGCAGATAGCCGCCCCGACCTTATTTGATATCGCCAGCCAACTGGGTCTCTATGTCGTGGCTATCAATGTTCCTTATACCTTTCCTCCTCACCCTGTTAACGGTGTGATGATCGGCGGCCCTTTTGCCCCAGCTCTCAGCCGTGATCTGGTCTTTCCACCAGCCTATTTCGATGTGCTCAAGACCGTTGCACCAGGCTACTTTGTCCTGCCAGACTATGATCCCCACGCCGCTGATCCATTGGCTGCCTATGCCAATAAGCTCTTGCAAGAAGTTGAGATGCGTGAGCGCTTAAGCTTGCATCTCTTGAAAACCGAACCTTGGGATCTCTTCACTGTCGTTTTCATGGCCACTGACGAGGCCCAGCATGCCTACTGGCACTGTCAGAACGCCCCCGAAGATAGCTCTGCAGCCCGTTACCGTCACGTGATACGTGATGTATACCGGAGAATTGACCAGGCTATCGGCGCCATCCTGGCACAAATCGCCGCTGAATGCCGGTCACGTGATACCATCGTTATCATCATGTCGGATCACGGAGCCGGACCACTGCGCTGGATGATCAATCTGAACCGCTGGTTATCTGAAGCAGGTTATCTACAATTTCGTACAGATGGAACCAGTCAACTGAGACAGCTGTGGGCAGCCGGAGTAAAAAAACTGGCCTATGCTTACTGCCGCTATGTGCCGGGTAGAATGCGGACTGCTGTAAGGACCTGGCTTGGTGCTCGCCGCTTTGACCAGGTCAAGGGAGAAGTCGAATCGGTTCTCCTTACCTCGAACGTTGAGTGGGATCGCACACGGACCTATGCACTGGGTGCAGGTGGTAATATCTTCATTAATCTCAGAGGCCGGGAACCAGCCGGGACCGTTCAACCGGGAATCGAATATGAGCGAGTACGCCAAGAGGTTGCAGACGCATTGGCAACCTTGTCAGATCCAGAAACGGGCCGTCCCATCGTGCGACGTGTTTACCGACGTGAAGAATTGTATGACGGACCATTTCTTAGCCAGGCACCCGACCTGGTCATTCAGTGGGAGGACTATACCTGCTGGGGGCGCGGGCGCTATGATAGTCGGGGAACACCGATTTTTGAGGCCAGCAGCCATTTCGAGTTTAGAGATCTTCCTTTGACAGGCGCTCATCGTCCAGAGGGTGTGCTGATCATCAGCGGGCCAGGGATCAGGTCTGGGGCACGGATTGAAGGAGCACGCTTGTTGGACCTGGCACCGACAATCTTAAGTTTGCTATCTATCAAACCGCCGTCCGAAATGGATGGTCGTTTGCTACATGAGCTCTTGCTCGAAGACGAGGTAGAACATGTTCAAGCAGCCGCCGAATTTGTAGTCAAGGCGCCGGATAGGCAGTTCGACTACAGCGCTGAGGAGGCGGAGGAGATTTCCCAACGTTTACGTTCTCTAGGGTATCTGTAATGGCGGCTTTTCCTTTGGTGTACGTCGTCATCTTGAGTTGGAACCAACGCGAGGATACCTTGACCTGCCTGGAATCAGTGACAAGATTGGACTATCCTAATCTGCGCCTGTTGCTGGTGGACAATGGGTCAAGTGACGGAACAGTTGAAGCAGCAGCTCGCCAATTCCCAGATATCGAGATTATCGCTAATGAAAGTAATCTGGGTTTTGCAGCTGGCTGCAATGTGGGACTGCGTCATGCCCTGAAACAGGGTGCTGATTATGTCTTTTTGCTTAACAACGATACATTAGTTGATCCGGCAGCGTTGACCCACATGATGGCCTTAGCCGGCCCAGATGTGGGTATGGTGGCACCCAAGATCTATTATGCTGGTGACTCAACCCGCATCTGGTCTGTAGGGGGTAGATGTCATCCACTGACTCTTGAGAAAACGGGGGACAGGCGTGGGTGCATAGATACAGGACAGTGGGATGAGGTCCAAGAGCGGGACTATTTGGTGGGTTGTGCTCTATTGCTCTCACGCCGTCTTCTGATGGAGGTAGGGCTTTTTGACGAACGGTTCTTCATGTACTATGAAGATTCTGACTTGTCGCTGCGTGCACGCAGTGCTGGTTTCAGGCTCTTACTCTCACCTGAAGCCCGGGTCTGGCATAAAGTGGCCCTCAGTAGCGGTGGTAGCAACTCCCCAAGTGAGCGATATTGGATGGCTCGCAGTAGTGTTCTCTTTTTCCATAAGCATGTGCGTGGGCTTCGGTGGCTGATCGTGTTTCCCTACCGTGTTGGGAGTGCCATCAAGACGATATTCAGGCTAATCTGGCATGGCCAGGATAGATCGGCATGGTTCTACTTGTGTGGCTTATACGATGGACTTACAGAGGCCAGGCGGTTAACATAACACAATGCGTGTATTGATGCTACTTTACAATCTTGTGGGCAAGGGGACCTATTGGCGAGCGTTGCAACTGGCCCGCAGCCTGGCTAAGAGAGGTCATTCTATAACTGTGCTGGCTACCTCAAGAGAGCGCCGTTTACATTTTGGAGCCAGGTTGGATGTTCAGACGGGCGTTACACTGGTCGAGTCACCGGACTTGTTATGGGGCCCCCTTCGCTCTGGTTGGGATCCATGGGATGCGCTGTCTCGCATTGGCTGGACGCGGAAGCAGCAGTTTGATTTAGTACATGCCTTTGAGTCTCGCCCCACGGTTATTTTCCCATCCCTCTACTGGCAGCGTTGCCGGAATACTCGTTTGGTTCTTGACTGGTGTGATTGGTTTGGACGAGGTGGATCAGTAGAAGAACGGCCAAATCCGCTGGTGCGGAGTGTCTTGCGGCCTGTAGAGACTTTCTTCGAAGAGCATTTCCGTTCTTATGCAGATGGGACAACCGTGATTAACACTGTGTTGCATCAACGGGCTATCGCGCTGGGTGTACCACCGCAGACAATTTTATTATTGCGTAACGGTAGCGATGTGGAGAACTTGCACCCACACCCACGAGCAGAATCCAGAAAGGAAATAGGTCTACCTGTAAGCGAACTGATCATAGGTTACGTCGGTTCTATATTCTACAGAGACGCTGTATTGATGGCTCGTGCTTTTGATATTATTCGAGCTGCTGAACCACGAGCCCGACTATTAATTGCAGGCTATTGCAATCAGCCCATTGAGCGGCTGGTATCTGTGCCCGAGGCAGTTTATCGTACTGGTAGCCTGCGCTATGATGAACTTGATCTATATCTTGCTGCTTGTGATGTTTGTTTGCTACCCTTATGTGATAGTTTGGCCAACCGGGGTCGCTGGCCACTAAAGCTGAATGACTTTATGGCAGTTGGGCGCCCAGTTGTCGCTACAGCAGTGGGCGACATGACCACCTTCCTCCAGCAATATCCTATCGGGCTGTTGGCTCGTGATGAACCACAAGATTTAGCGGCCAAGGTATTGACCCTGCTGGCTGCCCCCCAGGAGCGCGAGGCAATGGGGCGGCTGGCCCGCCATCTGGCAGAGACGGTGTTCACCTGGGATCGCCTGGCAGAGCAACTGGAATCATTTTACCACCAGGTCTTGGAGGGAATATGGACTGGACAAACAGGCGTGTGATGGTCACCGGTGGTGCTGGCTTTTTAGGTTCGTACGTTGTGAGGGGACTGGAAGCACGGGGATGTCACAATATCTTTGTCCCACGAAGCGCCCAGTATGACCTGCGTTGTCTGCCTGCTGTGAAGCGAGCATTCGATGACGGTTGTCCAGACATTGTTATCCATCTGGCCGCCGTGGTTGGGGGCATCGGAGCCAATCAGGCTCGACCGGGAGAGTTCTTCTATGATAATCTGATAATGGGTATCCAGGTGATGGAAGAGGCTCGCCTGCGAGGCGTAGAGAAGTTTGTCACTATTGGAACAGTATGCTCTTATCCCAAGTTCACCCCGGTGCCATTCCGTGAGGAGGATATTTGGAATGGCTATCCCGAGGAGACCAACGCTCCCTATGGGTTGGCAAAGAAAATGCTTCTGGTCCAGTCCCAGGCTTATCGTGCTCAGTATGGTTTCAATGCAATTTACCTGTTGCTCACCAATCTCTATGGCCCTGGTGACAAGTTCGACCCTGCCGTTTCCCATGTCATTCCGGCCTTGATCCGCAAATGTATAGAGGCTGTTGAAGAAGGGCGAGACGAGATCGTAGTGTGGGGGGATGGGACACCGACGCGTGAATTTTTGTATGTCGAGGATGCTGCAGAGGCTATCTTGCTGGCTACCGAGCGGTATGACAGCGGTGAACCGGTCAACATTGGCTCAGGCTTTGAGATCAGCATTAGGGACCTGGTAACACTTATCGCTCGTCACACAGGTTTTGAGGGCAGGATAGTGTGGGACACGAGCAAGCCGGGCGGACAGCCACGGCGCAGGCTGGATACCAGCCGGGCAGAGCGAGAGTTCGGATTCCGTGCCCGGATCCCTTTCGAGGAGGGCTTGCAGAGGACTATCACGTGGTACCTTTCGGAACGTCGGCACGCGGTTAACATTGTGAATCCCCGAGGAGCCGAGGAATGAGTGTGGGATTTTGGGATTACATCAGCCTCGGGCGGCCGCAGTGGCGTGGTCAGACCTCGATATTGAAGGCCGCATTCTTCCTGATCTTCGGCACACCAGATATGCATACTCGTTTGCGTAACAGTTATGTGCTCAACCAAATCGAGCAACTTGAACTTCCACGCCAAAGCCGTGTTCTTGAAGGCGGCTGTGGACGGGCAATAAGCCTCTTCTGGCTGGCACGACACCACCCTGACTGGCAATTAACAGGGGTGGAACTGGATCCATTGTTAGCCAGGTCTGCACGCCGCGCTGCAGAACGTGGACATTTCTCGAATGTGACCATCGTTGAGGGGGATATACTTGGCCTGGAAGACAGACAGACTTATGATTTGATCATCTCTATTGACGTTCTGGAGCATATCCAAGACGATGTGGGTCTATTGCGGCAATTCCGGCAAGCCCTTAAACCTGGCGGCTATCTGGTGCTCCATGTGCCACGACGACATCAGGAGATGTGGCGTTGGCTTCCTGTGTTTCACCGGCACGGAGTAAATCGTTACACTCGCGAGGAAAGCACGGCTGGGGGATTTCACAAGGTGGTAATAGAGGGTCACGTTAGGGACGAATATACGGCGGAGGAACTTCGCCAGGTTGTAGAAGAGGCGGGGTTCCGGGTCATGGACTTGCGGGAGACGATTGGACGTTGGGGGGAAATCTCCTTTGAACTAAATAATCTGCTATGGCCATGGCCCTTCTTGCGCTATTTGCTTGCACTGTTGACATATCCTATCGCAGCACCGATAGGATATCTGGATATTCGGCAACAACCATCCAGAGGCAACTCACTTTTGATTACCGCAATGCGGTATTGAAAGTCGGACCTGGCTGTAACGGCTTTGTGACTGGTCCAATCTTTAAGGAAGCTATAACAAAGCAATGGCGGCTAAACGACGTGAACGGTTGCCCCGTTATATACCTCAGTGGATTAAACAGCGGGTTGAAGTAAACGTCTACGAGTTGTATAACTTTGTCGAACAGGCTGGCGCGTCACTGACACCAGACGCGCGGGTGTTGGATGCCGGAGCAGGGCAGGGACGATTCAGGCCAGAATTCGCCCACACCCGCTATGTTGGGGTTGACCTGGCTATCGGTGACGTCACATGGGATTATAGTGGTCTGGATGCGATCTGCGACCTTACTCGCCTGCCATTTGCTCAGAACACCTTCGACGCTGTTATTTGCATTCAGGTGTTAGAGCACGTATCTGAGCCCCTCCAGGTATTGCAAGAGGCCAGCCGTGTGTTAAAACCGGGGGGGCGTCTTTTTCTGTCTGCCCCTCAAAGCTGGCATCAACACCAGAAACCCCACGACTATTACCGCTACACCTCGTTTGGTATGCGCTATCTGGTGGAGCGGGCAGGTTTGGAAATCGAATCAATTCGGCCTATGGGTGGGTATTTCTGGTTTCTCTCATTTCAATTGCAAAACGTTAATTATTGGCTCTTCCCTCGGGGAATGCGTGGTCGGTGCTGGACCTGGCCGCTACGGTTGTTGTTTGGAGTGTTGTTTCAGCTCATTATACCCTTGCTCTTGTTTTATTTGGATCCGCTAGATCGGATTAAGGACGAAACGTTTGGTCATATGTGCATAGCAGTTAAGCCAGGATATGATGTATGAGGACGTTTATTGAGTTGGTGCGCGATTCACTATTTTCCGCCATCGTCTACCTGGCCCCGCGTTTTGCCAATGTCTTGCTGTTTATCCTGATTGGTCGGCAGACAGGGCCGGCTCAGGCAGGGCTTTTCTCTCTTGCGACCACTTACCTCATCATTTTCACGACTATTACGCGTGGGTTAGACGATCTGGTGATCCGCCAGGTATCTCGCGAGCCTGACCAGGCCCCACGTTATTTGACCAATTTTTTGCTCTTGCGACTGGGCCTGTCACTGCTATCGTACTGTGTGTTATTACTTGTCGTTCTGGTTATCTTTCACTATGATAACAGTACAGCCGTACCCATTCTAATCCTGACTCTAAGCCTGGTGCCCGACAATCTGACCTTGGTGGCTCAGGCGATCTTGCTAGGGCAGCGACGTTTTGGCCCGCCAGCAATCACGATGACCCTCACCAGCTTGTTCAAATTGATCGGAGGAGGGCTGGTGCTGGCCAGTGGAGGCAGTTTGTACCAGATTGCATGGGTCTGGTTGATCGGCAGCATATTAGGAATGGTCTTATTGCTGATTATTGCTGTCCGAGGAGTTGGCTGGTTGCAGCGAGCTGACTGGCTCGATTGGCGACCTCTGACACGCAATTGGCGCGCTGCCCTACCCTTTGTGTTCATTACTACTATGATGACACTGGAAGGACAGGCCGATGTTATATTGCTAAGCACTTTCCGTAATGAGGCTGAAGTTGGCTGGTATAGCGCAGCCACGACAGTTGCCTTTAGTTTCGCAATGCTTTCTCAAGCCTACCGGATGTCAGTCTACCCGTTGATGGCAAGGTATGCGCTACAGTCACCGGCGAAGCTTTCCAGACTCTATGAGTGGTCGCTGCATTATCTGGGGGTGCTTATTTTGCCTTTGGTTACTGGCGTTGCTCTTCTGTCGCCTCGTATCGTGCTTCTGGTCTTTGGCTCCAAGTTCCAGCCAACTGCTAAGGTGCTTCAAGTCTTGATTCTGGCACTGGTCTTTATGTTTCTGAATGTCCCAAACGCACGAATAATGCTTGTCAAGGATCGCCAGGGTTGGAATTCGCTGTTTCTGCTGGGCAGTGTTATGAGCAACCTGCTGTTGAACCTGGCATTGGATCGGCCCTGGGGAGCATTGGGTGCAGCAGTGGCTCGTCTTTTTTCCTCCGCTATTTACTTTGTGCTTAGTTATTTGTACGTAGTGCACTTCCTGACACGAGTGAATCTCATCAAGTTGTTATCCAAGCCAATGCTGGCGACGCTAATGATGGCAGTGGCTGTTCTGTCAGTGCGAACCCTGCCCTTGCCAATACCTATCGGTGTAGGCGTGGTAGCATATGCAGGGACGCTATGGCTTGTGAGAGGCGTCTTGCCAGATGGCGCCAGCGCTGGACTGTGGCGAAAAGCGGTTTAAATGTAACTATTCAGGCGGTGATTGGAAGTCACCCTTTGGGGCCTGCGGCTATTGGTCGGCTTTCGCTGACCTGCTCCTTGCTGCACTACCAGAGGTAGTGTCGGCGCAGGCCGACAACTGGCGCGAAGCGCCTGAAGAGGGCGATTTCAATCGGCTGAATAGTTACGTTTAAATTAGGGCGGTTTACTTGAGCCTCGTGTCGTAAACTATAAGAGTGGAGCAATGTCACCTGTCTCGAGAGTAATGGTCATCGGCCTGGACGGCGCAACCTTGGATTTGATCAGGCCTTGGGCCCAAGCAGGGTACCTGCCAACATTGGCCAGTCTGATGGAGACTGGAGGATATAGCCGCTTGCACTCAGTCTTGCCAGTGGTTTCATCGGCTGCCTGGGCGACCTTTATGACTGGAACAAACCCTGGCAAGCATGGCGTATTTGACTTTGTGTATCGAGAAGCCAGGAGCTATCGGCTGCGTCCGGTCAATCGCCAGCACATTGGTATGCCCTCGCTCTGGCGGCTACTGAGTGAGCAGGGGCGGCGTGTAGGGGTACTCAATGTACCTATAACCTATCCCCCTGAGCCAGTCAATGGTTTTCTTGTTAGCGGGTTAGGTACACCTGATTTCAAATGCTTTACCTATCCACCTGAGTTAAGCAATAGACTTTTGGAGAATGGTTACCGGGTCAATCGCCGGGTGTACTATCCCTGGAGCAACGAGGAGGCCTTTCTGCGCGACACTTATGAAATCACGGAACGTCTCACTGCCACTGCACTCTCTTTGCTGGCCGAGACTCCTTGGGATTTTTTCATGGTCGTTTACCGGGACACCGACGATGTAGCCCATGGCTTTTGGCATCACATGGATCCATCACATCCTGACCATGATCCGGTGCAATCTGCTCCCTACCGGAATGTGATCCTCGAATTTTATCGGCAATTAGATAAATACCTGGGTGATTTAGTTGCTGCTGCCGGACCTGACACAACGGTATTCGTCGTCTCCGATCATGGCTTTGGTCCATTGTACAAAGAAGTCTTTTTGAATGAATGGCTGCACCAGCGAGGCTATCTGATCCCCCGGTCGTCATCTTACCGTCAATTCTTAAGCCGTATTGGTCTTACCCGTAACAATGTCTCACGCTTTTTGCGGTGGGCACATCTGGGTCGTATGGAACGGATGATCAAAGACTTGCTGGGCGATCACATTGCTTTATTGCCCCAGACGAAATGGGCCGACTTTAGTGAAGGGATTGACTGGTCACATACCCGCGCTTACAGCTTCGGCTATCAAGGACAGATTTACATCAATTTGGCTGGGCGTGAACCCCAAGGTATTGTCGCGCCTGGGAGCGAGTACGAGGCGCTGAGGGATGAATTGTGCCGGGCCTTGGGAGAATTGAGCGATCCAGTGGATGGGCATCCAGTAATAGATAGAATCTACAAGAAAGAAGATCTTTATTGGGGCTCTAACCTTTTCCAGGCCCCCGATTTGGTCATCGTTATGCGCGACTTGGCCTACATAACCCGTCTGGGTTATGAGCTTGGTGGCCAGCCCGGCGAGGTCTTTGGTTCATCACGCATCCATGAGTCAGGAGGTCACAGGCTGGATGGTGTACTTATTGCTGCCGGCCCAGGTATCATTCGATCAACGGAAGAGCGTCCTGCTGCCTGGTTAGGAGATGTTGCACCGACAATACTACATCTGTTGGGTTGTGCTGTGCCCAAGTCTATGGATGGGCGGGTTCTACGAGAATGGCTTATTCCTGCGCTGGCCGATCGTCCAGTTCAGCCCTTTAAGTCAGCCCTGCCAGGTTCAGCACTTGAGAGTGAGGGGCTGACCGCCAGCGAGGAGGAAGAAATACTGGAGCGACTAGGCGATTTGGGTTATCTGGGCTAGATCAAACACCTCTTCCGGCCAGATCACCTAAAAGGGCTATTGTTTAAAGAGCTATATTTGAGTATTCTTATAGTGACAAAACTTCCACTCAAGGAGGATGGTATTTGAGGGAACCGAACCATACGAATTTTAGCAGTCTGTTAACTCGACTTTTGCAGTGACATAAAACGGGATTGGACATTTACAGCGGCATTGGTTATAATAGGGTTGTTCACTACAGGTAGCACGTGCCTCCGCTGCCAGCGCTGACCCGTTGAAGTCTATCACGAG
>Ga0209227_1002662_pt1 | contig 12586 bp, 16 predicted proteins | sample YNPBryantNP2012_FD_185815 | JGI IMG/M metagenome (GOLD analysis project Ga0209227, IMG submission 185815) | Anoxygenic and chlorotrophic microbial mat microbial communities from Yellowstone National Park, USA - YNP Bryant NP 2012 (SPAdes)... ...
ACGTTTCACGTTTCACGTTTCACTCCCCACGGCTCCTCAAACTCCAGCACGAACCTCCCATACCCGTCCACGTAGAAAATCATCTCCTTCGCTCCCGGCTTCAACATTTCCAGCAGTTTGCGGGAGACGTAGACGGTCAGGTCGTCGGCGGTGAAGCGGACGAAGTCGTCGGGGTTTTCGGGTTCGCCCATCCGACCGGATGAGCCTTCAAAGAAGATTCATCAATCCAGGCAGACGAGGCGGCGGGCGATGTTCAGCACGCCGCCCCGCTGACGGATGAAGTCCTGCAGCCAGGTTGAGGGAATCCGGACGTTCATCAGAGCACCTCCCAGCGGTCACAGCGCCCGCCCCAGCGGGCCACCACCCGCCCGTCCATCCGAATCTGCGCGATCTCGCACAGGTTGGGACAGGCGCGGCACTCAAACGAGGTCGTCTGCACATCGGCGTGGACGACGTCAAAGCCCCGGAACTGGCTGGGCCGGCCGTCGCTCCACTCCCGCGCCAGCAGCGCCGCGCCCAGGGCCCCCATCACCTCGTGGTGCGGCGGGACGAGAATCTCCGTCCCCAGGGCCTCCCGGAAGGCCCGCACCACCCCGGCATTGGCCGCCACCCCGCCCTGGAAGACCACCGGCGGCTCTATCGTCTTCCCCAGGGCCAGGTTGTTCAGATAGTTCCGCACCAGCGCCTGACAGAGGCCGTAGAGGATGTCGTCCACCGGGAAGCCCATCTGCTGCTTGTGGATCATATCCGACTCGGCGAAGACGGTGCAGCGGCCGGCGATGCGCACCGGGTTGGACGACCGCAGGGCCCGCCGCCCCAGTTCCTCAACGGGGATGCCCAGCCGGTACGCCTGCTGCTCCAGAAACGACCCCGTCCCGGCCGCGCAGACGGAGTTCATCGCGAAATCCACCACGACGCCGTCCCGGAGCAGAATCAGTTTGGAGTCCTGCCCGCCGATGTCTATGACCGTGCGGACATCGGGGACGAAGTGCAGGGCCGCCACCGCGTGGGCCGTAATCTCGTTTTTGACCACGTCCGCGCCGACAATGGCCCCCGCCAGTTGGCGGCCACTCCCGGTGGTGCCCACCCCCAGGACGCGGACCCGCGAGGGGAGCAGAGTCGCCATCCGGCTCAGCCCCTCCCGGACCGCCTGGACAGGCTGTCCGGCGGTGCGGAGATAGTCCGAGGCGACCAGGTTCCCCTGGGGGTCCACGGCTGCAAACTTGGTCGTCACCGAACCCACGTCAACGCCCAGGAACACCTCATCCATCGGCCTTCCTCCAGCGCAGCATGTCCACGAACGCTTCCAATCGGGTGACCAGACCGGCCTCACCGCTGTGCTCGTCCAGCACCAGGGCCATCATCGGGACGCCCGCCTCCTGGCACAACTGCCGGACCTCGTCCACCAGGACCGCGTCCGGCCCGCAGCCGAAAGCGACCACGGCGATGACGCCCCGCACGCCCCGCTCCAGCGCCAGGCGTGCCGCGCCGACCAGTTCGTGCTCAAAGGCCCAGTAGTCCGCTCCCGGCTGGGGGCCCAGCCGCTCCGGGGTCAGCGGGTTCACCCCCAGGCGGGCCAGCCGGGCCAGCAGTTGGTGGTTGATGAACGGGTCGTACAGGTTGTAGGGGTGCCCGACGACGGCCACCGGGATGCCGTCGGGGGGCCAGGGCGGAGCCTTCCCCGGACGGTCAAAGTCGGCGGGGGTCAGGCGGCCCTCCTGCATCGCCTGACGGGCAGCGCGGTAGGCATCCCAGGCCGCCGTCACCGCGTCGCGCAGGGTCAGGAGATTGCGGCTGAAGGGAGCCCCCATCTCCAGCACCAGCGACAGCAACGCGCGGGCCTCCTGGCCCAGGTCTATGTCCGGCGCGACCAGCGGTGGCAGGTCCGGCATCGTGGCCCGCAAGAGGTCGGGCAGGCCGATCTGCCGGGCGCAGTTGGTGGAGCCGGGGGCCAGGCGCTGGATAGAGGGCACCAGCAACTGGTCCACCTGCCCGACCAGCGCCCGGACGTGGCCGTAGAACAACTTCATCGGGAGACAGGTCTCCGCCACAGCGTAGCGCAGTCCCGCCTCCAGCGTGGCCCGGTTCGTCGGCGGAGAGACGACCAGTTCCACGCCCAGGCGGTCAAAGAAGGCCGCCCAGGCCGGGTGGAACCGGTAGAAGGAGAGGGCTCTGGGGACGCCGATGCGCATCGCTCACCTCCGCCGTCGGCGGGCTGACCAGAGCATGTCCACGAAGGCCTCCAGGCGGGTCATCACGCCCGCCGCGCCAGTCTGCTCGTCAAAGGAGAGGCTGAGGACGGGCACGCCCCGTTCCCGCTGCAGGGCGACCAGCGCGCTCTGGGCCACGGTCTCCGGCGTGCAATTGAAGGGGGCCACGTGGATCAGGCCGTCCACCTCCCCCTCGGCCATCAGCGCGGCCTCCGCGACGGTGGAACGGGCGAACCCGCCCACATCTCGCTTCAGGTAGCGGCTCCCGGCCCGCCGGGCCCGTCCGCCCCGGTCCATCCGCAGGAAGTCGGGCAGGGGCAGGCTGACGCGGCCCGTGTAGCGGAACCAGCGGCGGACCTCCACCCCCATCCGCCCCAACTGGACCTCCAGGTTGTGGTTGAGGAAGGGGGTCAGAATGGTGTAGACATCGCCCACCAGGCCGATGCGCAGGACCGGACGGTCTTCGTCCAGGTCCACCGCGTCCAGCAGGCCCAGGATGTCGTCCCGCTGCTGTTCCAGTTCCTCACGGGTGCGCAGCGCGGCGATGCGCTCCCAGGCTGCGGCATAGGCCCGGTCCGCCGCGCCCCGTTCCCGCTCCCGCGGCCGCGCCACCAGCACGCCCGTCTCCAGCGCGTCGGTCAGGTCCAGCAGCGCCAGCAGGAAACGGATCGGCTCCACCAGTTCGGTGGCCGGACGCCCGTCGGCAAAGGTGCGGGTCAGGCGGAAGATGTCCCGGTGGACGTGGTAGAGGTCCAGCGTGTGGACGCGCACCGCGAACCCCCACTCCTGGAGACGGCGGGCCTGCTGGGCGACGGAGTAGCCCAGGCGGCAGGTGCCGGGCCCGCCCAGCATGACGATGTCGGTGGCGCCCCGCTCCGCCGCCTCCACGTAGTTGCCGAAGAGGAGTTTGCAGGGGATGCAGATCATCTCCGGCGAGCCCTGGACGCCGATGTCCAGGGTGCGGCGGGACGTGGGCGGCGGGGTGACCGTCTCCACCCCCAGCGCGTGGAGATAGGCCTCAGCCACCCGGCTGAGGAAACCCAGAGGCGGGAAGGCCACGCGTCGGGTCATCCCGTTGCTCCTCCCTACCGTTTGGAGCCAATGGCGGGCAGGTCCACGTCTATCAGCGCGGCCAGTTCCTCCCGCTGCGGCGCGTACTGCGGGTCCTCAAAGAGCGGCGTGCAGGCCTCCAGCCGGACCTGCCCGGCGGCCAACTTGTTGGCGAAGGCGAAGCAGGAAGCCTCGCCGCAGGCCCTGCAGTTGGTACGCGGCAGGAGTTTGTAGACTTCCAGGCCGGTGGGACGGCGGCGGGTCTCGTAGTTGGGCTCAATCTGGTCCCGCCGCTCCCAGGTACGGTTGACCAGGGCGATGATTCCCTCTATTTCCTTGATCGCCGCCTCCCGGTCCTCCACGTTGCTGACGCCAATCTGGTTGGGCTGGAAGACGACGTAGTGGCCGGCCTTGCGCCAACTCACCGAGGGGACCGCCGGTTCGTAGACCGCGCCGCGCAGGGTGGCGTTGAGGTACGGGAAGACCTCCCGGATGTCGTTAGGCAGGTGGGCGATCGCGCTGAAGCGCTCCGCCCCCGGCTCGCAGGGTGGAGTTGTAATTTTCAGTTCATATTCCTCAATCAGCATGTTGGCCTCCTTGTGATATGCCGCCCATCAGCTTCTCCAGCGCAGCCTTCAGTGAGCGGTTCGCCTGGAGCAACGCCTCGGCGGCAGCTTTGATATCGGCAGCAGCGCTTCCGGCCTGATCTGCCCAACGCCGAAATTCTTCGGCATGTTCAAGGTTGTGTTCCATCCAGTGTGGTATCAGCAGACGCAACTTTTCTACATCATTCATCTTTTTCCCCCGGTAAAGGCTCCAGGATCACCCGATGCTTGAGCAGGTCTATTTCGCGGATGACAGCCGGCACGACCCTGGGAGAGTCAAAGAAGGTGCTCAATCGAACCCCTTCAGGCACCGGCTCTACCCGCACAACATCGCGCATGATCTCCTGACCATTCAGGTAAACCGTGGCCTGACACATTTTTTGTTTTCCTCCTGCGCTCAAAACGCGTGTGTTTTTGCCCAGGCGAGCACTTCCTCAGCGCTGCGGGTGTTAAGTATCTGCGCAGCCGTAGCCCAACCGCGCCGTGCCATTGCCAATCCCAGCGCGAGATTGGCAAAGCCGTTGATGTCATGAGCGTCGGAGCTGATGACGAGAGTGACGCCAAGTTCAACTGCCCGCCGCACATGGATATCGTTGAGGTCCAGCCGGCGCGTGTAACCGTTGATCTCAAGCGCCACGCCATGCGCGGCGGCTGCACGAAAAATCGCCTCCATGTCCAGATCGGCCTCCTCGCGCTCGCCGATCAGGCGGCCGGTTGGGTGGGCGATGATGTCCACGTGAGGGTTGCGGATTGCCGCCAGGATACGGTCTGTGAGCCGCTCGCGCTCTCCGCGCAACCCACTGTGCATCGCCGCGACCACCAGGTCCAGCTCAGCGAGTGCCTCGTCTGGCAGATCAAGGGACCCATCGGCCCGGATTTCCACCTCGATACCCGCCAGCAGCCGAAAGGCACCTCCCATTTCCCGGTTGACCTCCATTATCTCAGCCCGCTGACGGCGCAGTTCCTCAGGAGATACTCCCCTGGTGATCCCCAGGCTGTGAGAGTGATCCGTGACGACCGCGTACTCAAGCCCAGCGGCCTGGGCTGCCATAGCCATCTCCAACAGGCTGTTTCGGCCATCTGAACGGGTGGTGTGCAACTGGAAATCTCCTATCAAGTCGTGCCGCTCGATCAGGAGAGGCAACCGGCCCGCCAAGGCTGCCTCTATTTCTCCCCGGTCCTCACGCAGTTCGGGCGGGACGAGCGGCAGCCCCACAGCAGCGTAGACCTCCTCCTCGGTGGCGCAGAGTATTTCGCTACCGTCTTCCCTCTTGAGGCTGTACTCACTGAGGGAAAGGCCACGCTCCAGAGCCAACCCACGCAGGCGGATATTATGGGCCTGACTGCCGGTAAAATACTGGAGCGCGGTGCCCCAGCGGGCCGGCTCCAGTACCCTGAGATCGGCCTGAAGACCCTCGTGGGTGCGTATAGAAGTTTTGGTGGGACCGCTGAGAAGCACCTCAGCCACCTGTGGCAGTGCGCGGAAGCGCGCCATCACCGCCTCAGGCTCGTCCGATGCCACGAGCAGGTCCAGGTCACCCACTGTATCTCGCATACGGCGGAGGCTGCCGGCCGGTGATGCCTGCACCACTTCCGGCATTGCCCGCAGCGCGTCCAGCAACGCCTGGGCCAGTGACCATGCCACTCCCAGCGGAGTACGGCCGGTACGCCGCTTAAGCGCCTCTATGCCGGCCAGTACCTTCTCCTCGCTTTTGACTCCCATACCGGGCAGGTCACGCAGGCGTCCACTCCGCGCTGCCTGTTCGAGTGCATCTATGTCGGTAATGCCCAGCTTCTGCCAGAAGAGAGCAGCTTTCTTCGGTCCGACGTCCGGGATAAGCAGCATATCGATGACACCGGCAGGCACCTGAGCCTTGAGCTTCTCATAGGCTTCCAGCCTTCCGGTGCGCATCAACTCATCTATTTTTGCCGCCAGCGTCTCACCGATGCCGGGGATAGTCCGCAGCTCCCCCGCCCGCCATACCTCTTCCAGAGGCCGGCCCAGCGCTGCGACATTCTCCGCCGCCCGCCGGTAGGCCATTATGCGGTGATAGTTTTCCCCCAATACAGCCAGTATGTCGGCCATCCTGGCGAATATTTCGGCCACTTCCTGGTTTCTCATCTCACTTCAGGGCTTTCGCGTGTGATATGTGTTGGTGATTATAGTCCTGTTTTCAAGGCTTGACAATGACCTGTTGGTGGGGTAATATAAATTTCTGGAGCAGGCGGATGTTGAAGGCGCTGACTTTCGACTTTTGGGGCACCCTGTATACGAGTCCCGACACGAAGGAGGAACGCCTGAGGATACTCGACGAACTGCTGGCGCACTGGCAACAGCCACGCGCCAGGGAGGAATTGGAGGCCTCCTATCGCCACATCTGGAACCTGTGGAGGACCACCTGGCTGGAAGAGCGCCGCAGCCTGAGCATAGAAGAGTGGGTAAACGGTCTGCTGGACCGTCTGAACGTCTCGCTACCTCCGGAGGCCATGGCCGGGCTGGGACGGCGGATGCAGGAGATCTATCTGGATGAGAAAAAGCCGACGCCTGTTTCCGGTGCTCCTGAGGTGGTCGCGCTACTTTCCCGCCGCTACCGTCTGGGCCTGATCTCTGACACCGGCCTGACGCCCGGGCGGATTCTGCGGCAGGTAATGGATCGGGATGGTCTGCTAGAACACTTCAGTGTCCTCACCTTCTCCGACGAAACAGGCGCGACCAAACCCGATCTCGGGCAGTTTTTACGCACCCTGAAGGCGTTGGGGGTCGCTCCGGCAGCGGCGGCTCACATTGGCGATTTGCCGGAGACTGACCTGGCCGGGGCGCGTTCCGTGGGCATGAAAGCGATCCTGTTCCTGGGCGTGAACAACAGAGAAGACGGCATACCTCTGGCCGACGCCTGTTTCCGTGAATACGGGGAACTTATACCACTGCTGGAGCGGCTGCAATGAAAGTATACGAATATGTCGGGAACCCGCACGTGCACACGCCTTATTCGGACGGCACAGTCCTGCATGCCGGTGTGGCACAGGCTGCAGAAAAGGCGGGGCTGAACTTCGTGATCGTGACCGACCATAACGTGTGGGTTGACAATTGTGAGCGCTACTACGGGAAAGTGTTGCTCCTGGTGGGTGAGGAAATTCATGACGTGCGCCGTCGTCCCCAGGCCAATCACCTCCTGGCTTACCACGCTGAGTCCGAACTGGCACCGCTGGCTTCCGATCCGCAAAAGCTGATCGGCGAAGTGCAAAGGCGGGGCGGATTTTGCTATCTGGCCCACCCTTTCGAATACCGGGGCCGGATCAGCCCGGATCTGCAGGCCATCCCATGGGCGGATTGGGATGTCACAGGCTACACAGGACTTGAGATCTGGAATTATATGTCCGAGTTCAAGGCGATCCTGCGTGGCAAACTGAGCGCTTTGTACTACGCTTATTTTCCGGCATATGGCATCTGTGGGCCCTTCCTGGCCACGCTGCATCACTGGGACCGTCTGCTGGCCCAGGGGAGGAGGGTGGCTGCTATCGGTGGCGCGGACGCCCACGGCATTACTTACTCACTGGGGCCCCTGAACCGTGTGGTCTTCCCTTACGATTATCTTTTCCGGTGTGTGAATACCCACATTCTTACCGATCGGCCGCTCAACGGCACGCTTGAGCATGATAAAGCGCTGATCTACGAGGCCCTAAATGCCGGTCGCACCTGGGTAGGATATGACCTGATCGCCCCGACGGCCGGCTTTCGGTTTCGTGCCAGCAGCATCAACAAAGAAGCGACATTGGGTGAGGAACTGGCACGCGTGGGTGCCACCAGGTTCGACGTCCAGACACCCGCCGTGGGTGAGATCCGTCTCCTGTGCAACGGCCGTGTGGTGGCGAGAGCCAGAGGGCAGCGGCTTCAGCACACAACCGTCGAGCCCGGCGCATATCGGGTGGAGGTCTATCGCAATTATCGGGGGGGACGCCGGGGCTGGATTTTCAGCAGCCCAATTTATATCACGTGACCTCCCACTCCGGCGCGCGAAGTGCAGACGCCAGAACGCCAGCTTGCCGCCGGACACACCCGGCAGGTGCAGACAGGTGGATCCGATATGAGTGAGCAGCATCTGTACGACATTTCGGAGATCCTGGAACGCATCCCTCCCAGCAGGCGAGGCAATGGGGCACGCTCGCTGATCATGCGGGCCTATGACGTCGCGGAGCTGGCTCACGCCGGCCAGCGCCGTAAGTCCGGCGAATCTTATGTGCAGCACCCATTGGCCGTTGCCATGCTGCTGGCTGATCTTGGTATGGATACAGATACTATCGCTGCCGGCCTGCTGCACGATGTGGTTGAGGATAATTCCAACGTAGACCTGGAAAAGCTCAGGAATGTCTTCGGCGCTCACATCGCCAGCCTGGTAGACGGTGTGACGAAGCTGGACGAGATCGAGGAACAGATAGCCCAGGAGCACACCGATCGCCTGATGCAGAGGAGTGAAAAGCCACGTGGTGAGCACGAGGCAGAGAGCCTGCGCAAGATGTTCCTGGCAATGGCGGAGGATGTGCGGGTCGTGATCATCAAGCTGGCCGACCGTCTGCACAATATGCGCACGCTCGATGCCCTGCCACCGGACCGGCGCAGGATGTTCGCCAGCGAAACGCTGGAAATCTTCGCCCCGCTGGCCGACCGGCTGGGCATCTGGCAGTGGAAAGGGGAACTGGAGGATTTGAGCCTGCGCCACCTGGACCGTACAACTTATGATGAGATCGCCGCCCTGCTGGCCGAACACCGCGCTGAGAGGGAGGCCAGTGTGCAGCGGCACCTCGAGATCCTGCGCCGTGCGCTTCAGGCAGAGCACATCGAGGCAGAGGTTAGCGGTCGCCCCAAGCACATCTACAGCATCTACCGCAAGATGAAGCGCAAGGGCATTCCCTTCCAGCAAATATATGATGTGCGGGGTCTGCGCGTCATTGTCAATACCGTTCCGGATTGCTACCGCGTCCTGGGCATCGTCCACGGGTTGTGGAAACCGATCCCTCACGAGTTCGACGACTACATTGCCAACCCGAAAGATAACGGCTACCAGAGCCTGCACACCGCCGTCATAGGTGAGGACGGCAAGACGCTTGAAGTGCAGATTCGCACCTGGGAGATGCATCACGTCGCCGAATATGGCGTCGCTGCCCACTGGCGTTACAAGGAGGGCGGCAAACAGGATCCAGAGTTTGAGGCCAAGCTCTCATGGATGCGTACACTGGTGGAGTGGTGGAAGGAGACAGAGGACGCTGTAGAATTCATTGATGCCATGAAGACCGATCTGTTTAACGATCGGGTATATACCTTCACTCCGAAGGGCAAACTGATCGAACTGCCGGTCGGCTCCACCCCCATTGACTTCGCCTACCACATTCACACGGAGATTGGACACCGCTGCCGGGGCGCTCGCGTCAACGGCAAGATGGTCAGCCTGGACTATCAGCTTCAGAATGGGGACCAGGTTGAGATTCTCACCGCGCGGCGTGGTGGGCCGAATCGGGAGTGGCTCAGCCCGACGCTTGGTTACGTCAAAACCGCCCGCGCCCGCAGCAAAATCCGCCAGTGGTTCAGACGTCAGGACCGGGAGCAGAACATCACTCAGGGCAGGGAGATCGTCGAACGGGAGCTGAAGCGCCTCGGCCTGGAGAACACCACCCATGAGAGCGTGGCGCAGCTCTTTGGATACGAAAACACGGACGACTTCTACGCTGCCGTCGGCTTCGGGGACATTCACGCTCAACAGATCGCCACCCGGCTGGCCGAGGCGCGACCGCGCACTGAAGAAGTGGTGCCCACGCCGCCTCCGCCTGTTCCTGCTGTTGGGGGCATCAATGTGCTGGGGACCGGTGGCCTGTTGACCAGGTTAGCCCGGTGCTGTAACCCCCTGCCCGGCAACGACATCATCGGCTACGTAACCAGGGGGCGCGGTGTCTCCATTCACCGCTGTGACTGTCCGAACATACTCAACCTGAAGGAGACGGAACGGCTGATTGAGGTGAGCTGGGGCACATGTCCGCAGACCGTGCCCGTCACCATTTACGTCAGCGCATACGACCGGCCGGGATTGCTCAGCGAAATCTCCCACATTATCAGCTCTGAAAAAGTCAACATTGCCAGCTTTCACCAGACGTTGCAGGACAATATCAGCACTTTTTACATTACCGTGGAGATCAGCGACATAGCCCAGCTCAGTCGCATTCTGGCCAGGATTTCCAAGCGACCCAATGTGACCGAGGCGCGCCGACATACCGGATAAAAAGCAAACTTCCGAAGTCTCACGGACTTCGGAAGTTACCACTGCGCTACGGCTCAACGGGCACCCGATCACGGTATGTGCCCCGGGTGACCGCAATCTCCTCCTGCGTTTTAAGCCACTCCTGAAAGGCTTCCTCTCCCAGTTGCTGTCTGGAGAACGCATCCAGCTCCCGCACCTCGCGGCCCAGCACCTCGATGACCATGTACCTGTTGCTCTGGCTCAGGATGGGCTGACTGTGGCCCCCCACCTCCAGCGTGAAAGCGGCGTCGGCCACTTCCTTGCCCAGATAGTTCGCCAGGATGCTTTTCGGATACCAGTCCAGCTCGTTCCCGTACAGGTCGTTCCCGGCCTCCTCATCCTGCTGTTGTGCTTCTTCTATCAATGTCTGCATCTCCTCGCCCGCATCCAGGCGGGCTACCAGCTCTTTGGCCTTCTCTTCGCTGCCCGCCGAGATGTAACGCAGTTTGACCTGCTCAGCTACGGTGGGAGCTTCTTCGATGAACTGAGCACGGACCTTGTCCAAAAGCAGAGAAGCCTCGACCCAGGAGCGATACTGGCGCTCTGAGATTTTGAGCGCTTTCAACGATTTAAGGAACTCGTTGTAGCGCCGCTGGAACTCCTGCTCGCTCAGCGGTGTGGGGGTGGGCAGCGGCGTGGCGGTAGGGGTCAGTACGGCACTTGCTGTGACAGGTGCTGTCTCCGTGGGAAGCGGCACAGGCGTGGGGGGATTGCGTTGATAACCGAAGTACTGCTCGATCTCCTCCTGCAGCTCTTCTTTGGAGACGGTGATATTGCGCCGCTTCGCCTCCTGTCGGATCAGTTCATCCTGGATCATCTGTTCGAGCGTCTGCTCACCGATGATGAGCGCGTTGCTTTCAGATAGCTGCTCTTGTAGATTACGGATGTTGCCCTGGATATACTCCAGGTACGACTTGTTAGCCGGGTCTGTGGGGTCAAGCGCCTGCTGTTGCGCGTACAGGTATTCCAGTTGATTGTTGAGCTGCATCCTGGTGAAGCGCACACGGGCCTGGAAATCGGCCGTAGTGATCGGAACACCACCTACCGTAGCGACCGGTTGTCGGGCCTTGACAACGTGCTCGACAATCAGGCCCGCACCAAGTATGCCCACCACTATGACCGTCAGAGCAACGACCCCCCAGATGATGATGCGCTCCATCAGCTTCTCCCGTTCCAGACGGGAACGCTGTTTGCGCGTCAGTTCCTTTGTTGCCCGCTTGGTGGTCTTTTTTGACATCTCAGTGACCGCTGGACTTTGGCTCTACCACAAAAGGAAGTAACGCCAGATGGCGTGCCCGTTTGATGGCCGTAGCCAACTGACGCTGGTGTCGGGCACATGTCCCGGTGCGACGCCGGGGCTGAATCTTCCCGCGGTCGCTCAGGAACCTTTTCAGCGTCTCTGCGTCCTTGTAGTCAATCCGGACCGTATTCGTTTCGCAAAACATGCAGCCCCTTTGCTTTACTCTTCCAACCCATTGTCTGGCGTCACGTTGCTGTTCTTTTACCTTTGCCATACTCAACCTTCCTCACTAAAGGGAAAATCTCCTGTTTCCTCGTTTGAGATTATCATTCTCGAGGCCGCCGGTGTGCCCAGCACGATCATCTCGCTGGCCACCAGCTCGGTGCGGAAGCGTTTCCGCCCCTCCTGGTCTTCCCAACTGCGCGTCTGCAGGCGTCCCTCGATGTACACCTGTTGCCCCTTACGCAGGTATTGCTTACAGGCCTCGGCCAGAGCACCCCAGGCCACCACGTTGAACCATTCTGTTTCCTCGCAGCGTTTGCCCTCCGCATTTACCCAGCTCCTGGAAGTAGCCACGCTGAACGAGGTTACAGGCTTGCCGCTGGGGACATAGCGCATCTCCGGGTCGCGCCCCACGCTGCCGATCACCATTACTTTGTTGAGACCTCTCATAGTGCCACTGCTCCTGTCCTGCAGGCTGTACGGCGTCTTGCATGCGCAAAGGGTGGCGTTACGCGGGGTGAGAGAGTGGTAACCGATGGATGCCTGCCTGTGTCATGGTCAGCGCCCGGGGCACTCACTCCATACGCACGACCAGATGGCGCATTACAGGCTCGAGCAGTAACAAATCGCGTTCCAGCTCTGCCACTGCACGCGGCTCCATCTCGAAGCGCATAAGCACATACTGGCCTTCCCATTGTTTTTGGATGGGATAGGCCAGTCGCCGCAGGCCCCACGGTTCGACTTCCAGAAGTTTGCCGTTTCTGCGTGAGATCAGACCCGTCACCCTTTCTACGACGGCAGCAGTACCGTCGCGATCCAGGTCCGGGCGAACAATGAAAACCAGCTCGTAACTGCGCACGTAATGTAAACCTCCTTCCACGGGATTTGCCCCCGGACAGGCCGGGAGCGGAAGCAGCGCAGGCGCAGCGCATAGTTATAACACAAAGAGAGGATTTTGGCAACCCGATTGTA
>Ga0209227_1002666_pt1 | contig 12568 bp, 14 predicted proteins | sample YNPBryantNP2012_FD_185815 | JGI IMG/M metagenome (GOLD analysis project Ga0209227, IMG submission 185815) | Anoxygenic and chlorotrophic microbial mat microbial communities from Yellowstone National Park, USA - YNP Bryant NP 2012 (SPAdes)... ...
AAACGGCCGTAAAGGTCGTGCGCCAATACTGGCGCGAAGTGGGCAAACCTGACAAGTACAAGGTCATCAGCCGCTGGACGAGTTTTCACGGAAACACGACGGGAGCCCTGGCCCTCGGAGGCCATACCGGCCGCCGGCGCCATTACCTCCCCCTGTTTCTCCACACGCCCCACATTGAACCGGCCTATTGTTACCGGTGCCCCTTCGGCCAGGAACCAATCTCGTGCCGGCTGGAATGCGCCGGCCAATTGGAACGCACCATCAAGTACGAAGGGCCGGATGCCGTGGCGGCTTTTATCGCCGAACCCGTCGTGGGGGCCACCGCAGGCGCTCTGGTGCCGAAAGACGGCTATTGGCAGCGAATCCGCGAGATTTGCGACGCCTACGACGTGAAACTCATCGCCGATGAGGTCATGACGGGCGTGGGCCGAACGGGCCGGAGGTTCGCTCTGGACCATTGGGGCGTGGTCCCCGATGTCATCGTCGCGGCAAAGGGGCTGAGTTCCGGCTATACGCCACTTGGAGCGGTCATCGTCAAAGAGGAAATCCACGAGGCGATCCGCCAAGGGACCGGGGCTTTCGTGCACGGGCACACCTACTGCCAAAACCCGTTGTCGGTGGCCGTCGGGGCCGCCGTGCTGCGCTACATTGAAAAGCATCAGCTCGTGGAGCGATCCGCCCGCATGGGCCGCCTCCTTCTGGAAAGCCTTGAGACCCTTAGAAAACATGACGTCGTGGGGGATGTTCGGGGAATCGGGCTTTTCGCCGGAATCGAACTGGTCAAGGACAAAGAGACCAAGGAAACCTTCCCGCCGGCGCTCAAGGTGAACGCCCGGGTTGCTCAGGAAGCCTTTCAAAGAGGGCTCATCACCTATCCGGGATCCGGCGGGGCCGACGGGATCAACGGCGACCACATTCTGCTGGCACCGCCGTTTATCATCGACGAGCAGGGGATCGCGGAAATGACCCGTATCCTTGACGAGGCCTTGCAGGTGGTGTCGTCCCAGGGGCTCTAGGCCCCGTCAGACCCTGTGAAATTCGAAGCCGGGAAGGCTCAGCCGCTTTTCCAGCCCCTTCAGGGCCCATGTGGCGACGGTGACGAAAAGAAGGTAGACGAACCCGACGGCAGCGAACACCTCGGTGTACTTAAACGTGGATGAGGCGACGATTTTGCCTTCGCCTGTCAGTTCGATGCAGGTCACCATATAGGCCAAGGATGAGTATTTGATGAGATAAATCCATTCGTTGCCGCATCCTGGCAGGGCGCGCCGCACCGCCTGGGGCAGGATGATGTGCCTCAGGGTTTGCAGGCGGCTCATCCCAATGGCCTGGGCCGCCAGGATCTGCCCGCGTTTGATGGAAAGAAGCGCCCCCCGAATGTATTCGGAATGATACGCCCCGCTGCACAGGGTAAAACCGAGGACCGCCGCTTCATAGGGGGTGAGGTAGAGGCCCAGGCGAGGCATGCCGAAATACCAGATATAGAGCTGCACGAGAAGCGGGAAGCCGCGAAAGACGGCCACGTAGGCGTCCGCAGCCCAACGCAACAGGGAAGCCCCGTAAACGCGGCACGATCCGGCCAGCACTCCGCAGATAAATCCCAGTACGGCCGACGGGACAATGAGACGCAATGTGACGGCAGCACCGCGCACAAGCGCCGGGGCCAGATCCCCGTAGAGAAAAAGCAACTCGTCCGAGATCAAGGCCGCCCGCCCAATTCACCGATCTTGGCGCAGAATTCCCGCGTCCGCGCGCATTGGGCCTCATCCAGAATAATGTCCGGCGGCCCCTGTTCCACAATACGGCCGTCTTCCATAAAAATCATTTCGTGGGCCAAAGCCCTGGCAAAGCCGATCTGATGGGTAGCCATGATCATGGTCATGCCGGATGCCCCTAGTTCCCGGATCACAGCATGGACCTCGCCAATGAGTTCAGGATCCAAAGCCGACGTGGGCTCGTCCAGAAGCATGACCTTGGGGTCCAAAGCCAGTGCCCGGGCAATGGACACCCGCTGCTTTTGGCCTCCGGAAAGTTCCGCGGGGTACTTGCCCGCATGATCCCCCAGGCCCACCCGCTCCAATTCGGCCATGGCCCGACGACGGGCTGCTTTCTTGTCCATCTTCTTGACCCGAACCAAGCCGATTTCCACATTGCCCAAAGCCGTGAGGTGGTCAAATAGGTTGAACTCCTGAAAGATCATGCCCACCTGCTGCCGATAGGCGCACAACTCCCTTCTGCGGCTCGGGTCGATGCGCCGGCCCTCGAGGAAGACGTCCCCACCGTCGGGAAAGACGAGAAAGTTGATCATCTGCAGCAGGGTGCTCTTGCCCGCTCCCGATGGCCCGATAAGCACCTTGATTTCACCGCGGCGCACCGACAAGGAAACCCCTTTGACAATTTCCTTGTCCCCGTAGTGCTTGCGGATCTCATGCACCTGAAGGATGGTTTCCATGCTCTCGCTGTAAACGGCTCCTTACGCGTAGCCCTTGATGCGAACCCTCTTGTGCACCACCCCCAACAAACGGGTCCCCGCGAATGTGAGGATCATGAAGAGGAGCCCCGCGCTGATATAGATGGGCAGATGTTGATACGTCCGCGACGCCACATGGTGGGCCCGGGCCATGATTTCCGCCACGCCCAAGGCATAGGTCACGGCGGAATCCTTGAGCAGGATCGCATACTCGTTGGACCACCCCGGAATGGCCAGCCGCAGCGCTTGCGGCAGAACGATCAGCACGATGGCCTGCGTATCGCTCATGCCCACGGCGCGAGCCGCTTTCATCTGTCCCGCCGGGACGGTCAGGATGGCCCCTCGAAGAATCTGGGATTGATACGCGCCGCTGATGCAGCCCAAAACGATCACGGCCACCACGAACGCGGAAAGGTCCAGCCCGAGGAACGGAAAGATGCCGAAGTAGAAAAGAAACAAAAGGACCAACAAAGGAACCCCTCGAAAAAACCATACATAAAGGCCGATGAGCTGTCGAAGCCACCTCGGCCCGTAAACCATCCCCACGGCCAGAGGCAAGCCAATGCTCAGGCCCAGGGCCAAAGCGCCGCAGACCACCACAAGGGTGATCCACGTGCCTTTGAGCAGATACGGCAGCCCTTCTTTAAGAACGGGGAGAAAGTCCATGGTCGCCGAAACCTCGGGGATCATCGATGACCGGTCGTATCGCGGGCCATGCCCGGAAATGAGCCGGCTTTGAAACGGCTACAGATAGCAAATGGCTCACCATCGTTCAAGCAAAATGGGATCGTCGCCCTGCGAGGCTCCTCGTCTTCCTCAAGGGATGGAATCGCCCTGGCATAAGTTTGGCCTCTCTTAACAGGGTTGCGCACGGTCTTCTTTTTTGCTAACCAGGGAACCAGCCCTCAAGAGGCCTGTTCGGCGTGCGGATTTTTCCCGTGCTTTGTCTTGGTTTCACTCGATGCTTCTCGAATCGGCGGGTGCCGCCATTCGGCCGCACAAGCACGGGCTTAAGACGAAGGACGCAGGAACGCCAGGTGGGCGATCTGGGCTCTCGGTGAATGGTTAACCATCAAGAGCAGGGAAATGGACATGAAACATAACGGAGTCTCTCTCGCCGTCATTTTCTTGATGGCCGCGGTCTTCACCGGCATGAGCCCCGTTTCGTCCCAAGGCAAAACGGTTTTCGTCGCCATCGGCACGGGCGGCATCTCGGGCCTCTATTACCCTACGGGGATCGCCATCTGCAAGATGATCAATGACAAGAGGGACGAATACGGCATTCGGTGTACCGTGGAAGCGACGGGGGGATCGGTTTTCAACATCAACGCCGTCCTGGCCGGGGATCTGGAATTCGGCATCGCTCAGTCGGACCGCCAGTATCAAGCGGTCAAAGGGGAAGCGGAATGGAAAGACAAGGGTCCGCAGAAGGATCTTCGGGCCGTCTTCAGTTTGCATCCTGAGGCGGTGACGTTGGTGGCCGCGGAAGATGCTGGGATCAAGACCCTTGCGGATCTCAAAGGAAAACGCGTCAACATTGGCAACCCCGGCTCTGGGCAGCTGCAGAATGCCATCGACGTCCTGAAAGCCTTTGGCATCAGCTGGGAAAAAGACATCAAAGCAGAACAAGCGAAGGCGGCCGAAGCCCCCGGACTGCTTCAGGACGGCCGTATCGACGCCTTCTTCTATACCGTCGGCCATCCCAGCGGCGCCATCAAGGAAGCCACAGCGGGACACCGTAAGGTGCGCATCGTGCCCATCGATGGCGCGCCCATCGACGCGCTGCTCAAAAAATACCCGTACTATGCCGAGGCGATGATTCCCATCACCATGTACGAAAGGGCCACCAACAAGGAAAACGTGCCAACGGTGGGTGTCAAGGCCACGCTCATTACCTCCGCGAAAACCCCGGACGATGTGGTCTATGCCATCGTCAAGGAAGTCTTCGAGAACCTTGAAAGTTTCAAGACCTTGCACCCAGCTTATGAAGCCCTGACCAAATCCACCATGCTGGAAGGCCTCTCCGCCCCATTCCATCCTGGTGCGGAGAAATACTTCAAGGAAAAAGGGCTGTTGAAATAGGCTGGCGTCTTAAGGCGGCGGGTTTCACCCCGCCGCCTCGCTTCCACCGCAACCCGATCCCCAACGCCCGCCGCAAAGGACAGCGACCATTTCTCTGAAAGGACTGATCATGGCCCCCGATCCCAAGGACAAGGACATCGGCGAAAGCGTCCCTCAGGGGTTCACTTGGAGTGTGGCCGGTGTCGGCACGGCGGAAATCCCGCTAGCCACCGCCGCCATCGTCATGGGGGGGCATGTGCGCGTCGGTCTGGAAGACAACCTCTTCCTGCCCGACAGTTCCCTGGCCACCAACCCTAGGCTCGTCGAAAAGATCGTAAGGATCGCTCGGGAATCCGGCCGTGACATCGCCTCCCCGGACGAAGCCCGACGCCTCCTGTTCCTGGACCCGGCCCGAAAGGACCTTATCCTCACCATGGTGGACTGATCAGCCATGTCGTTTTGGCATCGTCGCCAAGCCATGGGATGGGCCGCCGCCCTCCTCGGAGGAAGCGTCCTGCTGTCCCGCTTCATGGGCCTGTTTCGAGACAAGGTCATTTCGTATTATTTCGGGGCGACGGAAGAATCGGACGTCTATTTTGCCGCCTTCGTCATTCCGGATTTCATCAATTATCTCCTCGCCGGAGCGTATTTTTCCATCACCCTCATTCCGCTTCTGAGCGAAAAGTTTCAAAAGGACGAGGAAGACGCCTGGCGTTTTTTTTCCGCCGTCCTTTTTTGGACCGCCTTTATCAGTACGGCCCTTACGGCGGCCGTCATGATCTGGGCCACCCCCCTGTCCCGTTGGGCGGCCCCGGGCCTCAGCGCCCAGGCGGCGAAACGCCTTGCCCATTTTCTTCGCATCATCGCGCCGGCCCAGATTTTCTTCCTCCTAGGGTCGTGCTGCAGCGCCGTGCTGTATTTAAGAAAGCAGTTCCAGGCCCCGGCCCTGAGTCCCCTGGTTTACAACGCGTTCATTATCGCCTTGGGGATTCTCATGCGCCGATCCGGCATGGCGGGGTTCTGCTGGGGCGTCCTCGTTGGGGCGTTTTTGGGAAATTTTTTCCTGCCTCTAACGGCGGTGAGATACGGCGGCAATTTTCGGTGGCGCTGGGTCCTGTGGCACCCTTCGCTCAAAAAATTCCTGCTCCTGGCGCTGCCGCTCATGGTGGGTCAGTCCGTGGTGGTCCTGGACGAACAGCTCGTGCGCATCTTCGGGTCCTTGGCCGCCGTAGGTGCCATCAGCTGGCTCAATTACGCGCGGCGCATCATGCTTGTTCCCGTGGGCGTTGTGGCACAAGCCGCCGGGACGGCGTCCTATCCCTTCTTGGCCGAAGCCCACGCCTCGGGAGACACCGGAAAGTTTTTCCAGACGCTGAACACGGCTTTTCGAAACACCCTGGCCGTTCTCATTCCTTTGTCCCTGTGGATGATCCTAGCCGCCGAACCCATCATCGTCCTCATCTTCCAGCAAGGGCGATTCAGCGCCGCCGATACCGTGGAAACCGTGTGGGCGCTGCGGATTCTTTTGACCGTGGTTTTCTGTTGGGGGATTCAGCAGATTCTGGGCCGGGGCTATTATGCGCGGCAGGATACGGTCACGCCGGCGGTGATTGGCACTCTGTGTACCGCGGTCGTCATTCCGATCTATTTCATGGCGGCCTCGCGTTTTGGCGCCCGTGGGGTGGCCGGGGCGAGCGCCCTCTCTGTGGCGCTCTATACGGTCGTGCTCAGCCTCTGGTGGCGCTTTCGCATGGGATCGCAGGCCTTTGAGGGCCTCGGCGTTTCGGCGTTCAAAATCACCCTTCTCAGCACGGCCTCATTGATCCCGGCCGCCCTCGGTCTTTTCCTTCCGACCCGGTGGCCTCTAACCAACCTCTACGCCCACGCTTTCTGCCGATCGGCCCTCTCGGGCGTGCTGTTTGCTCTCGGCTTCGCCTTCTTGGGGCGACGATTCGCCGGCGACCTGGTGGACCCCCTCTTCAGCCGATGGTCTCTTTCCAGGCGGCGCCGTCCCACAGGCCCACGATAGTTCCCGATTGCGCCGGATCGTACCCGCCCAGGGACGTCACCCGACGGCGGAATCGTTCCGAAACGATCACCTCCAGAAGCCGCCGAATCTTGGGATCCTCCCAGCACTCTTCCGGAATGACCAAATCGTAGCGTTCCTCGCACACAGGCACGAAATCCAATCCCAGCGCTTTGGCCGCCGCATAAATGGCCATGCCGCAGTCGGCGCTTCCGCTGAGCACGTTCACCGCCACGGCCATGTGCGTGTATTCTTCCCAATCGTAGCCGTGGATGCCTTCGGGGGTGCGGCCGATTTTGGCCAGTTCGTAGTCCAGAAGGATGCGCGTTCCGGATCCCGCCTGTCGATTCACGAAACGCACATCCGGCCGATACAGGTCCTCAACGCCTCGAATGCCTTTTGGATTTCCCGGCGCAAGGACCAGGCCTTGGCGACGGCGCACGAGCTGCACCAGACGCACCGGCGTCCCGTGAAGGTAGCGTTCCACGTAAGAACGGTTGTAGTCGCCCGTTTCGGTATCCAAAAGGTGGGCGCCGGCGCAGTGGGCCTGACCGCGGCGCACGGCCAAAAGCCCACCCAAACTTCCCACGTTGCTGGAAGACAGATGCAGGCGCGGGTCGGCTTTTTTGAGCTCCGAGGCCAGCACATCCACGGTGTTGTCGTGACTGCCGATCATGATCAGAGTGTGGTCCAGATCCTCTTCGGCGCGCAGCAGCCGCACCCGAACCGATTCTCCTTCGTTGATCCCTTCGGATTCCTGTGGAATCCGCACCAGCCCGTCGGCCCGCACCAAAGAGGTGATCACGCCGGCACCCCGTTGCAGCGGCATGGCCACAAGACGATGGCGCACCCGCCCCACGATGACCCGAAGAAATTCCTCGAGACCCAGTTTGGAAGGCATCTTGCGGCCCATGACGGCTTCCACCGTCGTCCACTTGGGTTCGGCAAGCCCCTGCAGCCACGCCAGAAGCGGCCGAACGAATTGTTCAAAGGCCATGATGGCAGAGACCGGATAGCCGGGAAGGCCGATAAAGGGCTTGCCTTCCACGAGTCCCAGAAGCACGGGTTTTCCGGGCATCATGGTCACGCCGTGGACGAGGAGTGTTCCCAGGTCTTGGACCAGGGATGCCGTGTAGTCTTCCGATCCGGCGGACGAACCCGCGTTGAAAACGATGACGTCCGCATCGGAAACCGCCGCCTCTTTCATGCGGGCTCGAAGCGTAGCCGCGTCGTCTTCCACGCCTGGATGCAGCGTGGCAATTCCGCCTTCTTGCTGGACCATGGCAGCGATGACGGTGCCGTTGAATTCCACGATTTGGCCGGGAGCCGCCTGGGCGGCTTGGTCCGCAGGGACCAGTTCCGTTCCCGTCGGCTGGATCCATACGCGCGGCCTGGCATAAACCGAGACGGCGGAAACCCCTGAGGCCAGCAGGGCCCCCAGGTCCGCCGGGCGCAGCCGATGCTGCTGGGGCAGGAGCAATTCGCCGGCTACGATATCTTCGCCAACCTTGCGCACATGCTGCCACGGGAAGGCCGCCGATCGAATTTCGATGGTCTGGGCGTCCACTGAATGGACATGTTCGATCATGATCACCGCATCGGTTCCTGGAGGCATGGGATCGCCGGTATCCACCGGGAACGCCTGAACGCCCACGGTAAGGTGCTTCGGACGGACGGCTGCGGCGCCGAACGTCTCCGAAGCCTTCACCGCATAGCCGTCCATGGCTGCGCCGTGGTAATGGGGAACGGACACTTTCGCCGTGACGGGTTCCGCCAGCACCCGTCCCAAAGCCTCATGCACGGGCATCTCTTCCACTGCGGTGCGCCGATCCCCGACGGCTCGATGCCACTTCTCCCGCGCCTCCTCCAGCGTATGCATCTCCAGATAGATCTTCCGCTTCATGCGCCTCGCCGCCTACACGCGTTGAAAACCAAATCGATGATAGAATTCGCGCCGGTACCGGCGCACGGAACCGAGATAGACGTCCGCAATGTGCACCTGTTCCAGTTCGTCCAGCTGGATCGTCACCCAGTCATCTATGGTGTCCAAGCTGCGGAACCAGCGCCGAAAGGCCGCCTTGTCCAAAAGGCGCGGCGGCTGAATGACGAAACTGCCGCCCCCGTGCTGATGGTATCGGCGCCCATTGATCAAAGCGTTGTAATCGGCCGTGTTCACACCGACTACGGCGCAGAAATTGTCGAAAGCGCGCACCAAGGCCCCCGTCTTCCAGTGGCCTCGCAGGATGGGGAAGATACTGATGTTGAAGATGATCTCTGCCCCTTGATCCGCTAGCTGCCGGGCGGCCTCGGGTTGTCCCCAAAAATCGATGCACACCGGAAGGCCGATCTTTCCGAAATCCACGGGGAAGGCCCGAAAGACGCCGTCTCCCGGGGTCATATGGAGATGATCCCGTTCCAAGGCGCCCAGGTTTTGTTTGCGCTGACGCCCCAAAATCCTTCCGGACCGGTCGAAAAGGGTTGCGGTGTTGTACAATCGGTCTCCGTCCTGCTCCACCAGGCCGGCGACGATGTACGTCCGCAGATCCCGAGCGACTTGGGCCAGCTCCTCTTCGCCCACAAAAGGGAAGTACTCGGGAAAGCACACCATATCCAAATCCTGACCCCGGCACTTTTCCAGAAGGTGCAGGCCGTGGCCGATGTTTCGCGGGTCGCCGAACTCGGGATAAGGCTTGGGTTGCACGAGTGCCACTCGAATGCTGTCTTTCATCCCTGCTCCCTCAATGACTTTGGGTGCCCTCTAGCGAACCTGTCCAGGAAAGATCCGCAACATAGGGAAAGTGATCGGAAGGGTATCGTCCCCCGAAGTGATCTCGAACGATGTGTACATCCAGGACTTGGAAATGCTCAGAAACCAAAATCCAATCCATGCGGCTCTTCTGCGGCACTCCCGAAAAGCCATGGTGCGTTTTGTCTTCGTCGCCTTCGCCCTTACCACTTTCCCGCCACGTGTCGTGCAACCCCACCTCGGGGTCGGTCAAGATCCGGTAGACCGGGGATTCGGGACCGTCGTTGAAATCGCCCATGAGCACGTGGGCTCCGGAATGGGCCTGGACCCATCGGGCCAGAATCCGGGCCTGCTCCTGTCGCGCCTCCACGCCGATATGGTCCAAGTGGGTCACGGCAACCCACAGGGTCCTGCCGGTTTGCCCATCCCGGACCCGGGCCCAACTCATCATGCGTGGAAAAGCGCTGTCCCAGTCCTTGCTACGATGCACCTGCGGCGTTCGAGACAGCCAAAATTCCCCTCCGTCCGCCACGGTGCCGAAGGCCGTGCGCACGAAAAGCGTGGGGTACTGGCAGGTTTCGTCCAAAATTCGGCCGGGTGCGTGGAGCGTGTAATCGTGGAGCTTTTCGGCCAGGTAAAGGAGCATGGTCCAGCGGCCTTCCTGGGTTCCCAACAGGTCGGGGTGGTACCGGCGCACCGTTTCCACCACCAGGTCCCGTCGATAGATCCAGCTGTTTTCCCCGTCCCGGTCGTTTTCAAAGCGCAGGTTGAAGGTCATGACACGCATGGGATGCCGGCCGTTTTGTTACACTTTATCGTTCATGTTTTCGTGCCGAAGTGCCGATCTCGAAAATGAACGGCAAGAAACTTGCTAAATAGGAAATCATCGGACACGGACCAAAGCGCCTTTGATGGCGCACAAACGCAGAAAGGAGACAAGACATGGAGGCACCCATGGGTGTTTCGGCTTGGTTTGGCGCCCTGTTTCTGTGGACCTTGGGATCGGCGGCAGCCGTGTGGTCGGCCTGCAAGCTCGCCGTTGTGCGGCGCCGCAGCCGCCGGGAATGAGGGGCCCTTCGTCGGCCGTTCTTTTGCCGCCCCCCGTCCCCGCGTTCCATCAAACCGAGTCCCGGCATCCGCGGAGCACCTCCATTGCCCTGTCGCAAAGGAGGTCTCGTCATGCAATCCTGCCACAGCTGCACACGTCATCGCTGGGAAACGTCCGAAAATCTCTTCGTGGACGATTTCTTTCGAAAGGACTGTTCCTGCGGGGAGGACGCCGCCCATTCCTCCACGGGGGATAACCGGGACGAACTGTTCCGCAAATTTCGGCTGAGCCTCGATCCGAGCCATCAGCGCTTCGTGGCCGGCTATCAGTGGTTCTGCCGGGCGTGCGGCAAACCCGCCGCCAGCGAAGAAGTGTGGTTTGCGTGCCGTCAAAAGTTCGTCACGGTCAAGGTCGTCTGCCATTTGGGCTGTTTCAGCCACTGGCGCTTGAAAATCCACGCGCAGCGTCCCGCGGCCCTGGTCCAGGTGTGCTGAAGCGCGGCTTTTGCAGCCCATAAACTCGCGCGGCGTTCAGTCCTCGACTCTTCCTTTGGCGCTGTAGAAGTCCAAGAGAAACTGCGCCTCGATGGGAGACAGATCGAAGCGGAGGATCGCTTCGTGGACGATCTTTTGCACCGGTTTGTCCGGGGATTCCTGAACACAGGAAGACACCCACTTAACGGCTTTGCGAATGGCTTCCCCTTCGGGCATAACGGTTGTCATCGCATCGTTCACCTTTTTTTGAGCTTTCGCGGAACGGCCCCGAAGGCCCATGCGGCCCTCGGCTCAGTTTTCCCCCGTATTCCTAGCATTTTGCCGTCGCGCTGTCATCCCCCATTTCATCCGTGCTGTCGCCGGAGCGCCGTTCCTCCCGTCCATTTCCAAAAACAGGACGCCCCCCTGGACCTTTGCGGGGAAAGGCACTAGTTTTTTCAGAGAAAAGATAGACGAACGAGTTGGGCAAAAACTCGGGAGCGCCTGATCATGATGCAACAATACCTGGAGCCGACGGCTCTTTTGGACTGGAATCACCCCCGGGTGCTTTCCTTCGCACGGGAGGCCGTCGGGGAGGCCATCGAGCCGGTGGACAAGGCGGTGCGGCTGTATGAAGCCGTGCGGGACGGCATCCGCTACGACCCTTATGCTCCTTTCTACCGGCCGGAACATTATCAGGCCAGTGAGGTTCTGCGGCGGGGTCGCAGTTTCTGCATCCCGAAAGCAGGACTTTTGTGCGCGGTCGCCCGATCCCAGGGCATTCCCGCCCGGATCGGCTTTGCCACGGTCAAGAACCACCTGGCTACAAGGCAACTGCTGGATTACCTGGGCTCCGACCTCTTCGTCTTTCACGGCTATACGGACCTTTTTCTGGAGGGCCGTTGGGTCAAAGCCACACCCGCCTTCAACAAGGAGCTGTGCCTGCGGCACGGGACGGACCCCTTGGTTTTCGACGGGCGAAGCGATTCCCTCTTTCACCCGTACAACAAGATCCAGCAAAAATTTATGGAATATGTGGCCTATCACGGCGAGTTTCCCGACATTCCCGTGGAGACCATTCTGAAGGCGTGGAAAGCCGCCTACGGAGCCGATCGGGTTCAGAGCTGGATCGACGCCATGGAAAACGCCGAAAAAAGCACCCGTCGGGTTTTCGAACAAGAAGATGTGGTGCATTAACCCTTGCTTCTCTCAATGACGAAAGGATCGTGACTCATGTCCCTCTCCCCCGCCAAAAGCTGCATCCCTTTGGAGCGGTCAATGCTGGAAAACGTCGTCGACGTCAACCACTCCACTGGAAACCTTTCCTTTGACGAGGCCCGCCGTATGGCCGACCGGGAGGCGGGCAAGCACGCGACAAAACCCATGCTCCTCGCTTGGTACGATCACGCCCGCGGTGTGTTTTCGCCCAACGTGGAATGTTGCGAATCCACAAGACCGGCCTGGCTGGTCTATGCCCAGTCTCGAGGAGCCGACGTGACCATCGCGGTAAACGACCTGGATTACGTGTTTCTGTACCGGTCCACGGACCCGGACGACCTCTAAAGCTTGAAAAAAAGGATATGGCGCCCGTCGGCCACGGCGAATCCGGGGCCGAGCAAAACCGACGGCGGGCGCCGCATCGCCTGGTAGGTGCCCACGGCCACGATGGAACGACCGACCACGCTCACCGTGTCCGCAAGGCCGCCGAAGGCGCCGGCGGCGGCAAGCACCAGAACGAGCAGCA
>Ga0209227_1002667_pt1 | contig 12566 bp, 10 predicted proteins | sample YNPBryantNP2012_FD_185815 | JGI IMG/M metagenome (GOLD analysis project Ga0209227, IMG submission 185815) | Anoxygenic and chlorotrophic microbial mat microbial communities from Yellowstone National Park, USA - YNP Bryant NP 2012 (SPAdes)... ...
CGACAACCGAGTACTTCCTCGCGGGGCGACACGTGGGCTGGGCGGTGGTCGGGGCGTCCCTGTTCGCCTCGAACATCGGTTCCGAGCACCTCGTCGGCCTGGCCGGCGCGGGCGCTGAGAGCGGAGTAGCCATGGCCCATTACGAGCTCCACGCCTGGTGCCTGCTCGTGCTGGGCTGGGTGATGGTACCCTTCTACATCCGCAGCGGCGTGTTCACGATGCCCGAGTTCCTCGAACGCCGGTATACGCCGGCGGCCCGATGGGTGCTCTCGCTGGTAAGCCTCGTCTCGTACGTATTCACGAAAATCGCCGTCGGGTTGTTTGCGGGCGGCATCGTCTTTCAGACCCTCTTTCCCGAGCCGCTGATCGCCGGGGTGGACAACTTCTGGGTCGGTGCCGTCGGAGTCGTCCTCATCACGGGGATCTACGCCATTCTCGGCGGTCTGACCGCCGTCGTGTACACGGAGGCGCTCCAGACGGCCGTATTCATCATCGGCTCGGCCCTGCTGCTGTTCATCGGGCTGGACCGGCTCGGCGGATGGGACGAACTGTACCGGCTCAACGGGTCGGACCGGTTCAACCTATGGAAGCCGATCGATCACCCGCAGTTCCCCTGGCTGGGAATGCTCTTCGGGGCGCCGATCGTGGGGCTGTGGTACTGGTGCACGGACCAATACATCGTCCAGCGGACGCTGGCCGCGCGCAGCCAGACCCAGGCCCGCCGGGGCACGATCTTCGGCGCCTACCTGAAGATCACACCGGTTTTCATCTTCATCGTTCCCGGGATGATCGCTTATGCCCTGGCCCGCTCCGGGCAGATGGAGCTTATGGACTCGAATCAGGCCTTTCCCCTGCTCGTGCGCACGCTCCTGCCTGCAGGTGTCCGCGGACTGGTCGTCGCCGGTCTGCTGGCGGCCCTGATGAGTTCGCTCGCCTCCGTCTTCAACTCCTCGTCCACGCTGTTCACCATGGACATCTACCAGAAGATCCGCCCGCACTCGTCGGAGCTGCATCTCGTCTGGGTGGGCCGGATCGCGACCGGGGCGATGGTGCTCCTCGGGCTGCTCTGGATCCCTTTCATGAAGTACGTCTCCGGTACCCTCTACGTGTACCTCCAGAGCGTACAGGCCTACATCGCCCCGCCGATCTTCGCGGTCTTTTTCCTGGGCCTCTTCAGCAGGCGGATCAACGGCACGGGGTGCATGGCCGGACTCATCGGCGGTTTCATCCTCGGAATGGCCCGGCTCGCGGCCGAGATCGGCAAGTCCCGTCTGGAGGGCACCTTCCTCTACGGGTTCGCGAACCTGAACTTCCTCTACTTCTGCATCGTCCTCTTCGCCGCCTCCGTCTTGATCATCGTGGTGGCCAGCCTGCTGAAACCGCCCCCGCCCCTGGAACGTCTTCGGGGGCTGACCTATGCGACCGTCAGCCCCGACGAGGCCCGCCAGACCCGCGCAAGCTGGAACCGCTGGGATGTGATCCACACCTGTGTGGTGCTGAGCGTGATCCTCGGCGTTTACCTGTACTTCCGGGGATGAGGCCGCCGGCCGCCCGGCCGCTGGCGCCTCAGCGGCCCAGCGCCTGTCGGATCCTCTCCAGGGTCTCGGGCCGGTGCAGCGCCGCCTTGCCGAAACCCGGCAGGGCCCCGGCCTCCACCGCCTGTTCCTGCGCGTCCGCGTAGTTGGAAACCAGCATGACAGGAACTCCCGCCGTCGCCGGGTCCGATCGGATCTGCCGGAGCAGGTCCAGCCCCGAGGTGCCGTCCCCGTCGAGCACCCGGTTGATCAGCACGAGATCGTAAGCCTCGCGCCGCAAGACCGCGATCGCCTCGGCCGCCGTAGCCGCCCGCTCGACCGCGGCGCCCAGTTTCGCGCACACCCTGGCGATGGCCGCGTGATCGGGAACGCACTGGCCGACATCCAGGATCCGCGCAGGTCGTCCGGACATGGCACCTTCCGCTCAAACCGTCGAAACAGCCGCCGGTTCTGCGGATCGGGCTCCGGCCGGCAGGGACGCGCGGCCCCGGACGAACACCCGTACGGCCTCGACGATCATCCAGACCGTCATGACCGCCAGCACGCTGCCGACGACGAGCAGGGACAGATTCCCGATGTCGCCGGAGGAGCGCCAGCCGGCGTAAAACTCCCGGAGCTTGAGCGCCATCGCCCACGAAACGCTGACCAGCATGACGACCATCGGCACGAGCAGATAGATGACCGGACGCCGGAGCTGGAACAGATACACGCCGGCCACCAGCAACCCGAGCACCGCCAGAAGCTGGTTCGTGGTGCCGAAGAGCTGCCAGAGCGTCAGCCCGGCGGGCTTGCCGCCGATCTTCATCAGCGCGAAATAGCCGATCGCGATGACCGCCAGCCCGCTCGCCACGTAGCGGTTCTGGATCACCCGCAGGCCGCTGAGCCGGCCGATCGCCTCGATGTTGAACCGCAGAAGGCGGGTCGCCGTGTCCAGGGTGGTCATCGCGAAGCTGACGACCACCACGGCGATGAAGTTGTAGAAGAAGAGCTGCACGGCCCCGTGCCGGGCCTCGCTGAAAAACGGCAGAAACGGCTGGGAGACCACATGGCTGGCCCCGAGCAGGAACGCACCCAGCGCCCGCCCGTCCAGCCCCTTCCAGCTCGAATACATCTGTCGGAACTCGGCTGAGCTGAGACCCGCGACGCAGGCCATGATGACCAGCACCGCCAGAAGCCCCTCAGTAAGCATCGCCCCGTACCCGATGAGCTGGGCGTCCCCCTCGCACCGGATCTGCCGGGCCGTCGTCCCGCTCGAGACGAGATTATGAAAACCGCTCACCGCCCCGCAGGCGATCGTGATGAAAAGAAACGGAAGCGGGCTCGGCGCCCCGTCCCCCGCCGCGGTCTGGGGGTCGGGCGGACCGAACGGTCGTCCCACGATCGGGGGGTGCCAGACCGCGATCCCGACCAGCAGCACGATCAACGCAATGTAAAGCTGGTAGCTGTTGATGTAGTCGCGCGGCTGCAGCAGGAGCCACACGGGCAGTACGGACGCGAAAAACGCGTAAGCGAGCAGGATGTAAGTCCACGCGTCCAGGCCCCGCTGTCGCGCCCGCCGTACGTCCCGGGCCATCGCGGCAAACTCGGGACCCGCGGCCGCTCTGGACTCGAAATAATGCACGGCCCTTTCGGCCCGCGTCGCACGGATTCCGTGCACCTGGGGCAGGTCCGGATCCTCCGTCGTCTCGATGATCCGCTCCACGCCCGGATCGGTGACGAATGCGCGGTACATCGGGACCGGAAGCTCCAGCCCGAGGAAGGTCGCCGCGAACATGAGCACCACGCCCGCGATCGTCGCCGGCCCCAGCCGCCAGCCGCGCCGATAGACCATCAGCCCGAACCCCATCGCGATCCCGATCAGGGTGAACGTCGGCACCACGGCCTGCGGCGACAGGTCGCTGAACAGCTGGGCCATCAGCAGCGCGAACGTCCCCATCGCCAGCGCCACGAGAAACACGATGATCAGCAGAAACAGTACGCGGGCTCGGCTGCTGATGATGTCGTACGTAAGATCCCCTACGGTGCGCCCGTCGTGCCGCAGCGACGCGAACAGTGTGGCCATATCGTGCACGCCGCCCACCAGCACGCACCCGAAGACCACCCAGAGCATCGCCGGCACCCACCCCCAGTACACCGCGATCGCCGGGCCCGCGATGGGCCCCAACCCCGCGATCGACGCGAAGTGATGCCCGAACAGGATCGCCGGATGCGTGGGAACGAAATCGACTCCGTCCCGGTGGACGTGCGCGGGCGTCTTCCGGCTGTCGTCGAACCCGAACACGTGACGGGCCAGGAAACCCCCGTACACCCGGTAAAAAAGATAGAGGATCGCCACGCTCAGCACCGTGATCCCCAGGGCGTTCGTAACCACAGCCATCGGCGAAATGACCTCCTTGCAGCAACGCGACGCGGTCCGGCGTCACCCCATCATAGCGACCGCTCGGCCGCCGGCATAGCCGCAACACGCTCCCGCCCGCGCGCCTGGCTCTCGGCAGCCGCGCTCCCTATACTTCTGTCGTACCCGACCGCTGCCCGGTGCGGCGCACCGCCCCGCCGGTCCGACGGTCGTGGCCTCAGGAAACCCAAAGGTGCTCTTCCAGCCCCCGCTGCCGCCGAAGTACCGCCGCATGAACGAGGCCAACCTGGCCGCCGCCATCGCCGCGCGCAAGACGCAACTCGGACAGCGGCTCGTCATCCTCGGCCACCACTATCAGCAGGACGACGTGATTCAGTTCGCCGACTTCACCGGCGACAGCCTTCGTCTTTCCCGGATCGCCGCCCGCCAGAAGCAGGCCGAGTTCGTCGTCTTCTGCGGCGTCCACTTCATGGCCGAGTCGGCGGACATCCTGACGGACGACCACGTCGCCGTGATCCTTCCGGACCTGGCGGCCGGATGCAGCATGGCCGATATGGCTACGCGGGAGCAGCTCGAGGAGGCGTGGGAACACCTGACCTCGGTCACGACCGACCGCATCATTCCGATCACGTACGTGAACTCGTCCGCGAGCGTGAAGGCCTTCTGCGGGGCCCACGACGGCGCGTGTTGCACGAGCTCCAATGCGCCGAAGGTCCTCGAGTGGGCGCTGACCCGCGGCGAGAAGGTGATGTTCCTCCCCGACCAGCACCTGGGGCGCAACGCCGCTTACGGCCTCGGCCATCCCCTGGATTCGATGGTCCTTTATGATCCGGCAGCCCCGGGCGGCGGCCTGACGGATCGGCAGATCCGCGAGGCGCGCTTCATCCTGTGGAAGGGACATTGCAGCGTCCACGCCCTGTTCACCCCCCAACAGTGCGACCGCATCCGTGCCGCCGACCCCGAGGTCAGAATCCTCGTGCACCCCGAATGCTCGTGGGAGGTCGTCCAGAAGGCCGACCTGGCCGGCAGCACGGAGTTCATCATTCATACGATTGACCAGGCGCCCGCCGGCTCCAGGTGGGCGGTCGGCACTGAGATCCACCTGGTGAATCGTCTCGCCGCCAGACACGCGAAAACGAAGGTCGTTCGATCGCTCGCCGGCATCCAGTGCCTGTGCACGACGATGTACCGCATCGACATGCCCCACCTGCTCTGGACACTGGACAACCTCGCCGAGGGCCGCATCGTCAACCGCATCCGGGTGGATGCGCAGACGCGGCACCTGGCCCGGCTGGCGCTGGATCGAATGCTCGAAAACGTCCCCGCGCAACCCGTCGCGGTGAAGTGATCCCCCCGCGCTGCGCCCGCACCGCCGCGACGGCCGCAATGATCCGCCCCGGAAAGCCGGCCGCCGACCTACTTCCAGGACTCCCACATGTACGGGACCAGCGTCGACACGTTGCGCCTGGGGTGCCACGCCCGGTTGCAGCCGAGCGGCGGGCACGGGCTGGTGTGACGGATGCGCTCCAGCGTCATCCGCTCCGTGTGCATGTCCACGAATACCGCATTGAGCTTCTTGTTGTGACGCGGAGCGGCGAGCACCTGAGGATCGTCCACGCGCCGGTCACCGCTCAGACTTGTGTAGTTCGTACGCACGTAGGTTCGAAACCCGGTATCGGGCTTCGGAATCCTCAGCGCCTCCTCGACCACGGCGGCCCAGTCGTTGTACTCCAGCAGCAGCATCTGCTGCGGACCGGAACCCCTCAGACAGGCCGATGGGTTGATGGCATAGCTGCCCCAGATCACGGGCACCGTCGCCCGCGTCCCCGCCGACAGCGGGCTTCTGATCACCCCCCCATCATACCGGTAGTAGCCCAGTCGTCGTCCCGTCCCATTGTTCATCGCCAGCGCGTCGCACGTCGTCGACCCGGCCGGCGGTTCCGTCCAGCTCATCAGCACGTCGCCCCCCGGGAAATCCCTGCCCGTGCCCGCTTCCGTCTCCATGATGGCGGTCACGCCGATCGCATTCCGCGTGACCGCCGCATTCCGCTTCACGTACGCCCCGTCCGCGCTCATATCCGCCAACGGATCCAGGTGTCGATTGGCCCCGGAGTCCAGGTTGGCGGCCGTCTGCGATACGAAGGCGCCCGGCATGGACTTCGGCGTCTTGTCGTTCGGACAACGGAAGATGCCCGTCTCGCCTTTGGCCTGCTTGAGGGCCATGACGGCCCAACCAGACGTCGCGACGATCCGGCCGGTGACCTTCTGCTCCGTCCCGGTAGCCGCCGCCATCTGAAGCGTCTGGCCGAGCTGGCGCAGATTGGCCCCGCAATAGGACCCCATCGCGCTCTCCCTGGCCTTGGCCAGCGAAGGCAGCAGCATCGCCACCAGCAGAGCGATGATCGCCACCACGACCAGCAACTCGATCAGCGTGAATCCGCCATCAGGACCGATACCCCGTCCTTTCCAACCGCGCATTGCAGGGCTCCAGGACATGGCCGACCTCGACGATCACAGGCCTGTAGGAAGTGACTTCGAGCCGGCACCGCACGACCGTGCGGACCGCCTCACCACACACAACTCTAGCCGCTCGCGCCCATTTACGCAAGCGCCAGGTACTACGGGACATGCGGCTCGGCCTTACCTCCCGCTTCGAGCCCCGATACTCCGGATCCTCAAGACCCCACCGCCGGCACGGTCCCGCATCGCGGCCTGTCCCTCAAACATTAACCATCGTTCATGCATTGCCTTAAGGGCGTAAAGGGGCACTCCAACATAGGTACCGCGCGGCATTGCCTCCTGCCACAGCGCCCTACCGCTCCGCATCAGCCGGGCCCCTCCAAGGCCGACGCCGGCTGCGTAACCGGAGCGGTCTGCGGCGCGGATTGTCGCCACCAGCGCCGGAGCGTTTCCAGGTCGAGTCCGCGGGCCTTCGCCTGAAACTGATCAAGCACGTGCTGGATGGAGAACGTCCCCGCCGGCGGCGGAATGGGAAGCTCCTGCCCGAGAACCTGGAGCGTCAGGATGGACTGGCGACCGGTCGACTGAGCCCCCAGGATTCGCATCCGACCGTTGTTGACGAGGATTCGTCCCCCCATCTGCACGAAGCCGATGCGCTCGGGCAGCATGTCCTTGGGCAGCGGAATCCCCACGTACTCCTCGAACAGACCCAGCAGCAGCACGCGGTCGATCGTGCCGCCCCCGGGCGGCGGTGCCACATCGACATCCGCGTCCAGGAGCACGATCTGGTCGTCGGCAACATGCAGGCTGTTGAGCCGCACCGACAGCCGGCCCGTCACCACGCCGATTCCCATTCGCCGGCTGGCCTCGTCGAGCGGTATCTCATCGAGGCGTCCCGAGAGCACAAACTCCCGGACCCGCCGGCCATCGAACTGCGCCTGATGAATCATGAGCCGGGCCCGTCCCCGGATCTCGGGATAACCCAGTCGACTCGCCAGCGGGCCGAACGCCAGATCTTCGATGCGGGCGCTGAACCGGACCGACGCGCGTTCCGCGTCGAACGGCGTGGGGACCAGCGCGTCGTGGATCCGAAGGGTGACGCGACCCGGTACAGGCCCGTACGGCAGCGCCGCCGTCAGTTCCGAGAGGTCCACGTCTTCGGCCTGACCGGAGATCTGGACGGTCTGCACGGATCCCTGCTGCCGGTACGTCACCGTCCCGCCGAACCGCCCGGCCCTCACCGGATGACCCAGCAGAGAGCCGAGGTTCAACACCGAGATCGGCAGGATCGGCAGCGTCAACCGCACCTCCGGCAGGAAGTCATCGGCCAGCGGCAGGACCCGCGCGAAGATGTGCACAGGCTCCTCGACCTCGTTGCCGTTGAGCGACTGCGCAACGAGCGTCGCCTCGCCACGGTGTTGTTCGTCGAAGACGACACGCCCCGTCACGTTCTCCGCCGTCATGTGAAGATCCCGGCGCGGCCAGATGAAATCGACACCGTTGAATCGCACCTCCCGAAGGTCCATCTCCTCGATGTTGCGACTGAAGGCCGCCCGCAGCACCCGCCAGTAGTCCTCGGGAAGCCATTGTTCGGAGCCGATCGTCAACTTGCCGCCCATCACGTCGATCTGAACCGCGGGGCGCTCCCGCGGCCCGCTCTGGTGCCAGATCGCCGCCGGCGAGAGAAACACGCGATCGCGCCGATCCGGAAGCCAGATGCGGATGTCGCGGATGACACGGCTGTGGAACGTGTGCGGATCGATGCCCCCCACCTCGGTCGGCAACTGAAAGAAATCGGTCAGCCGCGCCTCGACCCGGTGCCGGTACCGCTCGGTCCGAAAGTACAGGGCGTACGCGGCGGTCCCGCCGAGAGTGCCCGCCACCAGGCTCGTCACCACCAGGGCCGGCAAGAGATGGCGTCGTTGTCTCATGTCGCCGAAGGCCTACCGGGGCAGAAGCCCCTGCCGGGCGGATCGATACCGCATCTGGTCGCGGGAAAGGCCCAGCACGCCGGCGGCCGCCGTCTGGTCGCCCCGCGTCCGCTCGATGGCCTGCCGGACGAGCTGTTCCTCCACCTTGTCGAGGTCCACCCCTCCCGGCGGCAACAGGAGGTCCCGAATGCCCCCCCCGTTCATTTCCGTCGGTATCGGGGCGGCCCAGCGCGAAGTCCTCGGGCCCGAGCGTCGGGCCGCCGCTCAGAGGCACCGCCCGCTCCACAGCGTTGCGGAGCTCCCGCACGTTACCCGGCCAGGCGTGCGCCTTCAACCGCGCCATCGCCTCCGGCTCGATGCCGCGGACGTCCTTGCGAAACTCGGCGGCGAACTGGGCCGCGAAATGCTACGCCGGCAGCTCCAGGTCACCGCCGCAATCGCGAAGCGGCGGCAGCTCGATCGGGATGATGTTCAGGCGGTAGAAAAGGTCTTCGCGGAACCGCCCTTGGCGAACCGCCTCCTCGATGTCGCGGTTCGTGGCGGCAATCACCCGCACGTGCACCTTGATATCGGCCACGCCCCCGACCCGCCGGAATGTCCGCTCCTCCAGCAACCCCAGCAGCTTGGGCCGGAGCCTCGCCGGCACGAACAGGTCGGGCATCCACCGGGTCACCCCCAGATGCAGGCAAGCCCATTGATCCGGTCCGAAGTGCAACCCCGTCCGCTGCATGTGCTCGGCGATCCGCGCCTCGAAAACGCTCACACTCTCAAGGATCGCCTCGGCCAGAAGCCCCCCGGCAGCGGGGAGCATGCGCGAATCCGTATCGCTCCAGCGTACGAATCCCTCTATCTCCCGGAACTGGACCACACCCATCGCGATCCATTATAAGTCGCCCCTGAGGCACGGCGCGCGGGAGTGCGCGTTCTCGCGCACCTGCGTCGCCCCGAGCCGCACGGCTCCAAGGGCAACGCGGGTGCGCGTTCCCGGATGACGTTGGCACACCGCTTGCCCCGGGCTGCCGCAGTACTCCTGACACTAGGTTGCGATCATGATGGCCCCGGGGACCAGGCCCCCGCCGAGTGAATCCATCAGGCCGGTCGCTCTCGTGGTCGAGCCGGATCGCTTGACGCGGTGGTCCATCCGAACATACTTGGAAGCATGGTTCGACGTCCGGACGGCCGCGACGGCGGCGGAGGCCTGTGCGCTGGCAAGGACCATCCCGGCTTCGCGCCTCTCCGTCGCGATTGTCGCCGATCGCATGCCCGACGGAACCGCCGATGTGGTCATTCAGACGGTCCGGGAATGCAATCCCCAGGCCGGCATTATCGAGACGGTGGTCCCACCGTCCCTGACTGAGGAGGTCGGCAGGACCCCGCCGCCGGATGTCAGGGTGCTGGAGAAACCGTTCCTTCTGGACACCCTTGGCGATATGCTTCGGTCCGGGGATCAGGCCGGGCAGCCCAGCCGGCCGGACATGAGAGCCTGAGCGGCAGCATGCGGCCATTCGGGCCGGCCGCGTGCGGCGGAAGAATACTTCCGACATACATGGGATCGACCTGAACACTGGGCTATCCGGGCGGCGCGCGTTTGCCCGCGCAAGCCCGGCTCGTGGGGCGGACGCTGACGCTCCGATCGGGACCGTCACGCGCCCGAAGCCAGGCATGACGCGTATTCGCCTCCATATTTCGGTCCGCGGACAGGTGCAGGGGGTCGGATTCCGCCCCTTCGTCTATCGCCTGGCTAGGGAACTCGCCCTGGGGGGCTGCGTGGGCAACGATTCCCACGGGGCGTGGATCGAAGTGGAGGGCGAGGCCGAGGCCCTGGCACGGTTTGAGGAGCGCCTTCGGTCCGAAAGCCCGCCGCTGGCTCATATCTACGAAATCCGACGGGTGGCCGTACCCCCCCGCTCGGAGGATACCTTCACCATCGTCCGCAGCCGCACGGACCTCGAACAGGATGTGGGAATCACCCCGGATGCGGCGGTCTGCGCCGACTGCCTCCGCGAGATGTTCGACCCGGCGGACCGCCGCTTCCGGTATCCGTTCATCAACTGCACGAACTGCGGGCCGCGCTACTCGATCATCCGCGACGTTCCGTACGATCGGTCCAACACGACCATGTCCCGGTTCCGCATGTGCCTGCGGTGCCAGCGCGAGTACGACGACCCCGCGGACCGGCGATTCCATGCGCAGCCCAACGCATGCCCGGTCTGCGGCCCCCGGTTGTGGCTCGTCGACGCCGCCGGACGCCCCCTGGAGGGCGATCCGATCACGCGGGCCGCCGACATGCTCCGCGAAGGTCGGATCGTGGCGATCAAGGGGATCGGCGGCTTTCATCTGGCCTGCCGTGCCGATCAGGATGCCCCCGTGGCTCGTCTGCGTCGGCGCAAGGCCCGCGAGACCAAACCCTTTGCGGTCATGGTCCCCGACCTCCGCACCGCTCACGCCCTGGGGCATGTCAGCCCGCTGGCGGAAAAGGAACTGACCAGCCACGAGCGCCCGATCGTTCTCGTGCCGAAGCGCATGGACGGCCTCAGCACGCTCAGCCGACATGTGGCCCCAGGAACTCCCTGCGTGGGAATGATGCTGCCGTACGCCCCGGTACACTTCCTCCTGTTCGCGGAGAACCTGCCGGCCCTGGTCATGACGTCGGCCAATCCCACGGATGAGCCGTTGACGGCCGACAACGAGGAAGCCCTCGAACGCCTGAAGGGGCTGACCGACGCGTTCCTGATGCACGATCGCGACATCGCCCGTCGGGTGGACGACTCCGTCATCATCGTTTCCGGATCCCTCGCCGTGCCGATCCGCCGGGCCCGCGGATATGCCCCGGCGGCCGTGCTGCTCGACCGCCCGGCCCCGGCGCCGGTCCTCGCTGTGGGAGGCGAGTTGAAGAACACTGTGTGCGTCTACCAGGGCCACGATGCGATTCTCAGCGAACACATGGGCGACCTGAAGTCACCCTCGACCTACCGGCACTTCGTCGCTACGGTCGAGAAGCTCCTTGCGCTCCTCCGCTGCCGGCCCGAGTGTGTGGCCTATGACCTCCACCCGGCCTATCTCTCGACGCAGTATGCCCTCCGGCAGCATGTCCTCCTCCAGGGCGTACAGCACCATCACGCCCACATCGCAAGCTGCATGGCCGACAACGGTACCGACGGACCGGTCATCGGAGTCGCTTGCGACGGCACCGGATACGGCGTTGACGGCGCGATCTGGGGCTGCGAGATCATGGTCGCCGACCGGATCGGATTCCGGCGGGTCGGCCACCTCCGGTACTTCCCGCTGCCCGGCGGCGATGCGGCCGCCCGCATGACGTTCCGCCCGGCCTTGGGCATCTGCCGGGGAGAAGGCGACATTCCGCTTCCCGATGTGCTTCTGAATCGCCTGGATCGGGTCGATCCGGCCGAGCGGGCTGCCGTCCTGAGGATGATGCAGCGACGCCTCAACTGCCCGCCGACCTCCAGCCTGGGCCGGTTGTTCGACGCCGTCGCCTTCCTCCTCGGGCTGTGCTGGACCAACGGACATGAGGCGCAGGCGGCCATGGCCCTCGAAGAACAGGCGACCGGGTGGTTGCGAGAGCACGGAATCCAGCCCGCGCCCGGCGACGGGCCGCAGCCCGAGTCCGCTTTTCCTCAGATCGAGCCCTATCCGTTTGATGTCGCCTGCACGGAGGGTATGATTGAACTGGACTGGCGCCCGATGGTGGGTGCCATACTGGCGGAGATCGGCGACGGCCGGCCGGCAGACGGAATCGCCGCCCGCTTTCACGAAACGCTCGCCCATATGCTGGCTCGCGCCGCGAGCCTCGCAGCCGACCGGGCGGATCTGCGGACGGTGGCCCTCTCCGGGGGGTGCTTTGCGAATCAGATCCTTCTGGCTCGCACCGGTCGCCTCATCGAACGCGAGGGCCTGACGGTCCTGACCCACCGGCGTGTCCCGCCGGGGGATGGCGGCCTGGCGCTGGGGCAGGCTGTCGTTGCCGCCGCCCGCCTTGAAAGGAACGCCTGATGTGCCTGGCTGTTCCCGGACAGGTGCTTGAGACGCGAGACGACCAGGCCCTTGTGGACTTCCAGGGCAACCGCATGGAAATCAGCACCGTGCTGACGCCCGACGTCCGCGCCGGCCAATGGGTGCTCGTGCATGCGGGCTTCTCCATCACCGTCGTATCGGCCGAGGAAGCCCGCGAAACCTGGTCCTATCTGCGGGAACTGGCCGCCGCCTCCGACGAGCCGACCCCGCCGGGAGCCGGGCCGCCATGACCGAAACCCTCGCTCGCATCCG
>Ga0209227_1002669_pt1 | contig 12566 bp, 9 predicted proteins | sample YNPBryantNP2012_FD_185815 | JGI IMG/M metagenome (GOLD analysis project Ga0209227, IMG submission 185815) | Anoxygenic and chlorotrophic microbial mat microbial communities from Yellowstone National Park, USA - YNP Bryant NP 2012 (SPAdes)... ...
TAATGGAACCCGTAGGAAGAGATTATAGCTATGTAAGGTATGTAAATTATAGTCCAATTTCTGGAGCTTTAACAATACAAGTAGGAGCATTCAAAGAAATTGATAATGCATTAAGACTTAAACAAACTCTAAGTCTCAAATATCAGAATGTTTATATAAACAAAGCAGTTGTAAAAGGAGAGACCTTCTATCGTGTCAGAGTTGGTAAATTTAATAGTTATGATGAAGCATACAATTTAGCAAAATCAATGGGACAGGAAGGATATAGGGTAATAATTACAAATTTTGCAGGAGGAAAAGATGAAATTTGAGGATGTGGTAAAATTTCATGGACATACCTGTCCAGGACTTGCCTTAGGATACAAAGTTGCCATAACTGCTCTTGAAGAACTTGGTTTAAAAGAACCTTCCTCAGATGAAGAAATTGTATGCATTGTTGAAAATGATTCCTGCGCTGTTGATGCAATTCAAGTTATAACAGGATGCACCTTTGGCAAGGGAAATTTAATATTTAAAGATTATGGGAAACAGGTTTATACATTCTTTAACAGAAAAACTGGTAAGGCTGTGAGAATTTCAGTTGATTTTGAATTTAAGGAAACTGAACAAGAAAAAAAACTATGGCAGAGATTTATGGAAGGAGACAATTCCTCAGAAGTTATAGAATTTACTAAAAAAAGAAAAGCAGAAAAAATAAAACAGATTCTTAGTGCTAAAAAAGAAGAAATCCTTAAGATTACTTATCCTGAAATAGAGCCTCCAAAACAAGCAAGAATATTTAAAAGTCTTAGATGTGAAAATTGCGGAGAAAAGGTAGCAGAGGCAAGGGCAAGATTACTTAATGGGAAAATACATTGCATTCCCTGTTTTGAGGCATCTTTATGAATGAAATAGAGATTCAGCTTACAGGAATTGCTCACCTTGGTGAAGCCATTGGAAAATATGATGGAAAAGTTGTATTTGTTCCCTATGGAATTCCAGGAGAGACTGTTAAAGCACGGATAATAAAAGATGAAGGAGACTATCTTAGAGCTGAAATTATTGAAGTAATTGAGCCTTCTTTTTTCCGGGAAAATCCACCTTGCAGTCTTTTTGGGCTCTGTGGTGGATGCAGTTTCCAGCATATTTCATACAGTTATCAGACGAAACTAAAAGAAATTGTTGTGATGGAGCAACTAAAAAGAATAGGAGGGTTTGAAAATCCAGAGAATTTCACAGAGCTTACAATAAAAGCAGAAAATCCTTACAATTACCGTAACAGAGGAGATTTTTCAATAAACAGGCAAAAACTTCTGGGATTTAAAATGAGAGGTACCCACAAATTTATACATGTAGAGTACTGCCATATAATGCATGAGAAAATAAACGAGCTCCTTGCAACACTTCAAGGAAAAACAACGAAGAGAAAAACTCACAATATAACAATAAGATATGGTGTAAACACTGGTAAATGGCTTATTCAACCAGAAATGGATGTAGCAGAAATTGAGACAGGTCAGAAATTTTATACTGAGAAACTTCTTGGAAAGGAATTTCTGATTTCAGCACCCTCTTTCTTTCAGGTTAATACCTATCAAGCTGAAAACCTCATAAAAACTGTCTTAAATTATATTGATTCAGAAGACAAAACAGTTATAGATGCCTATGCAGGTGTTGGAACATTTACTGTTTTTTTAGCAGAAAAAGCAGAAAAAGTAATAGCAATAGAAGAATCACGCTCTGCCTATAAAGATGCTCAAAAAAATACAAAAAATTATGACAATATAAACTATCTATGCAAAAAAACAGAAGAAGCTTTGTTTGAACTGAATTTTGATGTAGATGCAATAGTTCTTGACCCGCCAAGAGTTGGATGTATGAAAGAAGTTCTTAATGGAATAGTTGAGAAAAAAATCAAGAAAATAATATATATATCCTGCGAACCTTCCACTCTTGCAAGAGACCTGAAGTATTTAAGAGGAAAGGGTTATAATCTCATTGAAATTCAACCCGTTGATATGTTTCCTCAAACTTATCATATAGAAAATGTAGCCTTTTTAAGGCTTGAAGAATAAAATATATTATTAGACCTCAGAATCTCTAAAATAACTGAAAAAAAGTACTTTCTTAAAGGCAATAGCATTTTCCAGCCTGAAATTACCGGTAGAAAATTATATTTTGGAATATTTTGTCATTCTGACCCTGAGCGAAGCGAAGGGGAAGAATCTCCTCAGGAGACCCTTCGGCTTCGCCTCAGGGTGACAGATAAAAAAGAGTAACAGGTAAAAAAAGGGTGATTGGTAAAAAAAGGAACAGGTAAAAAATGTGTGGCAAGAAAAAGGGTGACAGGTAAAAAAAGGTGACAAAAAGGTTTCATTCCTTCGCTTCGGCTCAGGACAGCGTCTGAGCTTCTTATTCTTTCATTCTGCCCCCTTTCTTGTCATTCTGAGCGATAGCGAAGAATCTCATCCTTTCACCAAACAGGTTTTTTAATTAGAGAGTTCCTTCGCTGACCCTTCGCATAGGCTCAGGGCTTAGGCTCAGGACAGCGCCTTATTATGTCATTCTGAGGGAGCGTAAGCGACCGAAGAATCTCCATAGGAGACCCTTCGGTTTCGCCTCAGGGTGACAGAAAAGTTCGCTTCGGCTCAGGACAGCGTCTACGGGGATTTACCCCTTCGGAATGACGGAATAAGAGAAAAACATCCTTTTTCTATAGGCAATTTCAAGTAAAAACAATATTTGGAAAAAACTTATAATAATTTGATATATTAAAAATTAAAATTACAAAAAGGAGGTTGTTTTGAATACACAAAAGACATCTTTTAGATTTAATGCTATAGAGGAAGTTCTTGAGGACATGGCTCAAGGTAAGATGATAATACTTGTTGATGATGAAGACCGAGAAAATGAAGGAGACCTTGTCATTGCTGCCGAGAAAATAACTCCTGAAAAAATAAATTTTATGGCAAAATATGCAAGAGGACTCATATGTTTGGCTCTTACCCCAGAAAGGGTTGATGAACTTAAACTTCCAATGATGGTAGATATTAATGAATCACCTCATCAAACAGCTTTTACAGTATCAATTGAGGCAAAAAAAGGAGTAACAACAGGAATTTCTGCACATGATAGAGCAATAACTATCCTTACCGCAATTGATCCCAAAACAAAGCCCGAAGACCTGAGCAAACCCGGGCATGTATTTCCCTTAAGAGCACAAAAAGGTGGAGTTCTTAAGAGAGCTGGTCATACAGAAGGTGCTGTTGACCTCGCTCGTCTTGCAGGATGCTATCCTGCAGGTGTTATATGTGAAATTATGAATGAAGATGGAACAATGGCAAGAGTACCCCAGCTTATGGATTTTGCTAAAAAACATGGACTTAAAATTACCACAATAAAAGATTTAATTAGATACAGAATGAGAAATGAAACGCTTGTACGAAGAGTTGCGACGGTTCAATTACCAACAGACTATGGTGAGTTTAAGGCAATAGCATATACTACTTTGATTGATGATAAAGTTCATCTTGCTCTTGTAAAAGGCGATATAAAGCCAAATGATGAGGTTCTTGTGAGGGTTCACTCAGAATGTTTAACAGGAGATGTATTTCTTTCTAAAAGATGTGACTGTGGCTCACAGCTTTACAGAGCTCTTCAGATGATTGATGAGGCAGGTAAAGGAGTACTTCTGTACATGAGACAGGAAGGCAGAGGAATTGGTTTACTTAATAAACTCAAAGCCTATGAATTGCAGGAAAAAGGATTAGATACAGTAGAGGCAAATATAAAACTTGGTTTTAAACCTGATTTAAGAGACTATGGGGTAGGAGCCCAGATTTTAGTTGACCTTGGTGTTAGAAAAATGAGACTGATGACAAACAATCCTCGTAAAATTGTAGGACTTGAAGGTTATGGACTTAAAGTTATTGAAAGAGTTCCAATTGAAATAAAACCAAATGAAAAAAATCTCTGCTATCTAAAAACCAAAAAACAGAAACTTGGACACCTTCTAAAAGAAGTATGACGCGCCTGAGAGGATTTGAACCTCCGACCCTCGGCTCCGGAGGCCGATGCTCTGTCCACTGAGCTACAGGCGCATCTTAAATTGATTATAACAAAACTGATATAATTTATAATAAATTAAAAAGGAGATATACAATGAAAGAGAGTGAAATTCCTTTGGGACTAACCTTTGATGATGTTTTGCTATTGCCTGCAAAATCTGATATCGTTCCTGCAGAAGTTGATGTGACAACCTATCTTACTCAAAACATAAAATTGAATATTCCTATAGTCAGTGCTGCAATGGATACAGTTACAGATGCAAATCTTGCAATTGCTATTGCAAGAGAGGGAGGAATTGGTGTTATACATAGAAACATGCCTCCTGAAAAGCAGGCATCAGAAGTAGATAAAGTAAAAAAATCTGAAAGTGGAATGATAGTTGACCCAATTACAATATCTCCTGATGCTCCTCTTTCAGAAGCACTTGCCTTGATGGAAAGATATAGAATTTCTGGTGTTCCTGTAACTGTTAATGGAAAACTTGTTGGAATAATAACAAATAGAGACCTTAAATTTGAAAGGGATTTTACAAGAAAGGTTGAAGAAGTTATGACAAAAGAAAGGCTCATCACTGCTCCTGTTGGAATAACTCTTGAAGAGGCACAGGAGATTCTTCATAAATACAAAATTGAAAAGTTACCAATTGTTGATGATGATTTTAATCTCAAAGGCTTGATAACTATAAAGGATATTGAAAAAAGAAAAAAGTATCCAAATGCCTGCAAAGACCACCTCGGCAGACTCCGTGTTGCTGCTGCAGTCGGAGTTGGTGAACCTGCTATTTATAGAGCAGAATTGCTTGTAAAATCAGGTGTTGATGCAATTGTCATTGATACAGCTCACGGTCACAGCAAAGGCGTGATTGAAACTCTAAAGGAACTTAAAAGAAGATTCGATATTGATATAGTTGCAGGAAACATAGCAACTTCAGAAGCTGCAGAAGAACTTATTAAGGCAGGTGCTGATGCAGTAAAAGTTGGAATAGGACCTGGTTCAATATGCACAACAAGAATAGTTGCAGGTGCTGGAGTTCCTCAACTTACGGCAATCATGAACTGTTATTCAGTTACTTCTAAATATAATATTCCTCTGATTGCAGATGGAGGGATAAAATACTCAGGAGATATTACAAAGGCTCTGGCAGCTGGTGCCCATTGTGTTATGATAGGAAGCCTTTTCGCAGGAACTGATGAAGCACCAGGAGAAATTATACTTTATCAGGGAAGAAGTTATAAAACATACAGAGGCATGGGGTCTATTGGTGCTATGCAGGGAGGTTCTCGTGACAGATACAGACAGGAAATGGTTTCTCCTGAAAAGCTCGTTCCTGAGGGTGTTGAAGGAAGGGTTCCATACAGAGGACCACTTGCTAAAAGTGTTCATCAACTTGTTGGTGGGCTTAAATCTGGAATGGGATACTGCGGATGCAGGACACTGGAAGAATTAAGAACCAAAGCAAGATTTATAAAAATTACAAATGCTGGATTAAGAGAAAGCCATGTACACGATGTAACAATAACAAGAGAGTCACCAAACTACTCCGTTGAGGATTAAATGGAAGAAATTCTGGTTATTGATTTCGGTTCTCAGTACACCCAGCTTATAGCAAGAAGGATTCGTGAGTTTAATGTTTATTCTGAGATCATCCCATGCAATGCACCTTTCTCGGAAATAAAAAAAAGAAAGCCTGCAGGAATAATTCTTTCAGGAGGTCCAGCAAGTGTTTATGAAAACAGTGCACCATCTATTGATAAAGAAATATTTAATCTTGGCATTCCCATTTTAGGAATCTGCTATGGAATGCAACTTATAACTCATTTACTCGGTGGAAAGGTTTCAAAAGCTGAAAAAAGAGAATATGGTAAGGCTATTTTAAAAATTGATGACTTTTCAGACCTTTTTTTTGATGTTTTATCAGAAACAGTTGTCTGGATGAGTCATGCTGATAAAATTACAGAAATGCCACAGGGATTTATAAGGCTTGCCCATACTGAAAACTCTCCTTATGCAGCAATGGCTTATAGAGAGAAAAAAATATATGCATTACAGTTTCATCCAGAGGTAATACACACTCATGAAGGAAAAAAAATACTCCATAACTTTGTATTCAAAGTATGTAACTGCAGCCCTTCATGGAATATGCACTCCTTTGTTGAAAGGCAGATAGAAGAGATAAGAAAAAAAGTTGGCAAATATAAAGTTGTCTGTGCTTTAAGCGGAGGAGTGGATTCAACTGTTACAGCGGTTTTGGTTCATAAAGCTATAGGAGAGGCATTAACCTGCATTTTTGTAGATAATGGACTTTTAAGGGCAGGAGAAAGAGAAAAAGTTGAAGAGATGCTGAGAAATAATTTTCATATAAATCTTAAGGTTGTTGATGCATCGGAAAGATTTTTGAAAAGGCTTAAAGGAGTCCGTGACCCTGAAAAAAAGAGAAAAATAATCGGTGGAGAGTTTATAAAGATATTTGAAGAGGAAGCCAAGAAAATTGAGGGAGTTAAATTTCTGGCTCAGGGAACTCTATATCCTGATGTTATTGAAAGCGTTTCATTCAAAGGCCCATCTGCAACCATAAAGAGTCATCATAATGTTGGTGGATTACTTAAAAGAATGAAGCTTAAATTAATTGAACCCTTGAGAGAACTTTTTAAGGATGAGGTAAGAGAGCTTGGCAGAGAACTTGGAGTAACTGATGAGATTTTATACAGGCATCCATTCCCGGGTCCAGGACTTGCTATAAGATGTGTCGGAGAGATTAACCGTGAAAGGCTTGAAATACTCAGGCAGGCGGACAAAATAGTGCTTGATGAGATTAAAAAGTCAGGATGGTATAAAAAAGTGTGGCAGTCCTTTGCAGTACTTCTTCCAGTAAGAACAGTAGGAGTAATGGGAGATGAAAGGACCTATGAAAATGTAATAGCAATAAGGGCAGTGCACAGTGTTGACGGAATGACAGCAGACTGGGTAAAGCTTCCCTATGAATTACTTGAAAAGCTCTCAAACAGAATAATAAATGAAGTAAAAGGGATAAACAGAGTTGTCTATGACATAACATCAAAACCACCAGGGACAATTGAATGGGAATAGATTTTCAGTTAAAGAAATACATTAATGAGAGAAAGCAAAAAATTGAAGAGTTTATCTCAAAATATTTTGAGCCAGCTATTGTCCCTTCAATACTTCATGATTCTGTGCTTTACTCTTTAACTGCAGGCGGAAAAAGAATCAGACCAATTTTATGCCTTTCTGCCTATGAAGCCTGCGGAGGAAATCAGGATATTACTCCTTATGCTACTGCAATTGAGTTTATTCATTCTTATTCATTAATTCACGATGACCTTCCAGCAATGGATAATGACGACCTCAGAAGAGGCAAACCAACAAATCATAAAGTATTTGGAGATGGAATAGCAATCCTTGCAGGTGACGGACTTTTAACTGAGGCATTCAGAATACTATCTAATCCAGAATATGCGAATGTTAAACCAATAAATCTTTTAAAAGTTATCTCTGAGATAAGTTATTCAGCAGGTGTTTATGGGATGGTGGGAGGCCAGGCCTATGATTTAATCTCGGAAGGACAAGAGCCTGATAAAGAAATAGTTGAATTTATTCATTTAAATAAAACTGCGAAATTAATTTCCGCATCTGTTAAATCCGGAGCAATATTGGCTGATGCAGAGGATGAGAAGATAAAAAGAATGGAGACCTATGGATTAAGCATAGGACTTGCCTTTCAAATTGTTGATGATATCCTTGACATTGAGGGTAGCACAGAACAACTTGGAAAACCAAAAGGCTCTGATGAAAAAAAAGGTAAGATGACCTATCCCAGAGTATTTGGGGTTGAACCATCAAGGAAAAAGGCTGAGAAGCTAATTGATAAAGCATTAAAGGCAATTGAAATCTTTGACTACAAAGCAGAGCCACTGAGAGAAATAGCAAGATATATTGTAAAAAGAAGCTCTTAGAGATTATAATTTGAATTAACTAAAGATGAAAAAATTAATAGTTTTCCCCATACTTTTACTATTAGCTCTTGCCAATTTTCTTTATGCTTCTGAAAGCGGAATAATTCCTAAGACTCTTTTAATACTTCCAGAAACCTCAGCAGTAAAAATAAAATGGATTTTAATCCCTGAAAAAAAAACTTCATCAGAGATAACACAAAAAATTTCTTTCATAATAGACAATAACAATGAGCCTATACTTCTATATAGAGAGAAACTGATAATAAATCCAATAAAAAATTATATTGTCAAAACAAGAGACCCCTTAAAGGACATAATATGCCTTGATAACGGAGTTATTATTTTTTCTGATGGCAAAAATCTCGGCTACCTTGAATTAGAAAAAAACATCAATGATACACTTCCTGTGGCAAAGCTAAAAACTGTTGCTAAACTTCCTCAATCTGATTCCAGATTATTTAAAGGTGATGATTCATTATACTCATTATCATATAACCCTAAAAACAAAAACTACGAAATATATATTTTTAACCCCCTTAACAAAAACTTTGAAAAGATTTTATCCCTTAAAGAAAAAATATACTCCTTAAGCGGAAAAGGAGCCCATTTGTTTATAAGTTCAGGAAAACAGATTAAAGAATACAAAAATGGTAAATTTTACATTGTCTATGAACATCCAAGACAGGATATAAAAGAGATTTTCTATTCTGAGAATGCAGGACTTTTTTATAAAACAGAAAATGGAATTGGTTTTGTAAAGGATGATAATTCTATTGAATTTCTTCAGAGTGAAAATTTTGAAGTTTTTTTTAAAGGCTCAAGTATTTATGTCTTATTTTTAAAAGCCATGGCTATTTTAGAGTTAGAAAATATCGATGATTTAAAGAATTACAATTTTAAAATTGAAAAAGTTATTGACATAAATAGAACTTTTTAATATTAGAGGTGGAGGCGTGAAAATGATTAGAAAAATAATTTTATTTACAATAGCTTTAATGTTGATTTTACCATTGCAGGGGTACGGAGGAAGTATCCCTATGCCTACGGGGATGTCCTGTGAAGGAAGTCAGATGCCAGATGGAACATATATTCCTAAAGGTCAGGTAAAAGAAGTTACCTATGGCGGGGTAAGATACAGATGTGTTGGTTGCGGTGGCTGTACTCCCATAAGCAGTGGCTCATCTACATATACACCTTCATATGTTCCCTCATCAAGACTTACACCATCTCAACAGATGACAATCGGCATAATGGGTTCCTTTTTAAGCGGCTTTTTTGGAACTCTTTTTAGTGGAATGTTTGATATGGACGACGACTCTGCGCAAAAACAGGCTCAGTATGAGGCAGAACAGAAAAGAATTGCAGAGGAAAGAAAAAAAGAGGAGGAACGAAAAAAACAACTACTTGCCCAGTATAATCAGCTAATTACACAGGCAAAACAGCAAGTTCAGAGCCAGCCATCAAATCCAGCCCAGAGTCCTTTTTCCTTTCAAACTCTTGGAGGACAACTCACCGCATTTCAATGGCAGAATCCTTCCATGCCTCAACCTGATACGAACAATACAATTGAGCAGATAAGAGCCTCGTCAGAAATCAATTCTTCGGATTTAAACAAAATATTGGGGAATGTTATACAGGATAAAGTTGCTGAATCAATAGAAGAAAAAATTGATGCTATTGGTGAAAAACTCTTTGAAAAACTTGATGAAAAATATAAAAAAACATGGGGTTCAAAAATTAATGAGCATGCTCTCCCTATTATGAAGATTGCTGTAACAGCCAAAACAGAGGGTGTAGCAAGTGCGGGTGCAGAGGCTATTGACGAATATTTAGTATCTTTCATAACAAAACCTATGTCTCCATTACAGTCTACAGTAGCAGAAACAGGCAGGAAAATATATACGCAGATTGCCTTTACAGCCTTAGATAAATTTTTGACCAAAACAGAAGAAGCAGCTCAAGCTTTAGGATTTAATTTCAATAAAGATGAATTCATGAATGACTTTGAAGCTGATATGAATTTGGGGCAAAAAATAATATACAAATGGTTGAAAGGAGAGTAATATGAAATTCCTGAGGATTTTAATCTTTTCCCTTCTTATTTTTTATCTTTATGGATGTGAACCAATAAGAATAACCCATAACATTGAACCATTGGATTTAGAGCCTCCAAAGGAGACAGTAACATCAAAGAAGATTCCCTATAAAGCAATATTTATCTTAGATGATACAAAAAAATATACAGCAACCCATGCAGATTATGCTGCTGGAGTGATTAATGATTTTGTATTCCCTGCAGGAAATTTTATTAAACAGGCATTGCCAATAATTTCAACAGCCTTTGAAAAATATAAAATTGAACCATCTCTTTCAACTATTCCGGATAAAAACACTATAGTAATAGATACCGCAGTAAATGTTATGGATGTGAAGCTTGATTGCTGTTTACCTCTTGTTTTTGATGCGAAAACAACTCTTAGGTTTAAGCTCTATGACAATGACCTTATTGTTTTTGCTCTTCCTTTATATTCCGAAGGGAAAGGAAGCCTTTCAAAGCCGGGACTTTTTGCTTCTATGAATAATAAGGAATATGCTCAGGTAGCTTATGAATCAATTAAAGAGGCTGTTAAAAACTCTGTTGATGTTATCTATGAGGCAATAAATAATCCAAAAAAAGTAATCAGTGATGCAAAACAGGAAATAAATAAAAATCCTTCAAATACCTTTGCTTACACTGTTATTGCTAATCGCTCCTTAAAACTTAGAGATTATGCTGAAGCTTTAGCTGCTGCTCAAATGATTACTCAGCTTGACCCTAAAGATACAGATGGATATTTTTTACTTTATAAAATTTACAAAGCTCAAAGAAAAATAAAAGATGCCCGGGAACAACTCGAACAAGCCTTTATGCTTAAACCCGGAAATGCTACACTTTTGACCCATCTTTACAATTTCTATATTGAACAGGAAAAACATGATAAAGCCCTGAATGCAGTAACGAGATACATCCAGGCAAGGCCTGATGATGAATTTGCTGCATCTTATCTTGGAATGCTTTATTTAGTTAAGGAAAAATATGACGACGCCATCTCAATTTCGCAAAAAATGATTGATTCTTTGAAATTTTATGGAATTGGAGCATCAATTTCCAAAGAAAAAGATTCTGCAGTAGTGAAATCAGTTGAAAAAGAAAGTCCTGCAGAAAAGGCTGGAATTAAAGAAGGAGACATGATAACAGAAATTGACGGAACATCTACAGAGGAACTTAAGATTGATGAAATTATCAAAAAATTAAGAGGCAGTGAAGGGACAAAGGTCAATCTTACGATTAAAAGAAAAAACAGTGAAGAACCGATAAAGCTGACTTTGACAAGACAAAAGTTTTATAGTCAGCCATCTATGGTGACAAGTTACATGGGAATTATCGGCATGGCTCAGATACAGAAGGGAAAAATCAATGAGGCAAAAGAAATAATAAATGAGGCTTTAAAAATTTCAAAATCTACGGGTTTAGGCATTATTCCTCTTAAAGCTTATTCCACATTGCTACTTGTTTCTAAGGAATATGATAAATTGATTAATGATTTTTCAAAAATTGATAGTGATTATATCAAATTACTTATTGCTACAGCCTATTCTAAAAAAGGGGACTATGATAGAGCCTTGAAAATCTTCAGAGAAATAAATAAAAAAGAATTGCCAATTACTGCAAAAAACCTTAAAGACTTTTATGAAGCAATAGAACCATACATACAGGATATGGAAAAACAGGCTATAAACTATGAAAAGTCAGGAAATATTAGCAAAGCATTAAAAATATACAGAGACATTATAGATGTTGTCTCTGAAGATAAAGCATCATGGATAAGGAACAGGGTTTCAAGGTTTATTATGCTTAATCCATCGATTGTAGAACTTTCAGATACAGCAAGACAGCACTTTTTAAACTCCGAAGTTTTATTTAATGGTGGTAAATATGAAGAGGCGCTCGAAGAGCTTGAAAAAGCAAGATCCTATATTCCTTGGAATCCGCAGATTTATTTTAACTCCGCATTGGTTTGTGAAAAAATGGGAGATTACAGCAGAGCAATAAAGTATATGGAGATATTTTTACAATTACAACCTCAGCATCCTCAGGCTCAGGCAATTAAGGACCAGATTTATAAATGGAAGTTCATTCTTGAAAGAGAAATTTAAATGGACTGGATAAGACAATTAAACAAAACAATAAAGTACATATTTATCTTTATAATATTAATCGCAGGTTCTTCCTATGGGCAAAACTCTTTTGTAGATGAAAATATAATAAAGAATTTTACATACTACATAGAATTGGCAGATAAAAAAGTAACCCTAAAAAATGGTCAATACGAGTCAGGAGACTCTTTAAAAGACTACACTAAAGTGTGGATAGCTAAATATGCGCTTGCAGACATAAATAAAGATGGCAAGATGGATGCGGTAGTTATTCTTGCCCATACAAATGGAGGAAGTGGTACTTTTTTTGAGCTTACAGCTTTAATTACAGAAAAAGAAAATATTAAACAG